>Ga0209517_10004398_pt1 | contig 18543 bp, 12 predicted proteins | sample PeaSoiMetSII2010_FD_187695 | JGI IMG/M metagenome (GOLD analysis project Ga0209517, IMG submission 187695) | Peat soil microbial communities from Weissenstadt, Germany - SII-2010 (SPAdes) (version 2) | ecosystem: Environmental > Terrestrial > Soil > Wetlands > Peat | place: Germany...
GGTAAAGACTCGCTTCCAGCTCCAGGCGCTTGCGGACGATGGCCACCAGCACATAAACTGAGACGGCGATCCAGATTTGGGTCTTCACGGCGTTCTCGCTGGTACCGAAAAAGGCCTTGATGCGCAGGTGCTGTTTGATCCACTTGAAGAACAATTCCACCTGCCAACGGCACTTGTAGATCCGAGTAATCGTGAGTGCTGGAAGCGCGAAGTTATTGGTCAGGAATCCCAGCCGCTGATGCGTTTCAGCATCAAAGTAGCTCACTCGCCGCAATGCGTCCGGATAAGCCTTGGCCGATTCGATGGCAGTCAAGACTACGGTGTGATCGGGCCGCAAGCCAACGGACTTGTCGACCGGACGAGAGTAGCGGCGTTGCAGGATGACGTTCTCTTTGGTGCGGACCACGAAGAAAGCCGACGAAAGTGTGAACTCGTAGAGGCGCGCGAAATCGATGTCGCCGCGGTCCATCACGTAGAACGCACCGGCCTCGGGCAGGATCTCGTCGAGGATGTTGACGTCGTGTACCTTGCCGTCGGTGATGCCGATAAACGTGGGGATATTGCCATGTAGGTCCAGCAGCGTGTGCATCTTCACCGCGCCTTTGTGCTGGCGAAACCGCGCCCACGGAAATAGGGAGAGGCAGAGGTCGATGGTGGTCGAATCGAGCGCATAGAGGCTGTGGTCCAGGTCCACGCCCATCGGATCCTCGGCATGAAGCGGTCTGGCGACGCCGATCAACTGCTGTGCGAAATCGGCGAAGATGCGCCAGTCGTGAGTCTCGTTGGCGTCCGCCAACGTTGAGCGCGCAATCCGGCTGCGGAAGCCCATGTGGTAGAGTTTGCCACTCATGAACGCAAGCACGCCTCGATGTCGCGGAGACTCTCTCGGTAAGTGAACTGAGCGAAGGCCATCGCCAGGTACTGATCCCAGCAAGACAAACTTCTGTGATGATGATCGCCATCATAGCGGGTCACACATTTCTGGAAATCCATGTGAGAGAGATGAGCGATCAGTTGCGCAAAAACGGTTCGGCCGGCATTCATCCACCATTGTTGCGCCGATGGCGTGGGCTGGCGATTCAGGCCATTCCGGCCATTTTCAGTTCAAATCGTTTTTTAGCCGAAGGGCACCTATTTTACTGATTGCAAGGGGCTTGGCGGAAATCGTAAAGTACTTTACCGGACAGCAGTGTTATCATGTATATCAAAATATTGGTAGAGCAAGACGTTCAGAATGGCCGCAAATTGGTAGAGGCGCTGCAGAAGCGGTTCCCGATCTCGGCTGCGTTCTGGTTGAACGCGGAAGAAGCGAACGAATGGCGCCTTGTGATCGTCTCGCCCCTCGTGAGCGCCGGCGACGCACGATTGGCCTATCATATGGTCGAGCAGGCGCTTGCGGAAACTGGTGTCCCAATTCCCCTAGAGAACATATCGGTTCTGAGCCCAACCAATCTTCGCTATAAACAGGTCCGGCTAGCCAGCCAAGGCATCCCAACCGGCGTAACGGTGGCTCGGAACTTTGGCGGTGTTGGCCTTGCCGGAGACGCGTATATCTACATCATGAATTGACTCGACGTTGCGTTACTTCCCGCCGCCAGTGTTTCCGGCGTTCAGACTCAGGGTCGGCTTATTCGCCTGTTTGAAAACCGTACAACTGGATGAGGCCTTTCCAAGGCGGGCATGCCTCCGGTGGCATATAGCGGTGAGTACTCGCGACTCGTCGTACGGCGCAGAGGAATGGCTGAAAGGCTGGATGAGGGTCACTTTGCCGCATAACGCCCTCCCGTTGATGTGCAGCCAAAGGACCGCGAATCCGCTTCGCGGACATAACAGCCCCGACACTCGACGTCATGGCCTTTCAGACGCGCTTCCTCGATAGTGGAAATCGAAACTGGTCAACTTTATGGATCGCACCGTTTCCCAGACCGCCCGCGTGCTTGAAACCGATGCCCAGCAGGTCAAAACATGGGCGTGGCTGTTTAAGGACTACTTGAGCACCGGGGCCAATCCCGCCAAAGGCCGGGCGCGGGCGTTCACCGACGCGGACGTATTGGTCCTGCTCTACGTCGCCTTCTACTGGGAAGATGATCCCGACCTGGAGTCGATCCGTGTGGGCCTCAATTCCGAGGACCATTTCGAGGAACGATTCCTCGAATTCCTGTACCAGCACACGCCGATTCTGCAGGAGCCGCCAGACGGCATTGATGAGACTTGGCGGCATGGCATCTTCCTGAATGCCACGGGTGTCAACGAGTTTCTGGGCCTTGCGCGCAGCTACAAACAGACCGCCGAGGCGTTGCTCGAGTCAGCGCTCAAAAGCGGCGATCCCCGCGATTGGGGTTATCCGGTATTGTTCGCTTATCGGCACACGCTGGAGCTTTATCTGAAGATCATCGGCGAGATCGACGATGACATCCATAGTTTGCGCCAATGCGTTCTCCGGGTTGAGAAGCGCCATGGAGAAAAACTCCCTCAGCAGATCAAGGACTGGATCATGGAATTCGACAGCATCGACCCTGTCGGAACGGCTTTCCGCTACCCCAACCACCCGCCCATCGAACTGTGCCCCTCATGCAACTCGATGGGCAAAATCCAGGATAGCTGCTGTTTCCAACCGAAGGAGCCGCGGAAATGACTCCAAGTACGGTTTGGATACGAGATCGTATTTATCGAAGCGCGGCTTCCGGGAATTGGTCAAGACTCCGGTCACGACCGGGAATGACCAATTCCGTCCGCCGCCGTTCGCCGAAGACCAGCGCGGTGAAACGAAAGAGGTCGGCATCCGCATCCCGCCAGGCTCGTCCCGTGAGCCCCGCTTTATAGCAGACATTCTCCAGGAATGTGTCGCGATCCCACTTCTCGTCGGTAGCCACCTGGGGAAGCAGCAATCCCTGAATATCGCCTTTGCGGATGAGCAGCCCGTGCTGCCCCACGCGGATCTCCTGGACATCGATTACCCGCCGCAGCGGCGACAGGACCGAAATCTCATACTCCAGGTTCGGGAGCTCGTTCGCGGCGACCGGGCGGAAGCGGTTATCCTGCAAGGCCGCGAACCTGGCCACGTCCCGCACCGTGAGGTAGAGGGGCTCCAGCGGTGCCACGTAGCCGATGCAGCCACGCAGTTGTCCGTGCTCCGTCAAGGTCACGAAGGCGCCGCGCTCCTGCGCCAGCGTCTCCATCCCGCCGGCCGAACACTCATACACCTTGCGGTCCCTGACGGCGGTTTCGACGGACTTTCTGGCGATCGCGAGCAGCGCATCTTTTTCCCGCGGCGTGAGGGAGAATGGCGCTTCGGCGCTGTTCGCGTTGCCTGTCGTTTTGACAAAGGCGACGGCGCCATAGCCCACCACGCGGCTCCGGTCGCCGGCGGCGGTGTCGCCGCTGTTGGCGTACTTCAGAAGCTTGGCCTGTTTGGCGCCGAGCCGTTCGGCGGCAATCATGGTGGCCACCACCGGCCCTCCGCCGCACGCCTCCCAGACCCGCCGCTCGAGGTTCTGGGCCAGGTCGAAGTAATCGTATTCTTCGATAGCTTTGAGGGTCTTGCGGTCCAGTTTCACGGCCTCGTCGTAGGGATGATAGTGCGAGAGGTCGGAGCTCGCGACGATCAAGGTGTTGGTGCCCTGGATCAGCTTCGCCAGGGCCAGGCCGAGAGCGCGGCAAGCCTCGTAGCTCTGATCTCCCATAATGATCGGCACAAGCTGGAAATCGCCGATGGTGCGCTGCAGGAAGGGCAACTGCACTTCCAGGGCGTGCTCCGGCCGGTCGGCGGATGGCGTGTGGCCGACTCCCGAGAGTTTGATCGTCGAGCTCATCTTGGCTAATTTCGCCGCGAACGCCTGGTCCACCTCGACGCGACCCAGGGGAGTCTCGTACGCGGCGCCATCATACACGGAGGAGAAGCCGAAGGCTTCGTAGTGGGACGGCGCAATCACGACTACGCGGTCGAATTTCCGGCCCTTCAACAACGCATAGGAGTACGCGGCAACCGGGCCGGAATAAATATAGCCCGCGTGCGGCGCCTGAATCGCCACCACGTTCTGAAGCGGCGGCGGTGTGGCTTTCGCAAGGAAATCGTCGATCATCCTCGCAAGCTCCTTGGGGTCGGCCGGGTAGAACGATCCGGCTACCGCGGGCGGCCGGATCTTGGGCGCTTGAGCTCCGTCACCGCTGATCCTTCCTGCGAACACCAGGAAGGCGGCAAGCACGGACAACGCGATGATTCCGAAACGCAGGATTTTCATATGCGAGTGGATCCTTCCCACAGACATCATCCCCAAACCCCGGGGATGGCTTGCTGGCAGAACTGGCATTTGCCGCGGGTGAGGTGCATGGCTTTTACGGTGAAGCCGGCACGCTCCACCACGGCGCGGCGGCACTTGGGGCACCAGGTACTCTCGGCCGGATGGCCGGGAACGTTGCCGAGGTACACGTAATGCAGACCTTCGGCATCGCAGATGGCCTTGGCCCGTTCGAGTGTCGGCAGGGGCGTCGGCGGAAGATTCTTCAACAGGTAGTCGGGATGGAAACGCGAGAAGTGCAGGGGCACGTCGGGTCCCAGCTCGGTTTTCACCCAGCGGGCCAGCGCCTGGAACTCCTGGTCGGAATCGTTCAGGGTGGGTATTACGAGGTAGACGATCTCGTTCCAGACGCCCTGCTTGCGGATGGTCACTATCGCGTTCAGCACGGGCTTCAGCTCGCCATTGACCACCTCTTTGTAAAACTTCTCGGAGTACGCCTTGAGGTCCACCTTGATGGCGTCCACGTGACGGCACAACTGCTTCAGGGGATCTTCCTGGATATAGCCCCCGCTGATGACCACGCTTTTCACGCCGGCGGCGCGGCCCGCTTGTGCCGCGTCCAGGACGTACTCGCAGAAGACCACTGGCTCGCTGTAGGTGTAGGCGATGGTAGGGCACTGATACTGGCGGGCGAGGGCGGCGGCGTCTTTCGGCGGAAGGTAGTTGGCGTTCACCTGCTCCGGGCGAGACTGGGAGATGTCCCAGTTCTGGCACATTTTGCAGTTCACGTTGCAGCCCGCCGTGGCCACGGAAAAAGCCATGCTGCCGGGGAGGAAATGGAACAAGGGCTTCTTCTCGATGGGGTCCACATGGGCGGCGCAGATCCGCGAATACACCAGCGAATAATACGTGCCGCCGCGGTTCTCGCGCACTCCGCAGTAGCCGCGCTCGCGGTCGTCGATCACGCACTCGCGGGGGCAGAGCTTGCACTTGATCTTCTTGTAGGCGAGCTTCTCGTAGAAGCGGGCCTCGACCGTGAATTGCGCGTCGTTGGCCGCGGCGCGCGCAAAGCAGGGGACCGCAAGCGTCTCGAGAAATACCCGGCGGTCCATGGCTCATGCCTCCACTACATCGATCAGCCGCGGGTCGTTGGTTCCGATCCGGTGCTGCTCGTCCGCAGCCCTCGATATGTAGAGCGGCTCGCGGTGCATCTCGCGCAGAGGACGCATGCCCTTTTCGGCCCGCTTGCGCTCGAGGATTTGCCAGCCGGTGTAGTCCAGCGCCACGGGATCGCGCGCCACCAGCAGGCCGTTATAGGGCCACGACCACTGCGGCATGTAAGAAGGTCCGCCTTCGTACTGGGCGGTGATGGCGTCGCAGATGGCCAGCCGCACCTTCTGGCGTATGGGCGGCAGCATGTACACGTCCGCCACGTACGGGTCGCCGGCATTGATGTGATATTTGTTCGGATTGTGGATGACGCCGAACAGATTCTTGAGAGCCAGGGTCACGCCCACGATGCCATGGTCCTTCAACACCGGCAGATTGATCAGGGCATCGCAGGTTTTGGCGATCGTGTTGGAGAGGAGACTGCCCACGCTGCCGTAGGCCGCCAGGTCCCCGTCGTAGCCGGAGGCGTCGTTGCCGAGGCACCGGATGCGGTCCTTGCGCGAGGCCACCCGATATCCGGCGCTCTCCAGGTCGGAGCTGAGGCGGTCGCAGATGACGATGTCCTTCTGGGGGATGCCGGCCTGCTGGAGGCGCTCGCAGATGGCTTCCACGAGCACGGGACTGGTAGCGGCGCCGCGTCCGGAGAGACAGTTCACTTTGAGCCCCACCACTTCGCCCGGCCTTACGACTTTCTTCCAGGCCTCGACGGGCGAATCGGAGTTGTAGAACGACTGCATGGCCCGGTCGAGGAGTTTCAGAACGCGGGTGGAATCGGGCGAAGCGCCCGCGGGACGGAGGCCCGGGTCGCGGACGATGACGACTTTGGATTTCGCGGGGACGGCGGCGCCGGCGGCGAGCGCGCTTCCCAAGCAGGCTCGCAGCACGTTTCTGCGGCTGGTACCGAATTGACGGCCCATGCGGATGGCCCTCCCGAATTTTCGGGTATTCCGATTCCTTTATAGCACTATGCGGTAGGTCGCGGGTAGGGTAGCGTCACTGTCTGAATTATTATGAATTATTTGGCGCGAGGATCTATCGTTTTCCACACGCAGCGCAGGGCACTGCGCTCGCTTGCGATTCACCTAAGCGGGGGAGTATTCTTAAGCAATCCGCGGCGGGTTCTGATGACGGGCAAGACACTCTCTCACTACAAAATTCTGGAAGAGGTCGGTAGCGGTGGCATGGGCGTCGTCCACCGTGCGCTCGATACCACGCTAAACCGTCCGGTCGCTCTAAAATTCCTGACGGACCACGGGCGCGATGAAGGCATCGATCGCTTCCTGCGGGAGGCGCGCGCCGCTTCAGCGCTGAACCACCCCAACATCGTGACCATCCACGAGATTGGTGAAGCCGAAACGGGCCGCTATTTCGTAATGGAGTGGATCGACGGGGTGACCCTTCGTGTCTGGATGCGCGAGCCGAGGCCACTCGATGCCGTGCTGTCCGTCGCCCACCAGGTGGCCAAGGCGCTCGCGGCCGCACACGCAGCCGGTATCGTTCACCGCGATATTAAGCCGGAGAACATCATGGTGCGTCCGGACGGATACGTGAAGGTGCTGGACTTCGGCCTCGCGCAGCAGATGGCCGGCGAAGAAGTGGAGACGCTTGCCGTTACGAGGCCGGGCACAATACTCGGCACGCTGCGTTACATGTCGCCCGAGCAGAGCCGTGGCGAGTCCACTTACGCTGCGAGCGATATTTTCTCTCTCGGTCTCGTGCTATATGAGCTGGTCACCGGCCGGCACGCGTTTCATGCGGATTCGACCATTGGAGTGCTCCACGGCATCCAATCCCAGATCCCGGCGCCCCCCGCCTGCCAACCTGCACTCGACGATCTCATTCTCCAGATGATCGAGAAGGACGCCCGCTTGCGGCCTACCACCGCCGATGTGGCTGCACGGCTCACAGGCTGCCTCACGCTGGAGCCGGCTATCGCCTCTACTCCCCAACACCGTGACAGCGTCGGGCGGGAGCGCGAGCGCGCCGAGTTGCGCGCCGCTTTCGACGCGGCGAACCGCGGCGCAGGCCAGATCGTCGCCGTGGCCGGCGAGCCGGGCATCGGCAAGAGCACGCTTGTGGAAGATTTCGTTTCGGAGATCGGTTCACCAATCTGGATTGCGCGGGGCCGCTGCTCGGAACGGCTAGCGGGCGCCGAAGCGCATCTACCATTCCTGGAAGCGCTCGACAGCCTACTCGAGCGTGACCGAGCAGTCATCAAGCTAATGAGCGAGTTCGCGCCGAGCTGGTATGTGCAGATTGCACCGATGTCCGCCGAACGTGGCTCCACCTCTCGGCTGCTTGCTGAAACCAAGTCGGGATCCGCGGAGCGCTTGATGCGCGAGATGGCCGCCTTCGTGCAAGAGCTTGCGCGCCACCGGCCCGTCGTGATTTTCATCGACGACCTTCAGTGGGCCGACGTGTCGACAATCGATCTGATCGGTTATCTCGCTCCCAAGCTCGCCCGCCTGCGTGCGCTTATCCTTGTCACTTATCGGCCCGCGGATCTTACGGTCAGCAAACATCCATTCTTACGGCTAAAAACAGATCTGGTTGCCCACGGTGCGCTGCGGGAAGTTCCGGTCGCATTCCTGACCCGCCAGGACATCGAGCAGTACGTCAGCCAGCATCTTCCGGAAGCCCCCGCCGGGCTGTCAGCCCTGATCTACACGAAGACCGAAGGCAATCCGCTATTCATGGTTGACCTCGTGCGGTACTTGCTGGGGCACGCCACGCCCGCCGATTGGACGGCCGAGATCGAACGCAACATCCCGGAATCGTTACGCGGAATGATCGAGCGCAAGCTGGAACAGTTGGGCGAAGACGCGCACCAGCTTCTGCGCGTCGCCGCTGTCCAGGGCTTCGAGTTCGACTCGGCCATTGTCGCTGAAATGCTGGGGCGCGACCCTGCCGATGTCGAAGAGGCGCTGCAGTCGCTCGACCGCGTGCACGGGCTTGTGAAGCTGGAGCGTGAACAGGAATTCCCGAACGGTGTCTTCTCGCTGCGCTACCAGTTTGTCCACGTGCTCTACCAGAACGGGCTCTATACCTCCTTATCACCATCTCGGAGAGCGTCATGGAGTAGCAAGGTGGCTGTCGCTGTGGAAGCCGCTTACGGTGCGCGCAAAAGCACCGTTGCCGCGGAACTGGCCTTCCTGTATGAAATGGCGCGCGATGCCTGGCGCGCCTCCGAACATTTCCTGGCTGCCGCCGAAGTGGCATCAAACCGATTCGCCAATCGCGAAGCTGTTGCACTCGCCCGGCGTGGCCTCTCCTGTCTTGTATCTCAAACGGACAGCACAGAGGCAAAGCAGCGCGAGTTGGCGTTGCAGAAGGCGTTGCTCATGCCACTCGCGGCATTGGAGGGGTACGGATGTCCGGCTGCGGAGCGCGTCTCGCAGCGCGTCATTGAGCTTTCGGAGGAGTTGGAGGATACTGGCTCGCTCTTCGCCGCTCTCAACGGTGTCTTGCTGTTGCACGTCGCTCGGGCGGAATGCCCGGCGGCCGTGAAGACAAGCGAGCGGATGTTGGCTATCGCCGATCAGTCCGGCAGTGAGGTACAGCAGATCAACGCCCGGATGTGGGCAACCATCATTAGACACCACATGGGCGAGTTGGCGGCCGCACAACACCATGCCGAAGTCTGCATTGCCCTTGGTACACGGCAAAACCAGGCCGCGCGACTGATCGGAATTTTCGACCCGGTGGTGGGGGCGCTCGCCGAGTCGAGCCGGAACCTTTGGATGATGGGCGATACCCGGCGGAGCATCGAATACACCGGGCGCGCGATCGAATTGGCGCGCGAAATTGGGCATCCGGAATCACTGTCGTTCGCTCTGCTGTTTCACGGCTGGATGCATGGTTATCGGGAGAACTGGGAAACTTGCATCCGGTCGACCGCGGAGGCGATCTCACTGGGCACTGAGCACGGCCTCGTCCAAACCATGGCGTGGAATCATTGCGTCCACGGCTGGGCCCTCGCTCATGTGGGCGACACTGCGGAGGGACTCGATGAGCTGGAGCGGGCGATTGAGAGTTCGGTCCGAATCATGGGTCAGGTCGCAATGCCGCACTTCTTCGCTATGTTGGCCGAACTTTTGATTCTGCTCGGTAAGCATACTGACGCCCTCGAGCGCATCCGCCATATCCTAAAAGCCAACGAGACGAGCCGCGATCTGTATTTCAACGCTGAACTCCACCGGCTCGCGGCCGAGTGCCATGTTGCGCTCGGACAACGGGAAGCAGCCGAGGCCGCCTACGAACAAGCGATTGAAACCGCCCGGTCCCAGGGCGCGAAGACGTTTGAACTTCGGGCTGTCACAGCGCTAGGCCGCTTGTGGGCCGCGGGCGGTGAGAAGGTGCGAGCGCACGCAATTCTCCAATCCATCTGTAGTGCCCTGAGCGATGCAGAGGAGACCGTCGATCTCAGGCGTGCACGCCAATGCGTGATGGAATGGACCTGATCGTCGAAACCGATCGCACATTGACAATTCCGTTCGGTGTAGCTTTGTTCGAATCGGCGCCGGAAGGTCGGCCTTCGTACTGCGCGGCGATGGCGTCACAGATGGCCAGCCGCACCTTCTGGCGTATGGGCGGCACTACGCCGTGGGCGGCGGGTAGGATCACTTGGCCGTGGGCACGCGCCGCCGCAGCTCGTCGAAGAAGTTCAACAGGAAAGTCAGGTGCGTGACCGGCTTGGGGTCCGCCGTCCCGTCGGCATTCAGAACCACCGCGAAGCGCTTGCCATCGGGCGCCAGGCCGTAGGCGCCAACGGGAGGGGAGCCCAGGTCCAGCAAGGGATGCTGGGACCACACCCGGGGCTTGCCGGACACAAAAGCGTCGCCCCTGGTGGTGTAGCCGGCAACCATGATGGTGCGATTGTCTGCGAGGAAGAACAGATCACGCCCGTTACCCGACCAGACGGGGCTTCCGCCGCGGCTCGAAATCAGCCACCCGCCGCCCGGGCCGGGGAAAGGCACCACCCACAGCCCTTCCTTACCCGGCTCGCCCGAGTAATACGCCAGCCAGCGGCCGTCGGGCGAGAATGCCGGCTCGATGGTGACAAATGGCGTCTGCCGGAATGGCTCTACCCTTCCCAGCCGGGGATGCCCGGCGTCGCCCTCGACAGGCGCCGTCCAGATCTCCACTCCGCCGCCAGGGCTCGTCTGGGCCATCGCCAGCCGTCTGCCGTCCGGAGATATCGAATGTGGCACCTGCCGGGTCTTGCCGTCCGTCAGCCGTTGCGCCACGCCCGAGCCATCGGCGCGGATCCAATAGATGCCCGGCGCTGACGGATTCGAGGACCAAAACACCAGGTTCCTGCTGTCGGGTGTCCACACCGGCCACTGGCTCTGGCCTGGCAGAAGAGTGACACGCGACGCCGAGTCGCGCTCGAGATCCCGCACCCAGATGTCCTCATGGTTCTTACCATCGCCGGCGGAAAAGGCCAGTCGCTTGCCATCGGGCGAAAAGCGCGGAAAGCCATAGAGCCCCGGGACCGGGTGCAGGGGCCGAGTCTTGCCGGTACTGTCCAGCCAGAAGATCGACCGCTGAAGCTTGCCCGTCCCGCTGGCGTACACGAAGGTCCCGGTCTGGGAAAAGGCGAAATCCCCACCCGAGTCCTCACCGCTGTTGATGTCTTCGACTACCGGCTGGGGCTCTCCGGTTAGCGCCAGCCGGCCGAGGTCGAACGGCGCTGCGTACAGCGCGTTCTGGTGGATCCAGACCAAGTGCCCGCTGGGAAGGTACCGGGCGAAGAAGCCGCCGTGGTGAAGGATGGTCCGCTCTCCGGTCTTCAAGGAAACAACTTCGATATCCGCATCGTCAAAGGTCTGGGCTGCGTGCCCGGTGGTGAACAGGACCGCCCGGCTTCCCGGCAGAACCTGCGGCCAGCCGTGCCTCAGTTCGCCTTTTTCGCGGTTTAGCTCCGTCACCGGCGCAGGCGGGCCGCCGGCAGACGGAATCCGCGAGAGCCCGGTCCCCCAACCCAGTGGCGCGATGATATTGCCATCGTCGCCCCAGCTTCCGGTGATCCAGCCGGATGCATCGCACAGCGTCACGGCCACGCCGCCTCTGACCGATATCTTCTTGATCTTGTGATCGGCGTTGAAGGCGATCCATTGGCCGTCCGGAGAAAAGAAGGGGGCACCCGCACCCTCTGTGCCGGCCAGCAGGGTAGTCTGACTCTGATCCAGCCGGCGCGTCGCCAGGCGCGACTCTCCATCCGGACCGCGGACGCTTGCAGCCAGCAGCGTCCCGTCCGGCGAGAGTGCCAGAACGGCTTCGCCCGGCGGTCTCCCCAGATTCATGTCCAGACCCAGCTCGACGTTGAGACGCATCAAGGGGCTGGGAGGAGCGGAGCGGCTGGCGCGCCACCAACCGGCAGCAGCGACCGCTGCGAAAGCCATAGCAAGCACCGCGACAGCCCAGGGCCGCAGACGCGTAGCTGCCGGCAGCGGCCGCACATCCTGTTCGGGCGCGTCGATCGCGATCCGTGCCTCCCCGATGGCTTGCAGTCTTTGCTTGCGGTCGCGTTCCAGGCACCTCCGCAGCAGCTTGCGGATCCTCGGCGGCGTCGCCGCCGGGAGCGCGCTCCAGTCCGGCTCCGCCCGCAGCACCCCTGCCAAAATATCCGTTACGGATTCGCCCGAGAACACCCGCCTTCCCGCCAGCATCTCGTACAGCACCACACCGAACGCCCAGATGTCGGCGCGCGTGTCCGCGGAGGCGCCGCGCGCCTGCTCGGGACTCATGTACCCGGCGGTTCCGAGGATGACGCCGGTACGCGTGGGCGACAGCGTCACCGTTGGCGAATCGGCGGGATCGCTTGCGTCGGACCGCTCCTCGGCCGCCTTGGCCAGGCCGAAGTCGAGCACCTTCACCAGTCCCGCCGGCGTGACCATGATGTTGGCCGGCTTCAAGTCGCGATGTACGATTCCTTTTTCATGGGCCGCTTCGAGCGCTTCGGCAATCTGCCGGGCGTAGTTGAGGGTAGTTTCCATCGGCAGGGGGCCTGGTTTTAGATGTGAAGCGAGCGTTTTGCCCTCCACCAGCTCCATTACCAAGGCTTGGGATTCCACTCCGTAGATGTGCCCGATATTCGGATGATTCAGCGACGCCAGTACCTTCGCTTCGCGTTGGAAGCGGGCGAGTCGTTCGGGGTCCCGTGCGAGAGGGGCCGGCAAGACTTTGATGGCAACCTCGCGGCCGAGGTTGGTGTCGCGGGCGCGGTACACCTCGCCCATGCCGCCCGCGCCAATCGGGGCGACGATCTCGTAAGGACCCAAGCGAGTTCCGGCAGCCAGCGGCATACGGGTTGACCGATTCTATCCTACCCTGGACTGCACACGGCTGGACGCCGATGTGGGGGCATGGCTTCGCCGGCAGGGGAAGGGCTATCAGACCAGGCTCAACCGGGGACTCCGGGAAGCGACGCTGGCCAGCCTCAAAGCTTAACGTCCTTAGCGTATTCTTTACGGTCGCGCCGTGGTGCGTTGAGTTCGACAGGCGTAACGTGGAGAGTGCGGGCACAAACAGCGTTGCCTGGCGTGCAAGGAGGCACACATCCATGAAACGGATCTTGGCTGTCACAGGCCTGGTGCTGGCGATGGCCTTCGTGGCTTTCAACCAACGGGGTCCGAGGGGCGGCTTCCGCGGCGGGTACTCGATGGAGAGCTTGCCCCAGGCCAACTCAGAGATCGAGAAGAAAGTGCTGTCCGTACTCGACGAGGCGCAGAGGACCGGGGCGATGTATCAGAACGTTCCGGTCACGGATGGCAGGATGCTGCGACTGCTCACGGAAGCGGTCGGCGCCAGGAACGTGGTCGAGATTGGCACGTCCACCGGGCTCTCCGGCCTGTGGCTATCGCTCGCCCTTCAAAAGACGGGCGGCAAGCTGACCACGTTCGAGTACGATGCCGGCCGGGCGGCCACGGCGCGGGGACACTTCAAGAAAGCCGGCGTCGACCAGATCGTGACCGTTGTGGAGGGTGACGCCCACCAGACCATTGCCCGCCTCAAGGAACCGATTGACGTTCTGTTCATCGACGCGGACAAGGAAGGCTACGTCGATTACCTGAACAAGCTGCTGCCGCTGGTGCGGCCGGGTGGCTTGATTCTGGGCCACAACGTCGGCATGGTCAATGACTACGACAGGCTGGTCACGACCAACCCGGCGCTGGAGACTCTGTTCTACATGGAAGGCGAGGGGCTGGCCGTCACCCTGAAGAAGCGCTAGGTCTCTGCCCGCGGGGTTCGGTGCCCTTGCGGATGACCCCTCCCTCACGGTCGGGGCTCTGATCGGAGCCGCGAGCGTGAGCAAGCGGTTTCGCGGTTGGCACCGATTCTCGCGGTCGTGACACTAGTCACTCGCACCGCAGGGCAACGACGGGATCGACCGCGGTGGCCCGCCGCGCGGGGATGTAACACGCCAGCAGCGCAATTCCTCCGAGCAGCGACGTTACGGCCGCCAGCGTCGCCGGGTCGGCCGGGCGGACGCCGTACAGCAAGCCTGCCAGAAATCTCGTGAGAGCCAGGGCCGCAACCAGACCCGCGGCCATTCCGACCGCCGCCAGACTCATACCCTGGCGCACGACGAGTCCGACGATCTCCCGGCGCGACGCTCCCAAGGCGACGCGGATTCCGAGTTCATGGATCCGCCGGGTCACCGCGTAAGACATGACGCCGTAGATTCCGACCGCGGCCAGCAGCAGGGCGGCCGCCGCGAAGATGACGAGCACCAGCATGGTGAAGCGGCGCTCGGCGAGCGAACCCGAAATGATCTGCTCCATGGTTCGGACGGCGTAGATGGGCTGATCCTGGGTAGGACCGGCGACCTGCGCGCGCACGGCGGAGACCAGGCTGAGGGGCTCGGGTCCGGTGCGCAGCACCAGCGTCAGTCCCGCCACGGCTTCGGACATGAACTTGTCGGGTACTTGCAGGACGGGGAAGTAAATCTGGTCACGTATCTTGTTGGTATCGTCGGAATCCAGCCCCCAATGCTTCACGTGCCCGACCACACCGGCGATCTGAACCGGGCCCAGCACCATGATGCTGATCTGCCGGCCGACCGGGTCCTCGCCCGGAAAGATGTGCCTGGCCAGGACGTCATCGATCACCACTACCGGGGGCGAAGCCAGGTTGTCCCGGTCCGTAAAGAACCGCCCGCGCCGCAAGGGGATTTGCATCACGCTGGGGTAGTCGGGAGTGACGATATAGAACATCGCCGACGTCGTCCGGTCCTGAGGAGGCTGGGGTCCGGCGCCCGGCCAGAAGGGAATCTCGCTGTCATTCTCACTGAGAGGAACCACCGACGTGATGGCAGCGGATTGAGCCCCTGGGATCGCCGCCACGCGCACGAGCAATTGCTGGAATGCCAGCCGGATGGCCGCCGGGCTGGCCATCACTTTGGGCGACAGCGCGACCTTGGTTGTCAGGACGTTACGCGTGTTGAACCCGGGATCTACCTGCAAGAGCCGCCAGACGCTCTCGATCATGAGCCCCGCGCCCGCGAGCAGGATGACCGCCAAGCCGATTTCCACGGCCACGAAGATACCCTCCGCGCGATGACGTCCGCCTCCGGCGCTACGCACACCTTCCTTTAAGGATTCCTGCGGGTTCGCATTCGCGCCGTGGAAGGCCGGGGCGAGGCCGAACAGCACGCCGGTGAGCAACGAGACCACGAGCGTGAAGAGCAGGACGTACGGGTCGATTCCGATTTCCGCGGAGCGCGGCAGGTTGCCCGGCGCGGCGGCCAGGACGAGGCTGGTGCCCCAACGGGCGAGCAGCAGGCCGATCATGGCGGCGCCCAGAGACAACAGGACGCTTTCCGTCAACAACTGGCGCACGACCCGTCCGCGCTCGGCGCCGAGCGCGGCGCGGATGGCGAAATCACGCCTCCGAGCCGTAGAACGCGCCAGCAGCAAGTTGGCGACGTTGGCGCAGGCGATGATCAGCACGAACCCGACGGCGCAGACCAGCAGCAACAGCGTGGGGCGGATGTACGCCACCATGTCGTCCTTCATCCGGACCAGCTTCGCCCCGTGACCCGCATTGCTCTTCGGGTACTGATGCGAAAGCGCGTTGCAGATGGAGGCGATCTCCGACTGCGCCGCTTCGATGGTTACGCCGGGCTTGAGGCGGCCAATGACCCGGAGTCCCGGGTGATCGTCCCTGGTGCGCAGCTCGACCGAGTTATATTGCTCGATTGGAAGGTAGACCCGGGCGTTCCCGGCGAAGCGAAAATCGGGGGGCAAGACGCCGACCACGGCGCAATTGACGGCGTTGAGGGTCAGGCTCTTGCCGAGGATGTTGGGGTCGGCTGCGAACCGCCGCGTCCAGAAGCCGTTGCTCAGCATTACGGCGCAGGCAGCGCCCTGGCGGTCTTCCTCAGGCAGGAAATTGCGCCCGAGGAATGGGGTAACGCCGAGCACCGGGAAGAGGCTCGCCGAGACGTACTCGCCCGAGACCTGCTCAGGTTCGCCGCTCCCCGTGAAGTTGAAGTCATCGCCGCGGAAGGCGCCCATGTCGCTGAACGAACGGCTTTCACGGCGCCAATCGAGGAAATTCGGGTAGGCGACCGAGGCCTGGCTGAACTCCGGAGTGGTCTCGTAGATCGTCAGCAGCCGGCCGGGATCGGGATACGAGAGCGGCCGCAGGAGCACGCCGTTCACTACGCTGAAGATGGCAGTGTTCGCCCCGATGCCGAGCGCCAGCGCCAGCATGGCGACGGCGGTGAAGCCGGGGTTCTTCCGCAACGTCCGGAACCCGTAGCGAAGATCCTGCCCGAGGCCGGCCAGGAGACTCCCTTTGCTTCTCGCGCCCAACACGACGGGCTCCGGCAATTCCGGACGCTCGACGGCTCGCAGTTCTCGGGCCAGCAGCTCATGTCCGCCGACCTCGTCGAGCGCGATGCGGCGGGCTTCCGCGCCGGTAGCCCCGCCGCTTTGGAGCTCCCAGTAACGATCCTCGGCGTGCTGGGCCAATTCCTCGACAATCTCCGCCTCGCGGGCGGGAGCAAGGTTCAAGGCCGCCAGGTGCTTGCGAATCTGTTCATTCCAGTCAGGCATTTTCGACTCCGGTGATTCGGCTGATGGCCTCGACGAACGTCTGCCAGCCCTGCCGCTGGGAAGCCAGGACTTTCCGTCCCTGCGAAGTCAGCCGGTAATAGCGCCGCCGGCGCTGTCCGCTCTTCTCGACCCAACGGCCTTGAATCCAGCCGCGCTTCTCCAGGCGGTACAGCAGCGGGTATAGCGACGCCGCGTGAAAACGGAGCGCGCCTTGCGACCGCTGTTCGATCAGCTTACTGATTTCGTATCCGTGGCGGGGCAAAGCCTCGAGCAGCGAGAGTAAAAGCAGCTCGGCGCTGCCCTTCTTCCACTCGCGATCAATAGATTGATCTTCCATATATGGTACTGCCATATATTACACCCGCAGCGTACCGGCGTCAAGGGGCGGCGGATGCGGCGCCCATTGTTACCGCGGCAGTCTGGCCTCGATGGCGCGGGCTAGGCTCATTAGCGCCGCCTCTACCTGTGGCGCAAGACCGATTTGCCGCATCGGAGGCCGTTTCCGTTGCGGCCGTCATGGATGTTAGCCGGGGGAGCCGGCCGCGATCACAGCCCTCCGCGTACCTGTCAGCCGCCCGACCGGCGCCTCACGCGCGTCATGCGGACCGGGAATCTGAAGCCCGTTTCCGGGGCGGCCAGGCGGTGAGCGATCCGCGCCCGAACGGGCGCCGATTTGCGCGGGATTCCGTCGGGGCGAGCGTTCAGCCGGTGATGACGCTCCAAGCCGCTCTGCAAGCTGTAGTTACAGAATTGGTGTTATACTCGTGTTGGGATGACTCGGTTCGAGTGGGATCCCGTCAAAGCGCGGACCAACCAGCGGAAGCACGGCGTCAGCTTCGAGGACGCCATGCACGTTTTTGAGGATTCTTACGCCCTGTTCGAGCAGGACCGCACCGATGAAGCGGGGGAGCTGCGCTGGCAGGCAATCGGCTTTGCTGGAGGAATGGCTGTGCTACTCGTGGCCCACGCCAGCCGGGAAGAAGGTGAGGACGAACTAATCCGACTCATCTCTGCACGCCGAGCCACCCGGAAGGAGCGAAAACGTTATGAGCAAACTCGTGCGCAAGACGCTGGCTGACAGCCCGATGACGTCCGCCCGCAAGCGCAAGCTGGCCCAACTCGCGGCGCGGCCGGATTCGGAAATCGACTTTTCAGAGATTCCGCCGCTCAAAGAGAGCTTCTGGGAGAACGCCGTGCGGAATCCGTTTTATCGGCCGGTCAAGCAGCAGCTCACGGTGCGCCTGGACGCCGACGTGGTGGCCTGGCTCCGCCGGCAGGGGAAGGGCTATCAGACCAGGCTCAACCGGGTGCTCCGGGAAGCGATGCTGGAGGACATCCAGAGAAGCGCTTGAGACCGGGCGTGCTCCAGCGGGCCTTGCTCCCCGAGTCCGACGCAGGTTCAGTCTACCAACATGGCCGCGAGATTCAGTGCGACTGCGAAACCGCTCCCTCACGGTCGCGGCTCTGATCGGAGCCGGGCCCAGCGGGCACCTGGCCGCCACCGCTACCGCGGCAGTCTGGCCTCGATGGCGCGGGCCAGACTCATGAGCGCTGCCTCTACCTGCGGCGCATCCTGGTACGCCACCAGGCGCACGAAGTGCGGACCTTTGCGGAAGGTCACGCTCTGGCCGTAGCTTCTGCCCGCGTCGCCCAGCCTGACGGGCCGGCTGCCCGCATCAGGCTCGGATTCGAAGATCGACGCGGCGCCTCGCCCCGCTTCCATGAGATGGATGTCCGCCACTGCATCGAGCGAATCCCGATAGCGGTACTGCGCCGTCAGCGTCCGGCGCACGCCCGCGCGTAAGTAACGCTCCGCATCGCCGTCCACGTACTTCCAGAGGTCGGCCGCCTCAAACACGCGGGTTTCACCCGATTTGGTCCATCCCGGCACGTCCTGGCTCTCCGGAAACCAGGAGACCGGTCTCGCCGGCCGCCGGAGCACCAGTTGGTTGGTCCGCGAGCGGCTCTCTCCGACGCTGGTCACGTAGACCGCGGGGCGGTCCTGGACCGGGCAGGCGAACTCACACGCTCCGCAACCGACGCAGCGCTCCGGGTCGAGGTAGGGCTGCCGG
>Ga0209517_10004399_pt1 | contig 18537 bp, 19 predicted proteins | sample PeaSoiMetSII2010_FD_187695 | JGI IMG/M metagenome (GOLD analysis project Ga0209517, IMG submission 187695) | Peat soil microbial communities from Weissenstadt, Germany - SII-2010 (SPAdes) (version 2) | ecosystem: Environmental > Terrestrial > Soil > Wetlands > Peat | place: Germany...
GTCTAACTGACAAGGAGGCCGCTATGACGCATTTGTTCTGGTTGTCGGATGACGCCTGGGCAGCGATCGAGCCCCATCTTCCGCACGGCAAACCTGGCAAGCCGCGAGTAGACGACCGTCGGGTGATCAGTGGCATCCTGCACGTCCTTAAGACCGGATGCCGCTGGCGCGATTGCCCCTCGAAGTACGGACCTCACACAACGATCTACAACCGCTACAACAGGTGGTCGAAGCGCCGTATTTGGCAGCGGATCTTCGAGAAGATGGCTGCGGCAGGGCCAGTGCCTGAAGAGCTTTGCATCGATACCAGTCACGTCAAAACGCACCGCTCGGCCGCTGGCTCAAAAAGGGGGAGTACGCGGAAGCGATTGGGCGCTCGCGCGGTGGAAGAACGAGCAAAATCCATGCTTTGGCCGATGATAGTGGCCGACCGGTCGCCTTCGCCCTGACGCCCGGCAACGTCGCCGACATAACCATGGCCATTCCGCTCCTGGGCGCCGTGGACAAGCCCAAACGTTTGCTTGCCGATCCTGCTTGGAACCAACCTTTTCGATATGCCGTTGCTCGCCATTGGTGCCCTCTTCTTATGCAAAAGGGCCGATCCTCTGGACCGAGTCGCCTGCGCACGCGTTCTCTACGGGTCGGCCGTCGTCGTGACTGGTCTTGTCATCTTCAGCCCGCTCGACCGGCCAGGTAGGAAGTTGTTCCGCGCGGCCGCCCCACGAGCAGGCCGACCGCGGATGAGCAACTCGACGTTAAGTTTTGATGCGCCAACTCGGAGCCGACGGGTGTCTGGCAATCAGGGAAGCTTTGCCTCAAGGTAGGCGACCGCCCCATCGAGAGTGGCAAGTTTGGGATAGTCGATCTCCGGAACATCGACGCCAAGGCGGTGATGCATAGCCGTGACGAAGTTGAGGAAGTCCATGGAGTCGATATCGAGGGCTTCGCGCAGATCGGCAGATGGGTCGATTGTGCCCACGTCCATCTCGGGCGCGATGTTGCCCAGGGCCTCTTGCACGATGGCTCTAACATCGAGACTGCTCACAGCTTGTCAGGCTCCTGCAGCAGCCGCTCGATCTCGGCGAGAAAAAGCGCTCCGGCGTGGCCGTCAGTTACCCGGTGGTCGGCCGCGAGCGTGGCGCTGACAACGGGTCGCGCCAGGATGTGGCCATCAACGACACATGGCCGGACAACAACTTTACCAAATCCGAGGATGGCGACCTGCGGCGGGTAGATAATGCCAAAAAGCTGCTCAACGCCTCGCTCACCGAGACTGGAGACGGTAATGGTCGGGTCGGCGATCTCCGAGCTGCGGATGCGACCAGCGCGCACGCGTTGCACAAGCTCGCGCATCTGTCTCATCAAGTCATCGAGGGACAGCCGATCTGCGTCGTGGATCGCCGGCGCAATAAGGCCGCCGCCCCGAATGGCGATCGCCGTCCCCACGTGAACCGAGCCGACCGGCTCGAATTTATCCTTGCGGTAGAAGCCATTGAACGCGGGAAACTTTGCTGCCGCGAGCGCAACGGCCTTTACGAGGAGCGTACCTAAGAGAAGACGGTCAGAAGGCGGCCGCTTGGCATTGGTGCGCGTGAGCCATGCCTCGCAGGCGGTCATCTCGATCGGCTGCGCCAAGTAGTAATGCGGGATCTCGCGTTTGGACCGCGCCATGGCGGCGGCAATGGCGCTTCGCATGGCCGCAAGATCAAACCCGGTGGGAGGTGTCTTTTGCGCAGCCTTCTCGGTGATGGCTCGCTCGATATCGGCGCTGACAATCGTGCCACTCGGACCGCTCGCGGCGACGGTGTCAAGATCGACGCCGCGCTGCTCCGCGAGGCGTCTCGCGGCTGGAGAGACCCGCAAGCGTGGCGTCGGGCTTGGCTTGATCGCCTTTGCCGGAGGGGCGGGTGGTGGCGCCTGGCCCTCGACAGCCGGCGTAGGGGAAGGGGCGACGGTCGGCGGTGCCGCGGCCTCTACCAGGACCGGCGCCTCCGCTTGCGTCCGCACGACGGCCAAGGGAGTGCCGACTGGCACTTTGGTGCCCACCTCGACGAGGATTCGCTCGATCGTACCGGTGTCAAAGATCTCGATTTCGATCGCCCCCTTTTGCGTCTCAACCACGGCAATGATGTCGCCACGCTTGACCTGATCGCCCGGCTTGACCAGCCACTCGACCAGCGTTCCCGCTTCCATGTCGGCGCCGAGGGAGGGCATGCGGAATTCGACCACAGACAATTGCGCTCCCCTTACGCTTTCCCCAGCGTCGCCTTCGCCAAAGCGACGATTTTCGTCACCTGGGGAATGGCCGCCTCTTCGAGATGTCGGGGGTAGGGAATCGGCACCTCCTCGCTGCACACTCTGCCCATAGGCGCGTCAAGGGCCCAGAACGCCTGCTCTACGATGCGTGTGCAAATCTCAGCGGCGAGGCTGCCGCTGCGCCAGCCTTCGTCAACGACGATGGCGCGGTGGGTTTTTCGCACTGAGTCCATGATGGTCGCATCATCGAGCGGCCGCAGACTCCTGAGGTCCACGACCTCGGCCTCGATGCCTTCAGATGCGAGCGAAGTGGCGGCCTCAAGCGTCTTCCAAAGCGAACCGCCATAAGTGATGAGGGTAATGTCGCGTCCCTCGCGCCGCACTCTTGCGGTTTGGATATCAACCGGGCCCGCGTCGGCGGAGAGCTTACCCGTCATGTTGTAAAGCATGATGTGCTCGAAGATCAGCACAGGATCAGGGTCTTCGAGAGCCGCCCACAGCATGCCGCGCGCATCTTCTATTGTGGCTGGAGCTAGTACCTTGATGCCGGGGATGTGCGCATACCATCCCTCCAGGCTGTGTGAGTGCTGGGCGGCAAGTTGACGGCCCGCGCCGGTGGCCATGCGGATCACCATGGGTACTCCGAACTGGTTACCCGACATGTGGCGGATCGTTGCGGCACTATTCAGAATCTGATCGAGTGCGAGAAGGCTGAAATTGACCGTCATCAGCTCGACGATTGGGCGCATTCCTGCAATGGCGGCGCCGATGCCCGCACCGGTGAAGCCAGATTCGGAGAGGGGTGTGTCGCGAATGCGTTTCGGGCCGAACTCCGCGAGCAGGCCTTTCGTCACCGCATAGCAGCCGCCATAGCGGCCAACATCCTCGCCCATCAAGAAGACTCGCTCATCGCGCCGAAGCGCATCCCGGATCGCCTCGCGAATGGCCTCGCGATAGGTAATTTCGATCACGGCTGATTGAGCTACTTCATGCAGCATGGCCAATCACCCCGATCACGCCGCTTTTTCCGCGTAGAGGAAGCGGGCGAGGTGCTCGACCGGCTCCCAAGTGCCAGCCTCGGCGAAGGCAACGGCCTCGGCGATTTCCGCGGCGACCTCGGCCTCGATGCGCGCGAGATCCTCTGGGTGCAGCATACCGCTTTGCTCAAGCCAGCTCCGAAAGCGGAAGATCGGTTCCTTCTGACGCCAAGCCTCGACCTCGGCTTTGTCGCGGTAGAGCTGAGCGTCAAACATCGAATGGCCGCGGAGACGGTATGTGCGGCATTCGAGGAAGTAGGGCTTTCGGGTCTGCCGGATCGCGCTCACCGCCCGGCGCGCCGCGCCTTCGACGGCCATCACGTCCATCCCATCGACAGCTTCGGAGGCCAGCCGGTAGCAGGCAGCTTTTTGCTGGATATCCGTCTCCGATTCCGAGATCGCGAGGGCTGTTCCCATGGCGTAAAGGTTGTTCTCGCAAACGAACAGCACCGGCAAAGACCACAACGCGGCGAGATTGATGCTCTCATGGAACTCACCCTCGGCGACCGCGCCTTCGCCGAAAAAGCACACGGTGACGTTGTCCTCTCCGCGCATTTGATCGGCGAGCGCAAGACCGATGGCGAGCGGCAGCCCGCCACCGACGATGGCGTTGCCCCCGTAGAAATTGGTCGCGAAATCGAACAAATGCATTGAGCCGCCTCGGCCTCCGCTGCACCCCTCGCGCTTACCGTACATCTCGGCGAGCGCACCTTGCATCGGCACGCCACGCACCAAGGCGTGGCCATGCTCGCGATAGGTCGCGACGATCCTGTCCCGCTTCTCGAGCACCGGGATCACACCCACGGCGACCGCCTCCTCTCCGTCATAGAGGTGCAGAAAGCCTCTGATCTTTTCTTCGGTGTAAAGCTCCGCACATTTGTCCTCAAACCGACGGATGCGGATCATGTGCTTTAGCAGGTCGAGTGCATGCGATCGGGATAGCCGCGGCTTATCGGTGGTCGCTGTCATCGCTCCTCGCTTTCCAGCGTGGAGATGTCGCCTTCCGGCAGGCCGAGTTCCCGAGCCCTGAGCAGCCGGCGCATGATCTTACCGCTACGGGTTTTTGGCAGGTTCCCGCGGAAGACGATCTCCTTAGGTGCTATCGCCGGACCGAGACGCTTGCGCCCGTGGCCCAATAGCTCCTTGCGCAAGGCCTCGCTTGGCTCCACGCCATTTTTCAGTGTGACGAAGGCCTTGACCAACTCTCCGGCTGTAAGGTCCGGGATGCCGATCACGCCAACCTCAGCGACGGCGGGGTGCTCCATGAGCGCACTCTCAACTTCGAATGGCCCGATGAGATGACCGGAACTCTTGATCACATCGTCCGCCCGGCCGACGAACCAATAGTAACCGTCAGGATCTTTCATCGCGAGGTCACCGGTGAGATACCACCCGCCGGCGAAGCATTTGCGATACCGTTCCTCTTCGTTGAGATATGTCCGCATCATGGATGGCCAGCCTGGGCGCAGCGCAAGCTCACCCGTGCGCATAGGCGCCGCGACCTCGCGGATATCGCCGCCAGCGGCACGCTCGACGATGGCCGCGGTGATGCCTGGAAGGGGGCGGCCCATGGAGCCCGGCTTAACGTCCATTGAGGCGTAGTTGGCAATCATGATCCCGCCGGTCTCGGTCTGCCACCAATTGTCATGGAACGGCATGCCGAAAGCTTCCAAGCCCCAGATGACGGCCTCGGCATTCAGGGGCTCGCCGACACTCGCCATGAAGCGCAGGTTGGACAGATCGTACCGCTTGGCGAGCGCGGTCCCCGCCTTCATCAGCATCCGGATAGCGGTCGGAGCCGTGTACCAGACACTCACCTTCTGGTCCTGCAGAATGCGATACCACCGCTCAGCGTCGAATTCCGCCTGGTCGACGATTAAGGTCGCACCGTTGGTGAGGGGCGCAATGATGCCGTAAGAGGTACCGGTTACCCAGCCGGGGTCCGCCGTGCACCAGAAGATGTCATCTGCATGCAGGTCGAGCGCGAGCCGCCCGGTGATATGATGTGCGACGACCGCGTCATGCACATGCGCCGCACCTTTGGGCCGCCCGGTCGTGCCGCTCGTGAAGTGAACGAGCGCCATGTCTTCTGGATCTGTCCGCACGGTTGCAAAGACAGCTGAAGCTCTTTCGAGTGCAGCCCTCAGGTCGGTCGCGCCGGACGGGGGAGACCCGGTACAGTCCATCAACAGGACATGCTGAAGGCTCGGAAGTTCCTTGCGCCAGGGCTCGACCTTGCGCCGGTAAAACGCCTCGGAGGTGACCAGCACCCTGGCCTCCCCGATCTTCATCCGCGCCTTGATCGGCTCCGGGCCGAAGGCGGAGAACAGCGGCGAGAAGACGCTGCCGGTTTTGAGCGCTCCGAGGGCTGCGATGTATAGCTCTGGGACCCGGCCGAGCAGCGCAAAGACGCGATCGCCTTTGGTGATTCCCAACGCGGTAAGGACGTTCGCGAACCGGTTGGCCTGCGAATAAAGATCGGCATAGGTGAAATTGCAGATGCGATCGTCACGCCCGATCCAGCGCAGTGCGACTTTGTCGCCGCGGCCAGCGAGTACGTGACGATCGAGGGCCTCATAGGCAATGTTCAACCCGTCGCCCGGGAGGCAGTCGAGAAGCGCCCTTGCTTCTTCCCAGGAAAAGGTCGCAGCAAATTCATCGTAATTTTGAAGATTGGCCCGCGCATAGTCACCCGGTCGCTTCCTGATCGGTTCACGCTCCCCTGCCGGTAGCCCAGCACGTCGAGCGGACAACTCTAAGCCTGACATGAAACGAGCATCCAGTGTTGCCTTACCACATTACCCTAATGCCTATCCGGCGATCGGCCTTTGACGCGGGTCAAGCCGACAGCTGGCGGTAGCCAGTAGTTCACTTATGCCGTGCTAGTGTTCTTGCTTTCCCTATCCTGAGGAACATTTCTGGCATCATGACACGACGGGAACCGTTTAACTCGATCTACTCTCAGGGATTTCTGCGTGCCGCCGTCTGCGCGCCCAAGGTCGCGTTAGCTTCACCTGAGCGCAATCTCGAAGAAACGCTCAAGCTTGCAGAGCAGGCGTCATTGCAAGAGGCGGCCCTTGCCGCTTTCCCGGAGCTTGGCGTCACGGGTTACTCGAATGACGATCTTTTCTTTCAAGACGCGCTGCTTGATGGGGCGCAAGAGGCGATTGCCGAGCTCGTGCGCGCAAGCCGGGAGCTGAAGCCTGTTCTCATTGTGGGCGCTCCCATTGAGTCCGAAGCTAGGCTCTTCAATTGCGCCATTGTCATCTACGGCGGCCGGATTCTTGGAGCAGTGCCGAAGACCTATCTCCCCAATTATCGGGAGTTTTACGAGAAGCGGCAGTTCACGTCGGGAACGAAGGCGAACGTGCCCGTCATTCAAGTGGGGGGCGAGCTCGTTCCCTTCGGCAGCGACCTGATCTTCTTTGCCGAGAATTGTCCCGATTTCATCGTCCACGTGGAGATTTGCGAGGATCTCTGGACCCCGATCCCGCCCAGCAGCTACGCCGCTCTCGCAGGGGCCATGCTGCTCGTGAATTTGTCGGCCAGCAACATCACGATTGGCAAGGCAGAGTACCGGCGGCTGTTGTGCGCGAGCCAATCGGGTAAGTGCATCTCGGCCTACATCTATGCGGCGGCGAGCTTTGGCGAATCCACGACCGATCTCGCCTGGGATGGACAGGGTTTGATCTACGAGGATGGCGATCTGCTCGCCGAAACGGAGCGTTTCTCTGATCGATCGCAATTCATCACCGTCGATCTCGATTTGGAGCGGTTGCGCCAGGACCGCGTGCGGATGACGAGCTTCAACGACTGCGCCGTGCTTCACCGCGACCGCATCACCGCCATGCGCCGCATCCCCTTCAAATTCGCGGTGCCCACGGGGGAGGTTCCTCTCAAGCGGCGTATCTACCGGTTTCCCTACGTCCCAGCCGATGCCCCAAGACGGGACGAGCGGTGCCGCGAGGTCTACGATATCCAAGTGCATGGCCTGATGCAGCGCTTAAGCGCTACCGGGATCAAGAAGGCCGTCATCGGCGTCTCCGGCGGCCTCGATTCGACCCAGGCGCTGATCGTTACGGCAAGAGCCATGGATCGGCTCGGCCTCCCCCGCTCAAACGTGCTTGGCTATACGCTGCCGGGCTTTGCGACGAGCGCGCGGACCCGTGAAAACGCCTTGCGGTTGATGCATGCTCTCAGCGTCACGGGCGAGGAAGTCGACATTCGCCCAGCGTGCCGGCAAATGCTCCAGGATCTTGGGCACTCCTTCGCGCGCGGGGAGGCCTGCTACGACATAACCTTCGAAAACGTGCAGGCTGGCGAGCGCACCTCATTACTGTTTCGCGCCGCCAATTTGCATGAGGCTTTGGTGATCGGCACCAGCGACTTGTCGGAGATCGCGCTCGGCTACACGACGTATGGCGTGGGCGATCAAATGGCCCATTATCACGTGAACGCCTCTGTGCCGAAGACGTTCATCCAATATCTGATCCGCTGGGCCGCGAAGACCGATCAGTTCGGCGCGGAGACCTCGCGGCTGCTCGAGGCTATCGTCGCTACGCAGATTTCGCCCGAGCTCGTACCGCCGAGAGGAGGCGCCGGTCAGCTTGCCGAGGAGGAAATCGGTCCATACGAGCTGCAGGACTTCAACTTGTACTATTTGAGCCGCTTCGGATTCCTTCCGAGCCGGGTGGCGTTTCTTGCCTACAACGCCTGGAGCGATCGCGAGCAGGGCGACTGGCCCGACCTGCTGCCGCCGGAGAACCGCCATCAATACGACCTCGCGACCATCCGCAAATGGCTCGAAGTCTTCCTCCTGCGGTTCTTCGAATTCAGCCAATTTAAGCGCTCGGCTTTGCCCAATGCGCCAAAGGTGGGCTCAGGCGGCTCGCTCTCGCCGCGCGGGGATTGGCGCGCGCCAAGCGACGCCAAGGCTGATGTTTGGCTTCAGGAATTAGAGCTGAACGTGCCGCATCAGCTGGGCTACCGACGCGAGGCGAGCGAGTGACGGGCCAACCCCCGGCTCATGCAGCGCCAGCCTTTCTGGCGCGGCACTTGTCCCCCTTTGATGCTGGTCAAGGAAGTCCCGGGCAATTCGGTGCAGTTCAGGCTGCAATGTTGGACTATCGTGCTGCGGATGATGGCGTTCATGAGGTGAGCTCTGCGAGGCTGCAAACTTGAGACGTCAAATAGGGTTGCTGGTTAAGCCAATGTGGCGTTATTCGTGCCAGCCGTGAAAACCAACGCAGAAGCACTCATCGACCGAGGGTGGGAGCAGTTTCCTCACGATGCCGATGTCGGTCTGCGCGGTTGGGGGCCGAGTATCGAGGTGGCCTTCGAGGAGGCGGCGCTTGCGCTCACCGACGTCGTCAGCGATGCGGAGATCGCCGTCGAGGCTCGTATAGAAGTGGCGTGCGAGGCCCCTGACGTTGAGCTTTTGCTGGTCGAGTGGCTCAATGCCATCATCTATGAAATGGCGGTGCGGTCCATGCTGTTCGGGCAGTTCGAGGTGAAAATAAGCGGTACACAGCTCCAAGGCGTATTGTGGGGTGAGCCGATCGACCAAGTGAAACATGCACCTGCCTGCGAGCCAAAAGGCGCGACCTATACGGCGCTGCGCGTCGCTCAAGGGTCTGACGGACTTTGGTCGGCAGGGTGTGTGATCGACGTATGAGCAGGGGAGCCCGATGGATCCTGCACGATTCACTCGTATCGATGAAACGACGTGGCAGATCGAGCCCACCGGCGCCATGCGCGTACCGGGAGTCATCTACGCCGATGAAGACCTCATCCGCGCCATGGACGACAAGGTCTACGAGCAGACCGCTAACGTCGCCACGCTGCCCGGGATCGTCAAGGCGGCCTATGTCATGCCCGATGCCCATTGGGGATATGGCTTCCCGATCGGCGGGGTGGCCGCTTTCGACGCGGCGGAGGGCGGTGTCATCTCTGCCGGCGGCGTCGGGTTCGACGTTTCCTGCGGCGTGCGCACGATGCTGACCGGCCTCACAATTTCCGACATCAAGCAGGTGCAGACGTCGCTCGCCGATTCTCTCTACCGGCAAATTCCCGCAGGCCTCGGTAGCAAAGGCTCGATCAGCCTCGATCCCCTTGAAATGGACGCCATGCTTCGGCGCGGCGCCCGCTGGGCGATCGAGCGCGGCTGGGGTGAGGCTCACGATCTTAACCGCATCGAGGAAGGCGGGCAGATGGCCGGCGCCCAACCGGACCATGTGTCCGAGCGTGCAAAGGAGCGCCAGCGGCGCGAGATGGGCACGCTCGGTTCCGGCAATCACTATCTCGAGATACAGGCAATCGCTGAAATCTTTGACAAGGAAGCCGCCGAAGGCTTTGGCCTCAAGCAGAACGAGGTCGTGGTGACCATCCATTGCGGTTCGCGGGGTCTCGGGCATCAGATCGGCACCGAGTTCTTGCGGGAGATGGTGACGGCCGCGGCAGAGGCGGGAATCGCCCTGCCGGATCGCGAATTGGCCTGTGCCCCGATCAAGTCCGAAGTCGGCCAGCGCTATCTCGGCGCCATGCGCGCTGCCATCAATTGCGCCCTGGCCAATCGCGAGATCATTGGCCACTACGCGCGAAAAGTCTTCGCGCACTTCTTCCCCAATACCGATCTCACTTTGCTCTTCGACGTGTCGCACAACACCTGCAAGGTCGAGAAGCACAAGACCAACGGCGCATCTCGTGAGCTCTTCGTTCATCGCAAGGGTGCCACGCGCGCCTTCGGCCCAGGCCACCCCGATCTGCCGGAGGCTTTGCGCAAGACCGGGCAGCCCGTCCTGATCGGCGGTAGCATGGGCACCGGCTCCTATGTGTTGGCTGGTGCAGCCACCAGCGAGAAAAAGGCGTTCGCCTCTGCCTGCCACGGCGCGGGTCGCGCGATGTCCCGCCATGCCGCGCTCAGGAAGTGGAGCGGCCGTCAAATCGTCGATGATCTGGCAGACAGAGGGATTCTGATCCGCAGCCCGTCAGCGCGCGGCGTCGCGGAAGAAGCCCCTGGCGCCTACAAGGATGTCGGCGCTGTCGTGCTTGCGGCTGAGCATGCAGGCCTTGCTCGGCGCGTGGCGCGGCTCACGCCGCTGATCTGCATCAAGGGCTGAAGTGGGGGTTCCAGATGAAACGCATTCTCGTTGCAACCGACGGGTCTGAACACGCCCTTACCGCTGCCCAGCTCGCGGCAGAGCTGGCGGCCGGCATGGGAGCCGAACTGCACGTTCTTGCCGTCGCTTACCGCGACCGTTCGGAAGAGGAGGAATTGCGGGAATTCGCGAAAATCGAGCACCTGGGCGGCATGCTAAACGTCATCGGTGAAATTGCGAAAAGCCACGCAGAGCAGGCACGACGCCAAGCGGAAACGCAGGGTGTCAAGACCGTCAAGGTCTCAGTGGCGGAAGGAGATCCCACTGAACAGATCCTTGCGTTTATTCAGAAGAACACCATTGACGCGGTCGTTGTCGGCCGGCGAGGCAGGAGTCGCATAGCGGGGCTGCTTCTGGGCAGCGTCTCACAGAAGCTGGCAACGTTGGCCCCGTGCATCGTCGTCATCTGTCCATAACTCTTCAGGACATACTGGCTCAAGCTCTAGCCGGCCTCGCCCGTTCCCCGAAGCGAAAGCCTTTGGGCATGGCATCACGGACCATCAGCATCTCGCCCACGGTCTCCGAGGTGATCAGGCCTTTCAGGCGGCCAGTAGCATCCACCACGCCTACGGCAGGGGCTGACTTTTCCATCAGGACTCGAAATGCCTCGTCGAGGCAACGGCGATGATCGATGGTCGGAACCTCGCGCGTCATGACATTGCCGATCAGCGTATTGGGTCCGTCCTGTTTGAGGGCCTTGATCATGTCGCTGCGGCCAAGCACCCCAACGAGGCGGCCATCCTTGTCGACCACCGGAAACTCGGTCTGGCTCGTGCGCAGCAGGGTCTCGATCGCCTCCTCGATGCGGGCCGAGGGCGAGAGCGCCTTGTATTCCGTCATCATGGCCGCCGTGACTGGCACTCCGCGTGACATCCCGCGCAGTTGCGCAAGACGCGCCTCGGAGGTCGCGGCGAGGTAAATGAAGATCGCGATGAAGGTCAGCATCGGATTGAAGAAAAGTCCGATGAAGCCGAAGGCGAAGGCGCACCACTGGCCGATATTCGCGGCGATCTCTGTCGCGCGCACGAAGCCATATTTCCGGGCGAGCAAAGCGCGCAGCACCCTGCCGCCGTCCATCGGAAAGGCCGGGATTAGATTGAACGCAGCGAGGACCACATTGACCGCTGCCAGCCGATCGATGAGGGAGACTTTGGTGATGTCCGCCGCAGCAAGATTGTCCGGACTGGGGTCGGCACCAGCCAGCATCAGCGCAAGCACAATGACGACGTTGACCATTGGGCCGGCGATGGCGATCAGAAATTCTTCCCGAGGCTCCTCGGGAAAGCGTTCAAGCCGCGCCACCCCGCCGATCGGCAGCAAAGTCACGTCGCGGGTGGAGATGCCGAAGGCACGCGCCGTGAGGATATGTCCGTATTCGTGCACGAGCACGCACAGGAACAGGAGCACCATGAAGAGCAGCCCGCTCCACGCCGCGTCAGCGCCGCCAGACATGTAGCTCGCCGCCCAGATCCAGGCGAGGAAGAGCAGGAAGGTGACATGGATGCGAATCTCGGTTCCACCGATCTTCCCGATATTCAACGACCAAGGCATCTGAACTCCTCGCTTCCTCACTCACGGCTACCGCTTTTTCCGATACTCAATACTAAAATAGGGAGCCGGTCTTCGGGAACCAACAGGAGCCCGGCTGAAATGGCCCGAACCTAAGCCCGCGGGAGCGCCGTCTCGTATCTGAAAATCCCTGGCACGCCCGGAAGCGGAATGAGGCAGCTCATCTCACGCGGTAGCTTTTCCTGCGCGCCGATGACGAGATAGCCGGACTGAGCGAGCCGCTCAACGAGCCGATCCAGAACCTCCCCTTGCAGGGCTGCCTCGAAATAGGTGAATGCAACATTGCGGCAGAGAATGAGGTCGAAGAGACCTTCTGGCGCTTCTGAACGCAGGTCTTGAAGCAGGAAGCTCACGTCCTCCCGGTATTGCTGCCGCCACGCAGAAGAGGCTGCCGATATGATCGAAGCCTTGACAGAGGAGAGCTTCGGGCAGCTCTCGCAGACTGCCTCCGGAATAGCAGCCCTTGCGTGCGCGTTTCAGCACAGTTTCGTCGACATCGGTGGCGACGACCGAGGAGCCCACACCGCGAAAAGCACTCGCTGCTGCCAGATCCCAAAGGATCTTGAGCGTATATGGCTCTTCGCCCGAGGCGCATCCGGCCGACCAGAACCGCGCTTGCCGCTTGTCGCTTCGGGCGCGCGCTGCAATATCGGGCAGGACGCGGCGCTCCAGCGCTTCGAAGATGCTCTTGTCGCGGAAGAAGCGCGAAATCGTGATGTGGGTCAGTCCGTCCAGGACCGTCCACTCTTCGGGATGGTTGTCGAGCTGCTTGCGATAGGCGGCAAATCCCTCAACCCCGAGTTCCTTCATCCGCCGCCTCAGGCGCTTGCAGACCTGACCATGGACCTTGCGGAAGCCTCGCCAGCGCAATCCTAGGCGCGGCAAGGCCTCTTGCAAGAAAGCCACGCATTCGCTCGGCATCAGCCATGCCTTCGCTCTAGCTCAGTCTGTGCGGCACCTCCAGCAGAGAGCCCGTGTTGATCCATCGCAATTTCGTGCCCTCTGTCTCAGCCTATAGCTAAGCGCTGGATGGAGCAGGTGCCATTCTTAAGGAGCGTAGGGAGCGACCATGCCAATCTGGAGGCTGACCCCGATCGACCTAGAGGATCCGAACTGGGAGGCAAGCTCGCATCGCGGATTGATCATCGTCCGTGCCCCAAACGAGGCTTCCGCGCGCAAAGCAGCCGAGGAAGCATTTGGGGTTCAGACTCGCTTTCCTGCCGGAAAAGGCATGCGCGTGCCACCCTGGACGCGGTCCGAGCTGGTTCACGCTGAGATCATCGACAGTCCAATATACTCCGCGGAAGGTACCACCGAGGTCCTGGAACCGTCCTTCAAGGAAGGCTAGTGAGCTTAAGAAGAGGAGCCCCCCTATGCTTCAAGAGCTTAGTGCGGATCAGGCGCGGCAGATCGCAGCTCTGGCGAAAGCGGCGCGCGCTGCCCGCGACGTCATACTCGACAACGTTCCTGAAGAAGACCTGGGTGTGCCGCCACCCGCGCGCGGGGAGCACAATCCTGCCGGCGCTCTCGGATTCGATCCGTTGCCCCTTGACGATCCGGACCTCATAGAATTGCGGGCGACAGTCAGCGCGCTGGTACCCGCCGCGCGCTCAGAGCTATTCGTCCTGATGCGGATGGGCCAGGGTGACCTTGCCATCTGCGATTGGGATCGCGGTCTTTCTGAAGCAGCATTGCTCGGGGAGGACACCGTATTGGCTACGCTCACGGAGGATCCCGACCTTCACGAGCATCTCTCCAAAGCGCTCTATGAGTTGGGCACTGAAAGCCGAGCCTGATATGCGCCAAAGCCTGCTTTAAGGTTGCTATCTTGAGCTTGAAAGCCCCGCTTCGGCGGGGCTTAGTCTTCCAGACATACCTAAGGCGAGCCTGTCAAACCAGTCGCAAGTTCACCCATGACCCCAATCGGCGCTGAGATCTCAGACCGTATCTGGAGGGCGAAATATCGCTACGGCCAGGAGGCCACGATTGCCGACAGCTGGCGCCGCATCGCCCATACGCTGGCAGCCGTCGAGACCAGGGATCGGGCGGTATGGGAAGAGCGCTTCCTTGGAATTCTGAAGGAATTCCGCTTCCTGCCGGGCGGGCGCATTCAAGCCGGCGCAGGCACGGAGCGGAATGTCACGCTGTTCAACTGCTTCGTCATGGGCACGATCGAGGACTCGATCCGAGGCATCTTCTCGGCCTTGGAGGAGGGCGCCCTCACCATGCAGCAAGGTGGCGGCATCGGCTACGACTTCTCGACCTTGCGGCCGCGGGGCGCTGAGGCGAAGATGGTGGGGACGATCGCCTCCGGGCCCGTGTCGTTCATGCATGTGTGGGATGCGATGTGCGGCACGATCCTGTCCACCGGCGCGCGCCGCGGCGCCATGATGGCGACCTTGCGCTGCGACCATCCCGATATCGATGAGTTCATCCTTGCCAAGCAGCAAGCCGGTGCGCTGCGGCGCTTCAATCTGTCCGTCCAAATTACGGATGCCTTCATGGGCGCCGTGCGTCAGGACGTCGAATGGCCGCTTTTGTTCCCGGTGGCAACATTTGACGGCAGCGGCGAAACGATACTGCGCGACTGGCCCGGCCTTAAGGAGCCGGTGCCATGCCGCGTCGTGCGGCGCATGCGGGCGCGAGAGCTTTGGGAGCGCATACTGCGGGCGACGTATCAGTATGCCGAGCCGGGTGTGCTCTTCATAAATCATATCAACGGGCTCAACAATCTTTGGTATTGCGAGCGGATCAGCGCCACCAATCCCTGCGGGGAGATTCCGCTTCCTCCCTACGGGGCCTGCGATCTCGGCTCTATCAATCTGACTCGCTTGGTCAACGCTCCCTTCACGCACCATGCGAAGCTCGAGATCGAGACCCTGAAGGACACCATCCGTGTCGCGGTGCGGTTGCTCGACAATGTCATCGACGCGTCGCGCTTCCCATTGCCGCAGCAAGCCAAGAGTGCAAAGGGCACGCGCCGCATCGGCCTCGGCGTGACCGGGCTTGCTGACGCGTTGCTGATGCTCGGGCTCTGCTATGGCAGCGATCAATCCCTGGCGCTCGCCGCCGACCTTATGGCCCTCATCTGTCACACGGCGTATCGCGCCTCCGTCGCTCTGGCTGAAGAAAAGGGAAGCTTCCCCTCTTTCGACAGGGACAAGTATCTCCAGGGAGCCTTCATTCGCGCTCTGCCAGACGACATTCGGACCGGCATCGCCAAGAGCGGTATCCGCAACAGTCACCTGATCGCCATCGCGCCAACCGGCACGATCAGCTTGCTCGCCGGCAACGTGTCGAGCGGGCTAGAACCCATCTTCGCTCCGTCTTATGGGCGGAAGATCCTCAACGAGCATGGACATCCGGAAGAGCTGCCGCTCACGGACTACGCTGTCCAGCTCTGGCGCGAGACGACGGGAGTCGCTGAGGACTTGCCCCCGGGATTTGCGACGGCAAACGAGCTGCCGGTTCTCGCCCATCTTGACATGCAGGCAGCGTTGCAGCCCTACGTCGACAACTCGATCTCCAAGACCATCAACGTGCCGGAGGATTTCCCCTTCTCCGAATTCTGCCAAATCTATGATTTGGCCTATGAAAAGGGGCTCAAAGGCTGCACGACCTTTCGGCCAAACCCGGTGAGGGAGGCGGTGCTGAGCGGGGCAGGGGATGGGGAAGACGCCCCGCATTGTTGCGTGCTGGAGCGAGAAGCCGATTGAGGCCGCCGTTAGGGGTTGACCAGGAACAAGAAGATAATCAGCCCCCTCATCATTGATGGTGCGCATGGGGAAGGCGGCGGGCAGATTTTGCGAACGGCGCTCAGCCTTTCCGCCATCACCTCGCGCACGTTTCGGCTCGTCAACATCCGAGCCAAGCGCCGCAATCCTGGGCTGCAGCCCCAACACCTCTCAGCAACGAGAGCCGCAGCTGCCATCAGTGGCGCGCAGCTTGCCGGGGATTTCCTCGGATCGAGCGAGCTCGTCTTTGCCCCAACCCATCCGCCGCAACCCGGCTCATATCTCTTCGATGTCGCGGAAATCGCAGGTCATGGCAGCGCTGGCTCCACCATTCTCATCTTGCAGACTGTTCTGGTCCCGTTAGCTCTGGCCCAAGGAGACTCTACGGTCGTGGTGCTGGGAGGCACCCATCAGGATTGGGCGCCGGCTTACGACGATCTTGCCAATGCATATCTGCCTGCCTTGCGACGGATGGGACTCAACGCCAATGCCGAGTTGAAACACTGGGGTTGGTATCCAGCCGGTGGCGGGGAGGTCGTGTGTAGGGTCGCAGGTCGTTCGCACCCTGCATCCCCTCGCGCCTCCTGGCCGCAGCCGATAGAGGCGCTTAAGCGCGGGCCTCTTCTCCGGATCGCCGGCCGAGCCGTGGCCGCCAACCTTCCTGCTCACATCGCCCAACGCATGGCCGACCGGGCGCGCGCAGGCCTCCGCGACCTCGGCATTCCCGTGAGCATCGACCCGCTGCGCGTACGGGCGTCGTGCCCTGGAGCAGGGATTTCTCTTTTGGCGGAGTACGAGACCATGGCGGCGAGTTTCTCCGCTCATGGGCGCCAGGGAAAGCCGTCCGAAGCCGTTGCGGACGAGGCGGTTGCGGCTTTGCGCGAGCATCACGCCTCGGGTGCGGCCTTCGAATTGCACCTCGCCGACCAGCTTCTGCTGCCACTCGCCATCGCCGCCGGCCCCTCAGCCTTCACCATGGTGCGTCCGACCGCGCATCTTGCCACCAATGCCTGGACCATCGAACAGTTCGGCCTTGCGAAGATCACCATTGAGCAGGGGGTCCTGACACGCGTGCATGTCCAGCCGACCTCAATGGGGATTTGATCTGCCGCAAGGCTCAGTCCATTGGGTTTGATCTAAGGGTAACAACAGCCCTTCGATGGAACCGACAGACCGAGGGGCATTCCTCGCAGTCAGGTGGTCACATGAAACGACGAAAAATTCCTCCTGCTGGTAGTCCATTGGTTGGCGGCCGACACGAGCGACGTATTCTCGGCCGTGCCCAGGACGAGGGGGTCGACGATCCCTATAAGCTGCGGCGGAAATTGCCGGAGCCCACACGGTGCCCGGCTTGCGGAGCCGTCTATCACGAAGGGCGTTGGCAATGGATGGAGTTTCCGCCCAGTGGCGCCCATGAGGAGCTGTGCCAAGCCTGTCATCGCATCAACGACGAATATCCCGCCGGTATCGTTACGCTGAAGGGGCCGGTGGTCAGACAGCACGAAGGGGAAATCATCAATCTGGCGCGCAACTTAGAACAGGCTGAGAAGCAGGATCATCCGCTCAACCGGATCATGGCGATCGATAAGGAAGAGCCGGATACGCTCGTCATCACCACCACCGATGTGCACTTGCCACGGCGGATTGGGACTGCGGTTCACCACGCCTTCCACGGCGATCTGAAGTTGCACTTCGATGAAGACAACTATTTCATCCGCGTCGATTGGACACGATAGGCTTGAGCAGGCATTGTTGCCGGCTCGATACCCGATCCGTAATGCCTCACTGGCGGAGAAGATTCTAATGTTGCAGATACCCTTGCAGATCACCTTTGACGGCATGGACCCCTCGCCCGCAATTGAGGCGCGGATTCGCGAGAAGGCCGCCAAGCTCGAGCACTTCCATGACCGGATTATCGGCTGCAAGGTCGTGATCGAGGCGCCCCACCGGCATCACCACAAGGGCAAGCTCTACAATGTCCGCATCGACATCAGCGTGCCGGGGAAGGACGTGTTTGTTGGCCATTCCGGGCCGCTGAACCATGCGCACGAGGATGTCTATGTCGCCATTCGCGATGCGTTCAATGCGGCGGGGCGGCAGCTCGAAGACCATGTCCGGCGCATGCGCGGCGACGTGAAGGCCCACGTTGCTCCTGTGCATGGCAAGGTCGTGCGCCTGTTCGAGGACTACGGGTTTGCGGAGACCCCAGATGGTCAAGCGGTCTATTTCCACAAGAACAGCGTGGTCGATGACGCCTTTGACAGGCTCGAAGTTGGCAGTGAAGTCCGCCTTGTGATCGCTGGGACCGAAGGCGTCGAAGGCGCTCAGGCAAGCACAGTAACCCCGATCGGCAAGCATCACATCGTGGAGTCATGACGGGGGGCTTCGGCCATCCCGCACCGACGTTAAGCGGCGGATCGAATGTCCAGCGAGATCAATCCAGTCGGTCAGAGCGAGAAGCCGCCTGCTGACTGGAACGTGCTCGTGACCTTGGCCGAGCCGACATACCGGGTCGCGCGCAAGTTGTTGGCAAGGTGGGGGTCTCTCCGCCGCACGTTATACTTCAATGTGGCCGTCATGGCGGTTGCGGACCCTGCTTCTTTTCTTCGAGAGTTCGGCACTGCGGTCGAACAGTCACCCGGCATCCTCAATGCGATATCCCATGTCGTGCCCTTCGAGCATTTGTTCGAGTTCGAGGACATGGCCGAGTTCGAGACCACGGCGCGCGAGATTGCCCTCACCTACGTGCCGCGCCTCATCGGCAAGTCGTTCCATGTGCGGCTG
>Ga0209517_10004400_pt1 | contig 18529 bp, 20 predicted proteins | sample PeaSoiMetSII2010_FD_187695 | JGI IMG/M metagenome (GOLD analysis project Ga0209517, IMG submission 187695) | Peat soil microbial communities from Weissenstadt, Germany - SII-2010 (SPAdes) (version 2) | ecosystem: Environmental > Terrestrial > Soil > Wetlands > Peat | place: Germany...
TTGCCCGCGAACTCGGGCTCGGCACCTCCGTCGGCAGTGTCACCTGGCTGCTGTTCGGCTTGGGCGCGGTGTTCGGACCGTCCCTCGCGGGTGCGCTCGGCGACCGCATTGGACTCGGCCGTGCCTATGTCGTGGTGTTCGCGATCAAGACGGTCGCAATCGCGTTGCCGTGGCGGATCTCGGCGCCACCCGTGCTCGGCCTCTCGGCGCTGATCGTGGGCGCGCTCACGCCCGCAATCCCCGCGCTGCTCTCCGCACGCATGACCGAGATCGTACCCGCGCGCGACCAGTCGCGCATCTGGGGCTGGGCCACGCTGTCGTTCGCGTTCGCGCAAGCCGGCGGTGGCTACGGACTCTCGTTTGCCTACGAGCAGATCGGCGTCTACCGCCCGCTCTACCTCGTGGGCGCGCTCATCGAGGCGACGGGCGCGATCTGCGCAGTGCTGGCGCTGTCGGCGCGTCCTTCGACTCGCGACGCTTCGCATCTCGGCCGAGGATGAGGTGCAAAGTACTCCACGGCCTTCATCCTGAGCGGGCGCGGAACGCCGAGTCGAAGGACGCACCCTATTTCCCGATGCAGAAGTCGCGGAAGATGATATCGAGCAAGTCCTCGACGTCGACGCGGCCGGTGATGCGGCCGAGGGCGCGGGCGGCGAGGCGGAGGTCCTCGGCCGCGAGCTCGGGCAGCGCCGCGGCGTCGTAGCGGCGGAGCGCCGCCCGACATTCCTCGAGCGCCGCGCGATGGCGCGCGCGGGTGATGAGCGGCGCATCGGTCGCATCGAAGCGGCTCGCTAGCTCCTCGGTGAGCCTCGCCAACAGCGCTTCGAGGCCGGCGCCGGTCTTGACGGAGATCCGGAGCGCGGGTGTTGCGCCGAGGCAGTCGATCCACGCGCTTGCGCTCTCATTTGGAGCGAGATCGATCTTGTTGGCGACCACAAGCGTGTCGCGATCAATGAGCGCGCGCACCCCGGGATCTGCTTCCTCCGGCCGCGTCACGTCGAGCACCATCAGCTTCAGATCGGCCTCGGCCGCTCGCGCCTTGGCCCGACGCACGCCCTCGGCCTCGATTGCGTCGCGCGCTTCGCGGAGCCCCGCGGTGTCGGCGATGATCGCGGGATATCCGCCGAGATCGAGGTGTACCTCGATCACATCCCGGGTGGTGCCAGCGACGGCCGAGGTGATCGCGGCCTCGCGCCGCGCTAGCAGATTCAGCAAGCTGGACTTCCCCGCATTGGGCGGCCCGAGGATCGCGATCGAGAGGCCATCCCGCAACCGCTCGCCGCGGCGATTATCCGCGAGATGCCCCAGTATCTCGCGCTCCAAATGCCCGACCGTGTCGCCAACCTCGCTCAGAACCGTCGAAGGCAGGCCCTCATCCGGGAAATCGATCGCGGCCTCAAGGTGGGCTAGAGCGCGTATGAGCCGATCCCGCCACCCTTCGTAGAGGTCCCGGAGTACGCCCGAAAGCTGCCGCAGAGCCTGTCGTCGCTGCGCCGCAGTCTCAGCGGCCACCAGGTCGGCAACCGCCTCGGCTTCCGTGAGGTCCAATTTCCCATTCTCGAACGCCCGCCGGGTGAATTCACCGGGATCCGCAAGACGAAATCCGGGCTGCCGCGCCAAAATCCCGTACACTGCGCTGATTACCGCTCCGCTGCCGTGAACGTGCAGCTCAACCATATCCTCACCGCTGTAACTGTGCGGCGCGGGAAACAGGCACACCAGCGCCTGATCAACGGTCTCATCGACGGTCGCATCCCGGATATTGGCCCGGTAGAGCATCCTGGGCGGCGGCTCAGGCGCACCCAGCACGCGAAGCGCGTCCCGGGCGCGGGCGCCAGAGATCCGGATCACCGCGACCCCCGAGCGGCCCAGCCCGGTGGCGCAAGCGAAGATCGTATCGGCGGGCGGCGGCTGGGCCAAAGGGTGGGCTCACGGATTGCTGTGCAGGAAACGGGTTGAGATGCGTTCCCCCGCGACCACACTATAGCCTAGTCACTTCCCGAAATTCGCCGCCCCGGCTCCGAGACGACGCCAGCGGCCCACGAGCTCTCAATGACCCGACAGAATGCCCTCGCTCACGAGACGAGCCCCTACCTGCTCCAGCACAAGGACAACCCTGTGCACTGGCAGCCTTGGGGTCCAAGGGCCTTCGCCGCGGCCAAGGCCGAGAACAAGCCGGTCCTGCTCTCGATCGGCTACGCGGCCTGCCATTGGTGCCACGTCATGGCCCATGAGTGTTTCGAGAATCCGGAGATCGCGCGGCTGATGAACGAGCAGTTCATCAGCATCAAGCTCGACCGCGAGGAGCGCCCGGACGTCGACACGATCTACCAGCACGCCCTCGCGCTCCTGGGCGAGCACGGTGGCTGGCCGCTCACGATGTTTCTGACGCCGGAGCGCGAGCCGTTCTGGGGCGGCACCTATTTTCCGCCGGAGGCGCGCTGGGGCCGGCCGGGTTTCCCCCAGGTGCTGGAGGCGCTCGCGCGCGCCTATCGCGAGGACCGCGAGGCCGTCGCGAAGAATGTCGCGGCGCTCACAGAGGCGCTGGGACGGCTCGCCACGCCCACGGCGGGCGACGGCATCTCGATCGAGCTCACCGACCGCATTGCCGAGCGGCTCACGCAGGAGATCGACTGGACGCACGGCGGCATCGGCGACGCCCCCAAGTTTCCGCAGGCGAGTTTGCTCGCGGTGCTGTGGCGTGGCTACCGCCGCACCGGCACCGAGGCCATGCGCAACGCCGTCACGCTCACCCTCGACCACATCTGCCAAGGCGGGATCTACGACCACGTCGGCGGCGGCTTTGCCCGCTACGCGGTCGACCGGCAATGGCTGGTGCCGCATTTCGAGAAGATGCTCTACGACAACGCCCAGCTCGTGGAGCTGCTGACCCATGCGTGGCAGGCGACGGGGAAACCGCTTTATTCGGAGCGGATCGCGGAAACCGTCGCGTGGCTCGCGCGCGAAATGCGCCAGGCCGGTGGCGGCTTTTCCTCCAGCCTCGACGCCGACAGCGAGCACGAGGAAGGCAAGTTCTATGTCTGGAGCGAAGCCGAGATCGACGCGCTGCTGGGCGCTCGCGCGGCGCGCTTCAAGGAGATCTACGACGTCACGCCCAGCGGCAATTGGGAGGGGCACACAATCCTCAATCGCCTTGACCATCTCGAGCATGCGGACAATGTGATCGAGGCGCAGCTCGCGGGCGATCTCGCGGTGCTGCTGCAAGCGCGCGCTCAGCGCGTGCGGCCGGGCCTCGACGACAAGGCGCTCGCCGACTGGAACGGTCTCATGATCGGCGCCCTCGCCTATGCGGCACCCGTCTTCGAAAAGCCGGATTGGCTCGCTCTCGCCGAACAAGCTTTCACCTTCGTCGAGCGCGAGATGACAGATCCGGATGGGCGGCTTCGCCACAGCTGGCGCGACGGACGCGCGGCGCATCCCGCGACGCTCGACGATTACGCCAATCTCTCGCGCGCGGCGTTGCTGCTGCACGAGGCGACGGGCAAGCCCCAGTATCTCGCGCGGGCGCGCGAGTGGGTTGAGCTCGTGGAGCGCTATTACGCCGACCGCGCCGGTGGCTATTTCGTAGCAGCCTCCGACACCGAAGGCCTGCTCACGCGGCCCAAGATGGTGCAGGACTCCGCCACGCCCTCGGGCAATGGCACGATGGTCGAGCTGCTCGCTCGGCTCTATTACCTCACCGGCGAGCACGCCTACCGCGCGCGCGCCGAGGCGACGGTCAAGGCCTTCGCCGGCGACGTGCCCAAGAATTTCTTCCCTTTCGGCTCGCTGCTCAACGGCAACGAGATGCTGCAACACGCCGTGCAGATCGTGATCCGCGGCCGGCGTGGCGAGGCTGGCACGGACGCGTTGCTGCGCGCGGTCTACTCCGTCTCGCTTCCGACCCGCGTGCTCGCGGTGGTCGAGCCGGGCGCTGCTCTGCCTCCGGGTCATCCTGCCGCCGACAAGGACCAGATCGAGAGCCGCGCCACCGCCTATGTCTGCCGCGGCCCAGTCTGTTCGCTGCCGATCACCGAGGCGGAGGCGTTGAAGAAGGAATTGGAGCGTCGCCATGCCTGAGATCACCGTTCCAAGCCCGACCGGGCCGCTGAGCATCGAGGAGCAAGACGGTGCGCTCGTCGCCGTGCATTGGCGAAAGGCGAGGCTGGAGAGCCCGACGCCGCTGCTCGAGGAAGCCGCTCGCCAGCTCGCGGCGTACTTCGCGCGGCAGCGGCGCGACTTCGATCTGCCGCTCAAGCCCAAGGGCTCCGCCTTCGAGCATCAGGTCTGGGCGGCGATGCAGCGGATTCCCTATGCCGAGACGCGAAGCTATGGCGAGATCGCGCGGGAGACCGGCGGCATGCCGCAAGAGGTCGGCAGCGCCTGCGGCAGCAACCCGCTGCCCATCCTGATCCCCTGCCACCGCGTGCTCGCCGGCGGCGGCAAGCTCGGCGGCTATAGCGGCAAAGGCGGCCTCGAGACCAAGACGACCCTTCTGGTGCTGGAGGGGCGCCTGCTCGTATAGGCGCCGGGGTGACAAGCGCGCGGAGCCGGGGCTAAGCTTGGCGAAACCCACAACGGGAGTGCCCCGATGCCCGACGTCACCATCCGCGCCGCCGATAGCGGCAGCTTCAGCGCCTATCTTGCAACACCCCCCGCGACCGCTGGGAGCGGCACCGGCCGCGGCGGGGGCGTGGTACTGATCCAAGAGATCTTCGGGGTCAACAAGGTGATGCGCGATCTCGCCGATGGCTTCGCGCGACAGGGCTATGTCGTGCTTTGTCCCGACCTGTTCTGGCGCCAGGAGCCCGGTATCCAGATCACCGATCAGACCGAAGCCGAGTGGGCGAAGGCGTTCTCGCTCTACAAGGGTTTCAACGAGGCGAAGGGTGTCGACGATCTGAAGGCGACGCTGGCGCATCTCCGGAAGCTGCCGGCCTGCACAGGCAAGGTCGGCTCCGTCGGCTACTGCCTCGGCGGCAAGCTCGCCTATCTCATGGCGACGCGCTCGGACGCGGACTGCTCCGTCGGCTACTACGGGGTCGCGATCGATGCGGCGCTCGACGAGGCAAGCTCCATCAAGAAGCCGCTGATGCTCCACATCGCCGAGAAGGACGAGTACTGCCCGCCGCCGGCGCAAGCCAAGATCAAGGACGCGCTCGAGGGCAACGCGCACGTCACCATCCACAGCTACCCCGGCGTCGATCACGCCTTCGCGCGCGTCGGCGGTCAGCACTACGACAAGGCGGCGGCCGATCTCGCAAACCAGCGCACGGCCGAGTTCTTCAAGAAAAATTTGCGTTGATTTTCGCGGGCGACGCACCGCCCGCCAACCTGCTTCGCCCGCGTACGCCAAAACGTCATCAATTTCACTTACGGAGTACCCCATGACCCACGCCATCCGTTTCCACAAGACCGGCGGCCCCGAGGTTCTCACCTGGGAAGAGGTATCGGTCGGCAAGCCCGGCCCCGGCGAAGCGCGCGTGCGCCATACCGCGATCGGCCTCAACTACGTCGACACCTATGTCCGGAGCGGCCTCTATCCATCGCCGCTGCCGAGCGGGCTCGGCGCCGAGGCCGCGGGCGTGGTCGAGGAGGTCGGGTCGGGTGTCACCGACATCAAGGCCGGCGACCGCGTCGCCTATGGCAACAGCCCACTCGGCGCCTATTCCGAGGCGCGAGTCATGCCCGCGGACCGGCTCGTGGTCCTGCCCAAGGACATCGCCGACAAGCAGGGTGCCGCGATGATGCTGAAGGGCATGACCACGCAGTATCTGATCCGCCAGATCTTCAAGGTAAAGCGCGGCGACACCATCCTGTTCCATGCCGCCGCCGGCGGCGTCGGCCTGATCGCCTGCCAATGGGCGAAGTCGCTGGGCGCCACCGTGATCGGTACTGTCGGCAGCGAGGAGAAAGCGAAGCTCACGAAGGCCCATGGCTGCGACCACACCATCATTTATACCCGCGAGGATTTCGTCGAGCGCGTGAAGGAGATCACCAAGGGCGAGAAAGTGCCGGTGGTCTACGACAGCATCGGCAAGGACACCTGGCCCAAGTCGCTTGACTGCCTGCGTCCCACGGGCCTGCTCGTGAGCTTCGGCCAGGCCTCGGGTGCGATCGGGCCCGTGGACCTCGGCATCCTCGCGGCCAAGGGCTCGCTGTTCGTGACGCGCCCGACCCTCAACACCTACGCCGCCAAACGCGCGGACATGGTGGCGATGGCGCGCGACCTCTTCGACGCGGTGCTCTCCGGCGCGGTCAAGATCGAGGTGAACCAGACCTATCCGCTGAAGGACGCCGTCCAAGCCCACCGCGACCTCCAGAGCCGCAAGACCACGGGCTCGACGGTGTTCACGGTGTGACCGACATCCAGGAGCGCGTTGCCCGCCATTACGGGCAGGCTGGGATCGCCGAGGCGATCCTGGAGGCACTCGCGGCGGCGGGGAAGGACATCGAGCGGCTGACGCCCGCCGACTTGGCGCCGATCGACGAGTTCCACACCCGCGGCCGCGCGGCGACGGTGGACCTCGCGAAGCTCCTGGGGCTCGGGGCGAGCGATCGTGTGCTCGACGTGGGCTCGGGCATCGGCGGCCCCTCGCGCTACCTCGCGCACACCTACGAATGCACGGTCGTGGGCCTCGACCTTACGCCCGAATTCTGCGCGGTGGCCCGCGTTCTGGCGGAGCGCACCGGGCTCGCTGAGCGGGTCTCCTATCGCCAGGGTAACGCGCTCGACATGCCCTTCGAGGACGAGGCCTTCGACGTGGTCTGGTCGCAAAACGCCGCCATGAACATCGCCGAGCGCGACCGGCTCTACCGCGAGATGGCGCGCGTGCTGCGGCCTGGCGGCCGCCTCGCGCTCAACGACGTGACCGCGGGCGAGGGCGGCGCCCCGCATTATCCGGTGCCGTGGGCGCGCGAGTCCTCGACGAGCTTCCTCCTGACCGCGGAGATGACCCGCAAGCGGCTCGAGGCCGCGGGCTTCCGGGTGATCGTGTGGGAGGACACCAGTGCGCCTGCACTCGACTTCGCGCGGCGGCGCACGGCGGCAGGGCCAACGCCGCTCGGCATCCACCTCTTCATGGGCGAGGACTGGCCCGCGATGACCGCGAACACGCTCCGCAATCTCGCGGAGGACCGCATCCGCTCGCTCCATGCGGTACTGGAGCGAGTGTAGAGTCGGGGCGGAATGCGCGCGGTCTTGGCGCTTCTCGCGGCTGTTTCGGCGGTCGTTCTCCTCGGCATGCCGTCCATTGGCGCGACTTGCCGCGATGTGCAGTTCCCCGATACCGTGACGGTGGGCGGCAGCGATCTCGCACTGAACGGGCTCGGCATTCGCAAGGCGACCCTCCTCCAGATCAAGGTCTATGTCGCGGGCCTCTATCTCCCGCAGAAGTCGACCTATCCCGGCCCGATCCTTGGTGCCGATGGGAGCTGGCAACTGGTGCTTCACTTCGTGCGCGACGTCGGCGCATCCGACATCCGTGATGCCTTACAAGAAGGATTCGACAAAGCGGTCACCGACAACATCGCGGCATTGCGCTCGCGTATCGAGGCCCTGAAGGACCGGATGGTCGATTTCAAGACGGGGCAGATTCTCACGTTCACTCACGATCGCGCGGCGGGAGTCACGGTCGACGTCAATGGCGCGGTCGGGCCTACGATCCGCGGAACAGACTTTGCGACAGCGCTGCTCGCGATCTGGCTCGGGCGTAGGCCACCGAACAGCGATCTTAAGACCGGCCTGCTTGGCGGCGCCTGCCAATAACGGCGCTATTCCCCGCGCCGGACGCGGCTGGACGCGCGGAGCGTGTTCTCGAGCAGGAGCGCGGCCAATCCCAGGACCAGAAGCGCCGCCTGCGCGCGGGGACCGAGACCCAAGAGCGGCAAGCCCCAGCCGCAGATCACGGCCCAGATCAAAGCGCCGGCGGCGAGGCTCCCGTCGTCGACGAAGAGGCCGACGAGCTCGCGCAGGATGGTGACGACGGTCTTCATGGGCTCAGTCCGCCATGGCGAGCGCCGCTTGGCGCCGCGCCCGTGAGAGCCGCACCCCGCCGAGCGCCACCAGCAGAAACCAGGCGACGAGGCCGAGAACGGACCAGTCGGCGCCCGGCCAGTCGACGCCGATGCCTTCGCCGAGCCAGAAGGTCCCGAAGGCCGCGAGCAACACGCCCACCGCGAATTTGAGCGCGTTCTCCGGCACTTTTGCCAGCGGCCGGTGCAGCACCAAGCCAAGCAGCACCACGACCAGCAAGGCGGCGCCCGCGCCCACGCCCGCAGGCACCAGGAGGCCGCCCGCCGTGCCGACAGCGATCACGATGAACACCACCTCGGTGCCTTCGAGCATCACGATCTTAAACGACGTCGCGATCGCCACCGCGTCCCAGCGGGGATCGCGCACGCTGCCGTAGCTCTTGAGGAGCGCCGTCTCGCCCGCATAGGCCGCCTCCTCGTCGTGGAGCGCGATCACGCCGGCGGCGCGCAAGATCGCCTTGCGCAGCCAGCGCAGCCCGAACAGGAGCAGCAGCAGGCCCACGCCGAGCTGGACGTAGTCGAGCGGGATGCGCGTCAGCGCGGGCCCCAGCGCCAGCACCAGGAGCGCCAGAGTACCGAGCGCCAGCCCAGTGCCGCACAGCGCCGGCCGCCACCCGCGCACCGTGCCCACCGCGAGCACCACGGTGAGCGCTTCCACGAACTCGACGAGAGAGGCGAGGAACGCCGCGGTCAGGGAGGGAAGTGCGTGGACCCAGGAGACCATCGGTTCTTCTTAGCTCATCGCTTTACCGAAGCCCGCGAGCATCGTGCGTCCTTCGACGCGGGCCCTTCGACAAGCTCAGGACCCTTGCTCAGGATGAGGCCTTTCTTCTGATGCTCCCTGCTCCTCATCCTGAGCAAGCGAGCATCGCGAGCGCGTCAAAGGACGCACGCCCCTACGTATTCATCGCCTCGAAGAAGTCGGCGTTGCTCTTGGACTGCTTCAGCTTGTCGATCAGGAACTCCAGGCCGTCGACCGGGCCCATGGGCATGAGCACGCGGCGCAGCACCCACATCTTCGAGAGCACGGCCTTGTCCACCAGGAGCTCTTCCTTGCGGGTACCGGATTTCGTGATGTCGAGCGCGGGGAAGGTGCGCTTGTCTGCGACCTTGCGGTCGAGCACGATTTCCGAATTACCAGTGCCCTTGAACTCCTCGAAGATCACCTCGTCCATGCGGCTGCCGGTGTCGATGAGCGCCGTCGCAATGATCGTGAGCGAGCCGCCTTCCTCGATGTTGCGCGCGGCGCCGAAGAAGCGCTTCGGACGCTGCAGGGCGTTCGCGTCGACGCCGCCGGTCAGCACCTTGCCGGAGGATGGCACCACGGTGTTGTAGGCGCGCGCGAGACGCGTGATCGAATCCAGCAGGATCACCACGTCGCGCTTGTGCTCGACCAGGCGCTTCGCCTTCTCGATCACCATCTCCGCCACTTGCACGTGGCGCACGGCCGGCTCGTCGAAGGTCGAGCTCACCACCTCGCCCTTGACCGAGCGGGCCATGTCGGTGACCTCCTCGGGCCGCTCGTCGATCAGCAGCACGATGAGGTAGACCTCGGGGTGGTTAAACGAGATCGCGTGGGCGATGTTCTGCAGCATCACGGTCTTGCCGGTGCGCGGCGGCGAGACGATGAGCGCACGCTGGCCCTTGCCCAAGGGCGTGATGAGATCGATCACGCGCGTCGTCAGATCCTTGCGGGCGGTCTCTCTCCTGTCGGCTTCTTTCACCTTGGATGATTTGCCGGTTCCCTCGGTTGCCTGGCTGCCCCTGATGGATACTTGTTCCTCCGCTTCGAGCTCGAGCTTGAGCTTCTCCTCCGGATAGAGCGGCGTCAGGTTGTCGAAATTGATGCGGTGCTTGACGTTCTCGGGGTCGTCGAAATTGATCTTGTTGACCTTGATGAGTGCGAAATACCGCTCGCCGTCCTTGGGCGAGCGGATCTGGCCCTCGACCGTGTCGCCGGTGCGCAGGCTGAAACGCCGGACCTGGCTGGGGCTCACGTAGATGTCATCGGGGCCCGGCAGGTAATTGGCCTCAGGCGAGCGCAAGAAGCCGAAGCCGTCCTGCAGGATCTCGAGCACGCCGTCGCCGTAGATCGCGACGTCGTTCTCGGCGAGCTGCTTCAGGATCGCGAACATCATGTCCTGCTTGCGCAGCGCGGACGCGCTCTCGATCTGCAGTTCCTCGGCGAAGCTCAGCAGCTCCGCCGGTGTCTTACGCTTGAGTTCTTGGAGGTTCATCGGGGTTATTCGTGGATGTGCGGGGGTGGAGACGAAAATGGAGGGGGTCGGCGGGCGCCGATGTCACGCGGTCAACCGCGCGGGACACCGGTCGTGAGGATGCGGTCTTTTCGAGCGACCGACGATTATTGGTCTTGAGGGGTTCGTCGAAGAGACGCAGGGAGACGCACCAGAGGCGCGACGGTGTTAGGCTTAATCAAATCCATGGCCCAAGTCAAACGCCTTCGCGTGGCAATTTTCAGAACGGCTTGACCACCACCAGGATGACGATGGCGATCAGCGCGAGGGTGGGGAGTTCGTTCACCATCCGATAGAAGCGCGCCGGGCGCCGATTGCGGTCCGCAGCGAAGTCCTTCCGCCAGAGCCCGAGCAGATGATGGAACACCGTAAGCGCCGCCACCAGCGCGAGCTTGGCGTAGATCCAGCCTTCATGCCAATCGACGATGCCCGGGATCGACACCAGCGCGAGGCCGAAGACGTACGCCGCGATCATCGCGGGATTCATGATGCCCCGCAGAAGCCGCCGCTCCATCGTCTTGAAAGTCTCGGACATCGACGATCCCACGGGTGCGTCCGCGTGATAGACGAAGAGCCGCGGCAGATAGAACAGCCCCGCCATCCACGCGACCACGCCGATGATGTGAAACGCCTTGACCAGGGCATAGTACGGCGCGAGCCAGCTCATGCCGCGTTCTCCGCCGCGCAGAGACAGCCCGCGAATTCCGGCGGGCACAGCCGAGCTCCTGTATTCGACCGTACCGGGCGTCCCTCCTCCTCCGCGAGCCGCCGGATCGCGCGCGCGAGGCCGGCGATGAACAGGGGATCGACACCCACGGTCGGCAGCCGGCGATAGCTCGGCACTCCCGAGGCCTCGGCAAGCCGACCGTAGTCGCGATCCAGCTCGACCAGGGTTTCCGAATGCTCGGAGACGAAGGCGATGGGCAGCACGATGAGCGAGCGTCGCTCGGCACCGCCGCGGCGGATCTCCTCGTCGGTGGCGGGCTTGAGCCAGGCGAGCGGGCCGACGCGGCTCTGAAAGCAAAGCACGGCGTCGAGACCGGGCCGCCCAAGCCGCGCCAACACCGCCGCCACGGTCCGTTCGACCTGCCAGCGGTACGGATCGCCCGCCGCGACGATGCGTTCGGGCAAGCCGTGGGCCGAGAACAGGATGCGCACCCGCTCGTGCGCGGGCGTCTCGTCGAGCGACCTCGCGAGCATCGTCGCGACCGCCTCGACGAAACCGCTGTCGTCGGGGTAACAGCAGAGGAGCCGCGTCGGCGCCGCGAGCCCTGCGCGGGCGGCGGCGCGCCGCCAGTCCATGACCGAGGACGCCGTCGTCGTCGTGGAGAACTGCGGATAGAGCGGCAGCAACGCCACGCGATCAGGTGCCCAAGCCCTGACCGCGGCCGCGGTCTCCGCACTGAACGGGCGCCAGTAGCGCATGGCGATGAAGACACGGAAGCCCTCGCCCAGCGCGGTCTCGAGCGCGCGGGCCTGTGCTTCGGTATTCGCCAGGATCGGCGACGAGCCTCCGAGGTGGCGATAGATCTCACGAGCCATCGCCGCTCGCCGATAGGCGATAAGGCGCGCCAGCAGCCACCGCATGACACGCGGCAACCGGATGATGGCGGGGTCGCCAAACAGATTCGTCAGGAACGGACGGACCGCGCTCAGGGAGTCCGGGCCGCCCAAGTTGAGCAACACCACCGCCGTCCTCATGCGCGGGCTGAGCCGCCGCGCACGAGCTCGACCAGCGCCGTCACATGCTCGGGCGGGGTCTCCGGCAGGATCCCATGGCCGAGATTGAACACGAACGGGCCGGTCCGTAACGCGGTGACGATCGCGCGGGCGGCAACCGCCATCGCGGACCCGCCCGTGAGAAGCAACACCGGATCGAGATTGCCTTGCACGGCACGGCGCGTCTGCACGTGCTCTCGGGCCCAGGCGAGCGGCACCGTGGAATCGAGGCTCACGGCATCGACTCCCGCAGCTCCCGCATAGGTCTCATAGAGCACGCCAGCCCCGCGCGGAAAGCCGATGAGCGGCACCGCCGGATGACGCGCCCTGATGGCGCTTGCGATCCGCCGGGTGGGCTCAATTATCCAGCGCCGGAATTCGGTCTCGGGCAAGACGCCGGCCCAGCTATCGAACAGTTGAATCGCTTCGGCGCCTGCTTCGATCTGTCCCAGCAGGTAGCTGGTCGTCGCTGAGACCAGACAATCGATGAGCGCGGCAAAGCTCCTCGGATCCGCGTAGGCCCACCGCTTCGTTCGGGCGAAGTCCCGGCTGGAGCCGCCTTCGATCATGTAGGTCGCGACCGTCCACGGTGCGCCCGCGAAACCGATCAGCGCCACCTCCCGCGGGAGCGCGGCTCGAACCTGCCGCAGCGTCTCCTGAACGGGCCTCGTCCGTTCAGCTACGCGAGCCAACTCGAGTTTCCCAATATCCCGCTCGTCCACCAGCGGCGCGAGGGCCGGCCCTTCGCCCTCCCGAAATTCCACACGCTGTCCGAGGACATGGGGCACCACCAGGATATCCGAGAACACGATTGCAGCATCGAAGCTGAATCGGCGGATCGGCTGCAGCGTCGCTTCCGAAGCAAGCTCTGGAGTCAGGCAGAACGTCAGAAAATCCGGCGCCTTGGCTCGTAGCGCCCGATATTCCGGCAGATATCTGCCCGCCTGCCGCATCAACCAGATCGGTGGCACAGCAAGCTTTTCGCCCTTGAGGGCGCGCAGCAAAAGCTTTCCGGTAGACGACCCTGTTTCAGGCACGGACGCTCCTCTTATCCATACGCCCTCATACCTTTCTTTAATTAGAATCAAAAGATGATGTAGTAGTAGGGCGGTGCAAAGGTGGGGATTAAATTTTGTCCAACGCTTATCCGGAGTGAGGCACGATTGAATCGCTTGATCTGGGTTCCTGGGGATTGAATGCGGTAAACTGTAGCGTATCCCTGAACTCACGACCCTTTTGACTATGATCTAGGGGTGAGGAGAACTGGCATTACACAGAGAAAATGCCTCATCCCGAGCCGCGCTGAAAGCGGGAGTCGACGGACACGCGATCACGATCCATTCGTCCGTCGCGCAATGCGTGCAAATCGGGGATAGTGACCGATGGCTGGGCAGATATTCAGCGCCGGAAACGGCTTAATGGATTTATCCCACCCGGTATCGCTGGCCGCGACGCGCACCGAATTAAAGGGTAATTAAAGCTCTAGCCGGTGCACCGAGATCGGGCCGGCTCGTGAGCGGGAGTCATCCACAAGCTTGGCCATGAGCGCGACGCGGTTTCATCTCCATCTCGTCTCGGACTCGACGGGCGAAACCGTGCATTCGGTGGCCCGGGCCTGTCTGGTGCAGTTTGAGGAGGCAGAGGCGGTCGAGCACATCTGGTCGATGGTGCGCACGAAGATGCAGATGGAGCGGGTGATCCACGGCATCGAGGCCAATCCCGGCGTGGTGCTCTTTACCCTCGTGGATGAGGGATTGCGTACGGTCCTGCAGGAGGGCTGCCGAAAGCTCCAGGTTGCCGCGATTCCCGTGCTCGATCCCGTGCTCGCCGTGCTCGCCGCCCAGCTCGGGCGGAAAAGCCGGGGGCTTCCCGGTCAGCAGCATTTGCTCGACAGCGACTATTTCCGCCGCATTGACGCCATGACCTTCGCGCTTGCTCATGACGACGGACAATCCGCTTGGGGACTCGACAACGCCGACGTAGTGCTGGTGGGCGTCTCGCGCACCTCCAAGACGCCGACCTGCATGTACCTCGCCAACCGCGGGATCAAGGCCGCCAACGTGCCGATCGTGCCGGGCACGCCACTGCCGACTGAGCTGTTCGCGATCACGCGGCCTCTGGTTGTCGGGCTCACCAACGATCCCGAGCGTCTCGTGCAGATCCGCCAGAATCGGCTACAGCTCCTTCATCAGGAGCAGGAGCGGCCGACCGAATACACGGACAGCTCGGCGGTGCGCGAAGAGGTACAACAAGCGCGTCGGCTCTTCACCGAGCGGCATTGGCCGGTGATCGACGTGACGCGGCGCTCGATCGAGGAGACCGCGGCCGCGATCTTGCGTCTGTTCGCCCGGCGGCAAGGCGAGGAACCGTGAGTCTCGGGCTCCGGGATCCCCTTGTCTTGGCATCGGGGAGTCCCAAGCGCGCGCGGATGCTGGCTGATGCGGGTCTGCCCGTGCTGGTCGACCCCGCGGCCGTCGACGAGGAGGAAATCCGGGCCGCCTTCCACGCCGAAGGGCGGGACGCCGCGGCATGCGCCATGGCCCTGGCGGAAACCAAGTCCGTACGCGTCTCCGCCCGACACCCCGGCGCGCTCGTGCTGGGCGCCGACCAGATCCTCGAGTGCGGCGGCCGATGGTTCGAGAAGCCCGGCGATCCCGCCTCCGCGCGCGCGCAGCTCGGGGCGCTCCGCGGGAACCGCCATACGCTGATCTCCGCCGCCGCGGTGGCGCGGAACGGCGCGGTGATCTGGCACGTCGCCGATCGCGCGCACCTCACCATGCGCGGCTTCAGCGACGGATTCCTCGATGCCTATGTCGCCGCCGCCGGCGCGGAGATCCTGGACTGCGTCGGCGCGTATCGCCTCGAAGACCTCGGCGCGCAACTCTTCGAGCGCGTCGAGGGCGACTTCTTCACCATCCTGGGCCTGCCCTTGTTGCCGCTCTTGGATTTCCTGCGCGGCCACGGCGCGCTCATGGCCTGAGCGCCGACATGGTCGTGCTGGGCCTCACGGGCTCCGTCGGCATGGGCAAGAGCACCGCGGCGCGCATGCTCCGGCGCCTGCGGGTGCCCGTGCATGACGCCGATGCCGAGGTGCATCGCTTGCTGGGTCCCGGCGGGCGCGCGGTGGCGGCGGTGAGCGAGGCTTTCCCGAGCACACGGAGAGGCGACCGCATCGACCGGCCCGCGCTCGGCCGGTTGGTGTTCAACGATCCCGCGGCGCTCAAGCGGCTGGAAGCGATCCTGCATCCCCGGGTGCGCGCGGGGCAGGCGCGGTTCTTAGCGGCGTGCCGGCGCCGGCGTGCGCCCGTGGTCGTGCTCGACATTCCCTTGCTGTTCGAGACCGCCGGCGAGCGCGGCTGCGACGGCGTGGTTGTGGTGAGCGCGCCGCTCTGGCTGCAGCGTGCCCGGGTGATGCAGAGGCCCGGCATGACGGAGGCGCGCCTCGTGGCCATCCTCGCGCAGCAGATGCCCGACACCGAAAAGCGCCGCCGTGCCCGTTGGGTCGTGCCGACCGGGCTCGGCCAAGCGCTCACGCTGCGTCGTCTCAAGGCGATTTTGCGCGAGGTCCGGCGTAAGTAGCGCTTGCCCCGACTCGACGGGTCCGGGCAGACTCGAACCATGCGCGAGATCGTCATTGATACCGAGACCACCGGCCTCGATCACGCCGTGGGTCACCGCATCGTCGAGATTGCCTGCGTGGAGCTGATGAACCATGTGGCGACGGGGCGGGCGTTCCATAGGCTGGTGAATCCGGAGTGCGAGGTGTCGGCAGAGGCCTTCGCCGTCCACGGCCTCTCGACGGAGGCACTCCGCGAGCATCCCGTATTCCCGGCCGTGGTGGAGGAGCTGCTGGCGTTCATCGGTGGCGATCCGCTGGTGATCCACAACGCCGAGTTCGATCTCGGGTTCATCAACGCGGAACTCGCGCGCTGCGGGAAACCCGCCCTGGACCTCCCCTGCGTCGATACCGTGCAGCTCGCGCGCAAGCGCTTCCCGGGCGCGCCAGCGAGCCTCGACGCGCTCTGCCGGCGCTTCGCCATCGATCTGAGCCAGCGCCAGAAGCACAGCGCGCGGCTCGACGCGGAGCTTCTGTCCTCGGTCTATCTCGAGCTGATCGGCGGCCGGCAGCCCGGCCTCGACTTCGCGATCCAGGCGGGCGCGGCGGCAGCGGGCGCGCTGGTCACCCGTGTCGCGCGCCTCGCCCGGCCGCACGCGCCCAGCGCCGAGGAGGAAGCGCGCCACCGCGGCTTCCTCGAGAAGATCAAGGGCGCGCTCTGGCTCAGCGAGGCTTGAGCACCTGTCTTCCGCGCGCATCGAGCCGTCACGCCAACCCTCGATGCGCGCGTAGCCGGTATCTCAGGCCTGGGCGGTCGGCTGCGGAACGCCGCCCGCTTCCTGTTCCTTGAGCGCCCGCTCGTGCTCGCGCCGGAGCAGCTCGGCGAAGTCGATGGGGTTGACCAGGAGCGGCGGGAAGCCGCCGTCGCGGGTCGCGCCGGCGATGATAGCGCGCGCGAATGGGAACAGCAGCCGCGGCGTCTCCACGAACACCAGCAGCGGCGTCAGCTCCGCGGGCGCGTCCTTCACCGTCACGACGCAGGCGTAGGAGAGCTCCACCACGAAGACCGGATCCTCTTTGTGGCGCGCGTTCGCGCCCATGGTGAGCACCACCTCGTAGACGTCCGGACCGAGGCTACGCGCCTTCACGTCGGCCGTGAGATTGACCTCGGGCGCCTCGCGCTGGTTCATCAGGCTCTGCGGCGCGCGCGGGCTCTCGAACGACAAGTCCTTGAGGTATTGGGTATTGACGATGAGCTGATAGCCCGGCGCCTCGGCGGGGGAAGCCGCGCCGCCGCTCGCGCCGTTCGTGGAACTGGTCTGTGACATTCGAGCCGTTCTCCTTGGTCGGCGACGCTCCTAGCATGGAAGGCCAAGGTGGTACAACCGCGGGCGCTCCGCCTGGTCCTCGCCGCCCGGCACGTTCGGGATTGCTTAAGGGTTTTCTGCTCTCTTGAACGGTCTTTCGCCGAGGGCCCGATGTCCTTTGTCGACTATCTGGACGACCCCCTGCACCGGCAGATGTATAGCTACTGGCAGGAAAAGCGTGGCCCTCGCCGCATGCCAAGCCGTGCCGACATCGATCCCACGGAGATACCGCGGCTGCTGCCCAACCTGCTGATCTCGGAGCACGTCGCGCAAGGCGGCACTGGGCGCTGGCGCTACCGCCTGGCCGGTACCGCCGTCGCCGCGGCTTTCGGCCGCAATCCCACCGGGCACTATGCCGACGAGCTCACGAAGGGCGATTACCGCACGTTCATCGAGCGGATCCATCGCACGGTGCGCGAGGAGCAGCGCGCGCTCTTCTGCGCGAGCGAGTACACGGGCGCCCGTGACCTCCGCATGTCCGCGAAGCGGCTCCTGCTGCCGCTCACCACGGACGGCACGCAGGTCGACCAGATCATCTCCCTGCTGGTGTTCCGGCTGGGTACCGGCCTCCCCGCCGTGATCGAGCTCGATCACACCGAAGGCACCACGACGCACGCCGGCCCGATCCTCGCCGACGCGTGAGCTCAGCGCGGCGGCGCGGCCGCTTGAGCGAGCAGGATCTCGGCTTCGGCCTCCAGGCGATGCGGATCGATGCGCAAGACCGCGCCGTTCTGCACGGTGAGACCGGTCAAGCCGCGGATGAAGCCCCAATGGCTGACCACGGCGACACGGGCCCAGTCCGGTTGGGTTCTCATATGAGCGCGGAACGCGGCGCAGCGCGCGCTCAGCCGATCCTCGCTCTCCTCGAGCGTGGGCCACCATTCCTCCGCGAGGTGATCGAACGCCAGATGCGGCCAGCGGGCTTTCAAGTCTCCGCGCGGCGTACCGACGTCGCAGGCGAAGGCCGCGCGCTCGCCCACGAGCGGCTCGACAGTGATGGCGATGTCGAGCCGGCGCGCCACGATCTCTGCGGTCTCGAGTGCGCGGCTATAGGGACTGGCGATCAGCCGCTCGATGCCGTGGCCTGCAAGCGCCGCCGCCGCCGCCTCGGCCTGGCGCCGACCCTCCGGCGTCAGCCGGGGGTCCCGGATGCCGGGGTCCCGGCGCGTCACGCTGAAGACGACGTTGAATTCGGACTGCCCGTGGCGGACGAGAATCATAGCGGCATCAAGAGCAGAGCCGCGGCCGTGCGGCAAGACCCTCCCTTGCCCTTTGGGGGTAAAGGCCTTATCTAGCGGAAGAGGGATTCAAGGGCATTCCTATGGGCGGCGACTTCCACGTCGGTTCGATCGTCTTCTTCGCCATCGTGGTGCTGTTCCTGCTGTTCCGGCTGCGCAACGTGCTGGGCCGGCGCACGGGGCAGGAGCGCTACCGCGATCCCTTCGCCCGTCGCTCGGGAGCGCCACCCGCGAGTGCTCCTGTGCCGGGTACGCCCCCCGAAAGCCGCGGCCCCGTGATCGAGGGCATCGCGACGTCGGCCTCCGAGCCCGCGCACGTACCGCTCGCCGCCGGACTTGCGCAGCTCAAGTCCGCCGATC
>Ga0209517_10004401_pt1 | contig 18522 bp, 18 predicted proteins | sample PeaSoiMetSII2010_FD_187695 | JGI IMG/M metagenome (GOLD analysis project Ga0209517, IMG submission 187695) | Peat soil microbial communities from Weissenstadt, Germany - SII-2010 (SPAdes) (version 2) | ecosystem: Environmental > Terrestrial > Soil > Wetlands > Peat | place: Germany...
GTGGGACATCAGCTCGATGAGGCCACGGCACGGCTGAAGAGCCTCCAGAACGAGATCGAAGTCTCGGTTTCCGAAGCGGTGAAAAGCGACGTCTCGAAGTCTCTCCAGAGCTTCGAGAAGACGATGGACGACACGGCGCAGCGCGCCGTGGCCGCGGTCCGCAGCCAGCTCCAAAGCGCCGCTAATTCGATCTTCGAGGAATCGGCCGCGCGCAACGCCAAGGATGTGAAACATCAACTCGATGAGGCCACGTCACGGCTAAAGAGCATCCAGGACGAGATCGAAGTCTCGGTTTCCGAATCGGTGAAAAGCGACGTCTCGAAGTCTCTCCAGAGCTTCGAGAAGACGATGGACGACTCGGCGCGGAGCTCCGTGGGACGCTGGCGCGTGGCGCTGGCAAAGGACTTGAATTCCGTCGCCAACATTCTGGGCGAAAACTTCCGCGCGGAAGCCGCGGCCGACGGCAGCAATAAACAGTAACCGAGCAGCGGCAACCTTGGTGGGTCAGCGCCGCGTCACGCTCTCGCGGTGTTAACCAATTTGACAAATGCCATTATTCGGCATAACCTAGTGAGTTGAGCGAGTACCTCTTCTCCTCTTTCAGATCTTCTGAACTAAGTCAGCCCATCTGAAGTTCTCCCTTTCTTAGTTTTCGTACCGACGCAGGAGAATCCCATGCTAGATCAAAGTGTTCCCCAGTCCGCGAAGCCCACGACTTTCCCCGGCAAGAAGTACGCGCCGGCGCCGGCCCACGCAATTGCGCCTTCACACGATCAGATATGCCAGCGGGCGTACCAACTGTACGAATCGCGCGGCCGTCAGGATGGCTTCTCGGAACAGAACTGGTTCGATGCTGAGCGGCAGTTGCTGGCGCGCAAATAGCGGAGGGGTGACGGCATTTATGGATTGCTTACAGTGCGCAGATCTTTCCCGGACTTTTGAATCGGCGCACCTCAAGTACGTCGCAGCCCGGTCGGCAGATTTTTATCGGATCAGCACTGAGATCGCGGCTAAGAAGCAGGTCGACATGGAACGTGCCAGGATCGACCTCGAAGAGCACCATGCGGCATGCTCGTCGCGATCCGGCGATTAGGTGTTGATAACCCGGCGGTTCCGCGCTTTCCTGCAGGGCTCCGTTCCCTAGTCGCTGTCATTCATTCGGAATCTATCTATCCAATCGAAACAAGGAGAACGAATGCGCAAGACCACGCTGTTGTTTATTACTCTCACACTTCTGGCAGTTCTGCTGCCCTTGCAAACAGCCGCCCAAGACAAGTCTATGAAGATGGCGGGACCACCCAAAGTGCTGCAAATCGGCCGCGAAGAAGTGAAGCCGGGCAAAGGTGCGGCCCATGAGAAGCTGGAGGCCGCATGGTCTCAGGCGCTTATCAGCGCCAAGTACCCGACGTACTATCTGGCCATGACGTCGGCCACCGGCCCCAACGAGGTTTGGTTTCTCACCGGATTCGATTCCTTCACCGACTGGGAGAAGGATGCGAAGTCGTTCGAGAACGCGCCGGCGCTGCGGGCCGTCTCCCAGAAGTTCACACCCCAGGAATCGGAGTTTTTGTCGCAGGCGCGCAACATTGTGGCCAAGTATCGCGCGGACCTCAGCTACCGCCCGGAAATCAATCTGGGGGAGATGCGATATTTTTCCGTGCGCACCATCAGGATCCGTCTTGGCCACGACAGCGAGTATGCGGAGCTTCGCAAGCTGACTAATGGCGCGAGAGAGAAAGCCAACCAGGATGAACATAGCGTGGTCTACCAGGTCCTTTCGGGGACTTCCAATGGAACCTACCTGGTATTCACGCCTTTCAGGTCTGCAGCGGAATTCGAAGCGGTGCTGGGTTCACCCACCACCAATCAAGCCTACCAGGATGCCATGGGCGATGAGGGACGGCAGAAGCTCACGGACCTGATCGGGAAGGTAGTGGTTTCAAGCGAGGACACGCTCTTCGCCTTCAGCCCCAAGATGAGCAGTCCGTCGCCCACCACGGTGGCCGCCGACCCCGGATACTGGCAGCCCAAGCACGGGATGACCCAGAAGGACACCACGGCCGCTAACGATTCAACCCCGGCCGCAAAGATAAAACCTGTGAAAAGGTAGCTACCCTCCGGTTGCCAGGGCACCCGCACCGGGTGCTCCTGGCGCCATTTCTCCCGCATTCAGGATTTGCCGCCCGGCAGCGCCATCGGTTCGGATTCCAACTGAGATAATCGCGCTCTCCGCTGAGCCGCGACCGAAGAGTAGACGGCCGCCGCGGCGACAATCACATTCGCCACCACCACCGGCATGGCGCCGATGAGGAAGCCGTAAACCACCCAGAGGAGAGCCGCTCCGGCTTGAATCTTGCGCAGGGTCGCTCCCTGCCGGAAAAAATAGGAGCTGGCAAATACTGCGGTTGCCACCCATCCGATCCAGTTAAGCATGGTCATGGTCACTCAGGCTGTCGCGCTTTCCGCCAGTCCGGCATCGGCTTCAGCGGGCCGCAGGGTTAGCCAGTCGGTCCGGACTTTGGCCCACTCCTGGACGAGAAATCCGTGCGACTCGAAGAAATCCCGGATCTGCGGCTGCTGCCAGCCCACCACCTTCTCCAGAATTGGGACCAGCATCGCCAGCGCGTTCGAGCTCAGCACGGTACGCTTGGCGACCTGCGTAACGTTCCGGCTCTCCGAGACAGCGATGGTCAGTCCGTCGAGACCGTTCACGTGCAGCATGGCATGGAGATCGGAGCTGCCATCGCCAGCGTAAATCAGGTGGTCGGGGCCGATCTGCAGATCGGCCTGCAGTTGGTCGAGACGTGCAACCTTGCCGTACCCCGCCGTGGCGCGGGCGATGGCCTCGATCTCGCCGGCGGCGTTGTACTTGAACTCGGTTCCGAAGATGTGATCCGGGGGAAGAATGCCTTCGAGCGCGGACTGCACGATCTCCACCGGCGCCGCCGAGAGCACGTAGAAATCGAAGTGGTATCCGTCGATGCCGTTGCCGAGGATCCGGTAGAGCAGCTCAATGTTCTGCTTGAGAGGAATTTTCTTTCCGGCTGCCAGCAGATGCGCGCGACGAACGCCGCGGAATTGCGGATCATGCAGCAGCAGATACGCCAGCTCAGCGCCTTGCTGGACCAGGTTGAGCTGGGCCATGCCGGTAGCCTTGCGCTTGAATTCCTCTACCGGGATCCCCAGCAGCTCGCTGAGCACAAAACCAGAGTCGTTGAAGCTGAGGGTCTGGTCGAAGTCACTGGCAAAAAGATAGCGTTTAAGAAATTTGTCGCTCATCTACACATTAGATTACAAAACGGTGTGGAAAGACTGTTAAAAGTGGCCCCGAAATACCGATTCGGCTGAGTCGTTTTCTTGATCCCTTCGCCCACTGCAACGTGCTGAAAACAGTGTGGTTAGCAGGCTGGTCCCAGCCGGGACTCTTCCCCAAAAAAGCGGCGACTAAAGTCAGTAACGGTTCACGCCGACAGAGGACGATATGGACCTCTCAGCGATAGCCCTTCAAGGGTTGGACCAGGCGCAAGTTCAACTGCAGAACGCCGCCGCCAGGCTGGCCGGCGCGGGGGCGGATTCTCCCGACGGAGCCGGCTTGGACGTTGTGGACCTCAGCACGGAGATCGTAGCCCTGATGTCGGCGAAGACCCAATATTCGGCCAACCTCAGCACCCTGAAAACCGCCGATCAGATGCAGAAAAGCTTGCTCGATGTGACCGCCTGAATCACACCGGCGATGGGTGGCTCTGGTGCCCCGACCTAATCGACCAGACCGAAGTTATAGGTGTTCAGGATGTCTGCGAGGAGGGGTGCGTTCGCGGGATCTGCGAGGGAGCCCATGCTCCGTGCAGTGAGTGCCGCTTCAACGTTGTCAAATAACGCATAAGCCATCCGAGCCGGATCGTGCCGAGCCAGGTACAGTATCCCATCTGGATTTGCCGGATGCTGCTTAAGAGCCAACGACCATCGTTGGGAGATGTCGTGCGGGCCATCCAGGAGTCGTCCATCCGCGCCGATCCTCGCCAAGCCTCCGGAATGTGCCCCGTCAATCAGGTTGCATTCGCGCGTCACTACGACCTCAGCCAACAGGCGCGCTTGCAGGGCAACCACGGTAACCAACGACTCTCCAGTTGATTGGCCAAAGGTCTCGATAAATGCGCAGTGCGCATCCTTCCCGAGATAGAGTACGCCATAGCTGGCATCAGGGGCGTCGAAGCGGCTCTTTTTCGTCTTTCCGAAAAATAGTGCTGCTTCGCCCTTTCGGTGCAGCCGATACAAACGCTTTCCGACGGGGAGTGCTGAAACCAGAGGCTGCCTGGCAGACAAGTCGGCGTGTGGCTCCGGGTGGGGCCCGGGGTAGCTGCTCACGCTGACTCGTGCTCTCCGTAAGATGCAGCAGCTTCACACACCGCGTTGATATGTCCTTGCTTCAGTGCCGCAAGCGGCGTATGTCCCTGCAATCGCGTGTTCTTGTTCAAAAAGAACGCCATCTGCATCCAGGGATCATGTTCCTGGAGAACCTCCAATGCATCTTCCAAGCGTGGCAATGTCCTGCCGTTTTCGAACTGCCACGCGGGATAAGCGTACCCCCTCCGGCCCTGCGTGAGCCCAACTAGTCTTCCTTCACGTCTTCGTTTGTCGACGGCTTGCCGGGAAATCCTCAAGATCTCTCCAACTTCCCGCGCGGTGTAAGCGCCACCCCCCGTTTGCAGGAGATTGCTTTGCCGCTTGATTCCACGCAGCCGCGCCTCTGCGAGTGGGTCAGCTTCCGCTGCCTCCTGAATCGCCGTTGGCGACGAAAGAGCACGCAGCAGGACGAGGTAGTCATTCGACGCACTGGTCGCCTCATCGAGAACTTCTTTCGACAACTCGCGATCTAATCCGGCCACCGCCTTAAGCGCTCGGGTGAAGAAAATTGGGTGCTTCGTATCTCGTATTGACTCCATGGTCTGTTCCAAGGGACGAAAAGCGGGCCGATCACGAGCCGTAAGTTGCAGCAGGGCCTGGCGCTTGCGCAGTTGCGCTTTGACAAGAAAGTCATCAAGACGAACTGCCAGCCGCCGTTTTCCACTGCGGCATGCGAGTAGATTTCCCTGGAGTTCGATACCGGCATTACTCCGCGCAACCAATTTGACCTCGAGGATGAGGATCTGGCCGGCCTTCGACGACAGCACCATGTCCGGCCGGGCGGTTTTCGATTGCCGAGTCGCCGCAATCCAACCTTCCAGCGTGCTCCTCAGCTCAGCGATGGTCGTCGGATGAACCACCTGCGCCATTGTCTCCTCAGAGTTGACCATTTACTAACTCATTTATATATGACACTTCGTCAACCAGTATAACCGATGATTTGGTCAGGCGTCAAGATGTAACGGGCACGCACCTTGGCCGCAACCTTCGACCTAAGCTATTGCAAACAAACAATCTCCGACTGGCCCTCCGGCTCGCTCTCCGGCAGCCTGTAGCGCCCATCCCGTTCGCCCATTACCTGGGTCACGGGCCGCGGAGAGCTGTGCCCAAAACCACTTGACTCGGGCCGCCGTCGTTAGAGACAGCATGACAGTCGAATTGGTACAACTACTCCGAAGCTGCGCTAGGTCCACGGATTCAGGACGCCTTTGACCATGGCCTGAAAGTCCGAGGTATTGCGTGTCACCAGCGTCAGCCGATGAACCTCCGCGGTCGCGGCAAGGAACGCGTCCATCGCCTCCAGACGGCGTCCCAGGGTTTCACTGCGCGCCACCAACTTTCCACAAGCGTCGGCGACCGCAGCGTCAATAGCCAGAATCCTGTCTTCAAAACGCAGCGGCAGTTCCTGCTCCAGCCACTCCGCCCGCCGCTTCCGGCGATGGCCCGGCGGCATCCGTTCGATCCCGTAGCGCAATTCCGTGAGCGTGATCACACTCAGGAAAACGCGATCTTCATCCACGTTCGCCAGCCAGGCCACCACGCCGGGATTGGGATGCGGCTTCATCCACTCGGAAACAACATTGGTGTCGAGCAGGAAGCTCACAGGTCAGCCTTGCGCAGGCGGCCGGGGAGCCGCTTGATCCGTACGCCGGAAGCGCGCAGCGGCGAAGTGGCAAAGAATTCGGCCAGGTTGCCCTTGCGCCTGGTCTTGCGCTCCCACTCCTCGGCCGCCACCACCACCGCGGTGGTTCGCCCGTTGCGCGTGATGGTCTGCGGGCCGTCGGATTGCGCCCGGTCGATCACTTCGCTGAACTTGGCTTTGGCCTCGGCCACCGTCCATACCTGTGTGCTCATGTCCGCCTCGCCACTATAGTCATTATGGTCATACTAGTCATTTATGTCTCTGAAGGCAAGGCCCTGGCGCGGGCCTCACCAGTGCTGTCCTGATTCCGGAATCGGGACACTGCCCGCGTTGCGGGCCTTGCTTGCGAAGCCGGAGACCGTGCCTTTATAATTCGCCGCCTCATTACTCCTGCAGCGCCTGATGTGGGTCGCTGCGCAACCAGTCATCCGATCAACGCTGTCACAGGTCAGCCGCGGGACGGCGTGGTGGGACACCGCGTCTGCAGGGAACGCTCTTCGATGGCGCAGATTTTCCACCGCAGCACGAACACCATCTCTCGCTTCACGATCTATGGATTCGTGTTTGTGCTGGCGGGGCTGAGCTGGGCGCTGTACATCTGGCAGGGCTCGGGATGGTTCAACCGCATGGGCGAGGCGGAGGAGCAGCCGGTGCCCTTCAGCCACGCCCACCACGCCGGCGGCCTCGGCATCGACTGCCGCTACTGCCACACTTCGGTGGAGACTTCCAGCTTCGCCGGCATCCCGCCCACCAAGACCTGCATGAACTGCCACTCGGAACTCTGGACCAGCGCTCCCATGCTGGAGCCGGTGCGCCACAGCTATCGCACCGGGCAATCGCTGGTCTGGACGCGGGTGAACGATCTTCCCGACTTCGTTTATTTCAGCCACGACATTCACATCGCGAAAGGCGTGGGTTGCGACGAGTGCCACGGCCCGGTGGATCGCATGCCGCTGATGTTCCAGGCCAAATCGCTGCAAATGGAATGGTGCCTGGACTGCCACCGCGAGCCCGAGAAGTACCTACGCCCGAAGGGCGAAGTGTTCAACATGCGCTGGGAGCGGCCTGACTCCGGCCATCCCGTCGTGTTTGCGGGCGCGAGCTACACCGATCAGCGGACCATGGGGCGCGCGCTGATCAAGCAGTATGAGATACCCAATCCGAGAGACCTGACCAGTTGCAACACCTGTCATCGATGATGGAACACGGAAGCGCCAAGCCGAGCTGCAAAGACGCGAAGCTGGTCAAGATCGCCAAGCGCGCTCGTCTGGACCTGGCGGCGATCCGGGAGAAACTCTCCAAGGCCACCGGCCCCACCTACTGGCGCAGCTTGGAAGAGTTGGCCGAGGAGCCGGGATTCGACGACGTGATGCACCGCGAATTTCCGCGGCTGGCGTCGGAGTGGCCCGAGGGCTGCTCGCGTCGCGACTTCCTCAGGCTCGCCGGGGCATCGCTGGCGCTGGCCGGTCTGGCCGGCTGCACCAAGCAGCCGCTCGAGCCCATCGTGCCCTACGTGGTGCAGCCGGAGCGCATCGTGCTGGGCCAGCCTCTGTATTTCGCGACTGCGTTTCCGGTGAGCGGGATCGCACGGCCAATCATCGTCAAGAGCATGGAAGGGCGTCCCATCAAGGTGGAGGGCAACCCGCAACACGGCGCCAGCCTGGGCGCGGCGGACGCGCACTCGCAAGCCGCGGTGCTCGGCCTTTACGATCCGGACCGCTCGCAGACCATCGGTTACAACGGCACGGTGCGTCCGTGGGAAACGTTGCAGGCGGCCATCCGCGCGGCGCTCAGCCAGCAGCAGGCTTCGGGAGGCGCCGGCCTGCGCTTCCTGACCGAGACCGTCACGTCGCCGACGCTCGCCAGCCAGATCGCCGCCGTGCTCAGGCAGTTCCCCAATGCGAAGTGGCATCAGTACGAGCCCGTCAACCGCGACAACGTGAAGGCGGGCGCGCAGATGGCCTTCGGCCAGGTGGTGGACACGATCTACCACTTCGACAAAGCGGACGTGATCCTTTCGCTCGGGGCTGACTTCCTGTCGCCCGCGGGACTGCCCGGATCCCAGCGCTACGCACGCGATTTCACCTCGCGCCGCAAGATGCAGGCCGGCGTTGCGATGAACCGGTTGTACGTGGTGGAGACTACGCCCTCGCTGACCGGTGCCAAGGCTGATCACCGTTTGCCCCGGGGCTCCTCGGCAAATGGCTTAATCGCTCTGGAAATCGCGGCGCAGCTTGGTGTGTCCGGGAAGCGTGCCTCTGATGGGACGCAGGAGCAGATCGAGTTGCAGGCCAGGGAGCAGCTCTACTTGAAGGTTGCAGCCTCCGACTTGGCTACCCTGAACGGGAAGGGCACGCAGTTCTATGTTGAGGGCTTGTTGCTTAACGATCTCAAGCAGCATCGCGGGACAAGCCTAGTGATTGTTGGCGATGAACAGCCGGCGGAAGTCCACGCGCTGGCGCATGCCATCAACCAGGCGCTGGGGAATGTTGGTACGACGGTAACTTATGTCGATCCCGTCGAAGCCAATCCGGTAGACCAGACTGCGTCGCTCAAAGACCTTGTCGCCGACATGGAAGCGGGCAAGGTGCAGGTGCTGGCGATCATCGGCGGCAATCCGGCGTACAACGCGCCGGTGGACCTGGGATTTGCAGAGAAGCTCGCCAAGGCCGGGCTGACGATTCACCTCGGCATGTATGAGGACGAAACCTCGGCTCTCTGCCAGTGGCACGTGCCAGAAGCGCACCCGCTCGAGACCTGGAGCGATGCGCGCGCCTACGACGGCACCATCTCGATCATCCAGCCGCTGATCGCGCCGCTGTTCGCCGGCCGCTCCGCTCATGAGTTCCTGGCGGTCTTCACGCAGCAGCCGGAGCAATCGAGCTACGACGTGGTGCGCGGGTACTGGCGCTCGCAGCTCAAGAGCACAGTATTCGATGCCACGTGGCGCAAGTGGCTGCACGACGGCTTCATCGTGGGCTCGGAATCGAAGCCCCGCGCTGTCACGGCGGGCCGGCTGAATCTACCCAAGCTCGAACCCGCCCCCCATGTTGTCCTCGACATCGTGTTCCAGCCCGACCCGTCGGTTTACGACGGGCGCTGGGCGAACAACGGCTGGCTGCAAGAGCTGCCGAAGCCCCTGACCAAGCTTACCTGGGACAACGCTGTGCTTATCCCGGACCCGAGTGCCGCGCGATACGTGACCCGGGGCGGTGTCACAGACGTGCGCCCCGGCGATGTGGTTGAAATCGAGCATCGCGGGCGCAAGCTGCGCGCCCCGGTTTTGGTGATGCCAGGTCAAGCGGAGGGTTCGATCACACTGGTGATGGGCTACGGCCGCAAGCGCGGCGGCAGCATCGGCTCCAACCGTGGCTACAACGCCTTCCAACTCCGCACCAGTGATGCTCCCTGGTTTGCAAACGGAACGAAGATCACTTGGGTGGGCGAGAATTACCCGCTGGCCCTGACCCAGAACCACCAGGTCATCGACAACAAGACCGCCATCGAGGAAACGATCAAGCGCGCGCCGGTGCGCGAGGCGACGCTCGCCGAATTCACCGCCAATCCACGCTTCGCCCAGGAGATGAAGGAGGAGCCCGCCAGCTCCGACACCTTGTATCCGGCCTACGAATACAACGAATACAAGTGGGGCATGTCCATTGATCTGAACTCGTGCGTCGGGTGCAACGCCTGCCTGGTCGCCTGCCAGGCGGAGAACAACATCCCGGTAGTGGGCAAGGAGCAGGTGATCCGCGAGCGCCACATGAACTGGATTCGTCTGGACGCCTACAACGAGGGCGACCTGGCCAATCCGCGGACCCTGTTCCAGCCCGTGCCCTGCATGCAGTGCGAGAACGCGCCCTGCGAGCTGGTCTGCCCGGTGGGCGCCACCGTGCACAGCTCCGAGGGCCTGAACGACATGGTCTACAACCGCTGTGTCGGGACGCGCTACTGCTCGAACAACTGTCCTTACAAGGTGCGGCGGTTCAACTTCCTGCTGTTCTCCGACTGGGAGACCCCCACCCTGAAGCTGATGCACAACCCCGACGTGACGGTGCGCAGCCGCGGGGTGATGGAGAAGTGTACCTACTGCATCCAGCGGATCACGCGGGCGCGCATCGACTCGGAGAAGGAGCAACGGAAGATCCGCGACCAGGAAATACAGACGGCATGCCAGCAAGCCTGCCCCGCCGAGGCCATCATCTTCGGCAACCTCAACGACAAGAACAGCCGGGTGGCGCGCTTGAAGGATGAGCCGCGCAATTACGGGCTGCTGGCAGAGCTGAACACGCGTCCGCGGACCACGTATCTGGCCGCGGTGCGCAACCCTAATCCTGACCTCGAGAAGAAGGGATAACGATGGCAGAGGGCCCCACGCAAGAAGTGCCGCGCACGGGTAGAGCGCCAGTGCTTGCGCCCGGGTACACCTTTGCCACGGTGGGCGACAAGATCAGCGCCATCGTGCTCACGCGGCGCACCACGCTGGGCTGGGTGCTGGGATTCGGGGTCGGCCTGCTTCTCACCATGCTGCTGCTGGCCGCGGTGAGTTATCTCCTGGTGAAGGGCGTCGGCATATGGGGCATCAACATTCCCATCGGCTGGGGATTCGCCATCGTGAACTTCGTGTGGTGGATCGGAATCGGCCATGCGGGCACGCTGATCTCCGCCATCCTGCTGCTGCTCAACCAGCCCTGGCGCAACTCCATCAACCGCTTCGCCGAGGCCATGACCCTGTTCGCGGTGATGTGCGCGGGCATGTTCCCGGTGCTGCACATGGGCCGGCCGTGGCTGGCTTACTGGCTCTTTCCTTATCCCAACACCATGCAGGTGTGGCCGCAGTTCCGCAGCCCGCTGGTGTGGGACGTGTTCGCGGTCTCGACGTACTTCACGGTCTCGCTGATGTTCTGGTTCGTGGGACTGATTCCCGACTTGGGCACGCTGCGCGACCGCTCGCAGAGCCGCTTTGCGCGCGCGGCCTACGGATTTCTGGCCATGGGCTGGCGGGGATCGGCACGGCACTGGAAGAACTATGAGTCCGCCTACCTGCTGCTGGCCGGGCTGGCCACGCCGCTGGTGGTCTCGGTACACACGGTGGTCAGTTTCGATTTCGCCATCGCCATCGTGCCCGGTTGGCACACCACCATCTTCCCGCCGTATTTCGTGGCCGGCGCCATCTATTCCGGATTTGCCATGGTGCTGGTGATCGCCATCCCCATCCGCAAGTTCTACGGCCTGGGCGACATGATCACCATGCGGCACCTGGAAAACTGCGCCCGGATCATGCTGGTGACCGGGCTGATCGTCGCCTACGGATACCTGGTCGAGGGCTTCATGTCCTGGTACCGCTCCGACGAGTTCGACTTTTTCATGCTGAAGAACCGCATGCTCGGCCCTTACGCGCCGCTGTATTGGCTGCTGATCTTCTGCAACATCGTGGCGCCGCAGGTGCTGTGGTCGCGGCGGGTGCGGCAGAACGTGGGCGCGCTGTTCGGGATCTCGATTATTGTGCTGATCGGCATGTGGCTGGAGCGTTTCATCATCGTGGTCACCAGCCTGCACCGCGACTTCCTCACCTCGTCGTGGGGCATGTACTACCCGACCAAGTGGGACTGGTTCACCTACGTGGGCACCATCGGGTTCTTCGTGATGGCCATGTACCTGTTCATCCGCTTCCTGCCCATGATCTCGATCTTCGAGATGCAGACGCTGCTGCCGCAGGCCGAGGTGGAGGCGGAGGCGAAATGAAGCGCGCGCCCATCTTCGGACTGATGGCGGAGTTCGATTCGCCGACCGATCTAGCGCTGGCGACGCGCAAAGCCTACGCCGAGGGTTATCGCCGGATGGACGCGTACAGTCCCTTCCCCATCGAGGAAGTCAGCGAGGCCATCGGCCACCACCGCAGCCGCGTGCCGCTGGTGGTGCTGGTGGGAGGGTTGCTGGGAGGCCTCGGCGGGTACCTGATGCAGTACTGGATCTCCGTCGTGAACTACCCCATCAACGTGGGCGGGCGGCCGCTGCACTCCTGGCCGTCGTTCATCGTGGTGACCTTCGAGATGACCATCCTGGGCGCGGCGGTGTTCGCCGTCTTCGGGATGCTGGCGCTGAACCGGCTGCCCATGCCCTACCACCCGGTGTTCAACGTCGAGCGCTTCGCGTTTGCCAGCAAGGACCGGTTCTTTCTGTGCATCTACGCCGATGATCGCAGGTACGACCGCGTCCAGACCGAGAAATTCCTGCAGGGCTTGAACCCCAAGCAGGTGTCGGAGGTGCCGCATTAACGGGCTTTCCCACATGAATTGTCATCCCGAGCGAAGCGCGACGAAGCGCAGCGCAGGAGCGCAAGTCGAGGGACCTTGTGTTGTCCGCGCAAAAAACGCAAGGTCCCTCGACTCGCGCTCGCTCGCCATGCGAGCTCGCGCTTCGCTCGGGATGACAATTGTTTTGCTGCTGCTCGCCGGCTGCCGCCAGGACATGCACAACCAGCCCAAGTTCAAGCCGCTGCGCGCCAGCGAATTCTTCCCCGACGACCGTTCGGCGCGGCCGCTGGTTCCGGGCACGGTCGATCGCAGCGAGATCAACCAGGATCCCGCCTATCTGACCGGCCTGGAGAATCTCCAGCCGGTCACGACGTTGCCTTTTCCGGTGACGCGGCAAGCGCTCGCGCGCGGCCGTGAGCGGTACAACATTTACTGCACGCCGTGCCACGGCGAGCTGGGCGACGGCAACGGCATGGTGGTGCAGCGCGGATATCTGCGGCCACCCAGCTTCCACGACGAGCGCCTGCGCCAGGCGCCGGTGGGACATTTCTTCGACGTCATCACCAACGGCACCGGCGGCATGCCGGATTACGCGCAGCAGATCGCGGTGGATGACCGCTGGAAGATCATCGCCTACATCCGCGCGCTGCAGTTGAGCCAGCACGCGGCCGTCGCCGATGTGCCCGCCGACGTCAGAGGCAAGCTCGGGCAGCCGGAAAAGCCGGAGGAGAAGCGGTGAGCTACGCGCCCACAACCCTGCCCTATCCCGCGCCGCCGGGGCTGGCCCGCATCCAGCGGCGGTCGCTGGTGATCGGCGTGGTGTTCCTGGCGGCGGCGGCGATCGCGGCCGTCGTCGGGCACAGCCCCACCCAGTTCTTCCGCTCCTATCTTTTGGGATACGTCTGGTGGACGGGCCTCACGCTGGGATGCCTGGCGGTCTTGATGATGCAGCACCTGGCCGGCGGGCTGTGGGGATTCGTGATCCGGCGTCCGCTGGAATCGGCGGCGCGCATCTTTCCGCTGCTGGCGGTGATGTTCGTGCCGCTGATCCTGGGAATCCCGTATCTCTACGTGTGGGATCATCGCGAGCTGGTGCAGCACGACGCCAAGCTGCCGCACCAGTTGCAGTACCTATGGGCGCCGTGGTTCATCGCGCGCGCCGTGATCTACTTCCTGGCCTGGATTTTGCTGGCCTATCTGCTGAACCGCTGGTCGGCGGCGCAGGACGCGAGCGGCGATCCTGTCTCGCGGCGGCGGATGCAGCGCCTCAGCGGGCCGGGAATGGTGATCTATGGCCTGACCGTGACTTTTGCCTCGATCGACTGGCTGATGTCGCTGGACCCGCACTGGGCGTCGACCATCTATCCGCTCATCCTGATCGCGGGGCAGATGCTGGCGGCACTCTCGTTCTGTGCGGCCATGCTGTTCCTGCTGGCGCAGCACCAGCCCATGTCGGACATCGTGCAGGAGAAGCACCTGCACAGCCTGGGCAAGATGATGCTGGCCTTCGTCATGCTCTGGGCCTACACCTCGTACTCGCAACTGGTGATCATATGGGCCGGCAATGAGCCGGACGAAATCTCGTGGTACCTGCACCGCCTGAACCACGGATGGAAGTACGTAGGCCTGGCGCTGGTGGTGTTCCACTTCGCGGTGCCGTTCGCGCTGCTGCTCTCGCGCGACCTGAAGCGCAATGCCCGCCGCCTGGCGCGGGTGGCGATGCTGCTGGTGCTGGTACGGTACCTCGACCTGCTGTTCTGGATCGCGCCCAACGCGCTGCCCGGCTTCGCGCACGGGTTGCGCTTTCAGTGGATGGACATCGTGGTTCCTGCCGGAATCGGCGGCATCTGGATGGCGGCCTTTGTGTGGGCACTGCGCCAGCGGCCGCTGCTTGCGCTCCACGACCAACGTTTTGAAGAAGTGGTGGGACATGCCTCCGAGTGAGCCTGAAGTCCGCGAAGAAGATGTGCGCAACCCCGGCGTGAGCTACGAGCCGCGCGAAGCGGATCTGCGCGTAGTGCTGGCGTTCCTGGCCGCGCTGGGATTGGCGTCGGTGATGGTGCTGCTGGTGCTGTGGGGAATGTTCAGCTACTTCCGAGCCAGGTCAGCGGAGCGGGGGCCGTTGCCCAGCCCGCGCATGTACACTTCGGCGCCCAGCGTTCCGCAGCCGCGGCTGCAGCCGAATCCCGCGGCCGATTACGACGCGTACCACGGGTCCGGCCAAGCGGCGTTGAACAGCTACGGCTGGGTGGACCAGAAGGCGGGGATTGCGCGCATTCCCATCGACAAAGCGATGGAGCTCGTCGTCGAGCGCGGGCTGCCATGGAAAATGCCGGGAGCGGGGCCGGCGCCGACGGCGCCGAATCCGAACCCGGCCGAGGGATCGCTGCCCGGCGCGTCGCGGGCGCAAGAAGACTTGAGCCGAACGAACAGGTAGAAGTTATGAGAGCAATGAATCGCAATTCTGTGTCGTCGAGCCGCAAAGGCGGGCCAAGGGCAGCGTTTAGCGCGCGAAGCGCGCGCCAGAACGTAGCCCACGGCGCAAGCCGTGGGATGAAAGTGGGACGAAGGGACAGCCCGCGTAGCGGGCGAAAGAGGTGTGCCCCGGTCTTTTCCACGTGGCGATTTAAGGCGGCGTTGAAAAAGGGGTTCGGACCCGAGCCTCAAGGCCAGTCGTGCCTTGCCCCTTTTTCCCCAGTGCTGAAGGTCGTGTGTCGCAACTCTTTCGCCCGCTACGCGGGCTCACGGCTTTTTGCATTCTTCACCCACGGCTTACGCCGTGGGCTACGTTCTGGCGCGCGCTACGCGCGCTTTCTGTATCGTTCCTTCCACCTGAAGGCCTGCGCTTCCACCGTGAACATTTTCTGTGAAGCCGCTCTGGTGGTCGCCGCGGTGCTATTGTTCGCCGCTGCGCCGCTGTGGGCCCAGTACATGCACGAACCCAAGGAGGCTCTGACCCGGAACACGCCTGTCCCCATTCTGCAAGATGTAGGCATCGACCAGCGCATCGGCCAGCAGCTTCCGCTCGATCTCGTCTTCCGCGACGAAGCCGGCAGAAGCGTTCCGCTGCGCAACTACTTCGGCCAGCGGCCGGTGCTGCTCACCCTGGTTTACTACCAGTGTCCGATGCTCTGCTCGCAGGTTCTGAACGGGGTGGTCGGCGGCCTGCTCCCGCAGAAGCTCAGCGTGGGACGCGACTTCGACATCGTGACCGTCAGCTTCGATCCTAGGGACACGCCCGCCGTCGCCACCGAGAAGCGGGACATGTATCTGAAGCGCTATGGCCGCGCCGGCGCGGAGAAGGGCTGGCACTTCCTTACCGGCGACACGCCCGCCATCGAGGCGCTCACCAAGGCTGTTGGTTTTCGCTACGCCTGGGACCCCAAGATCCAGCAGTACGCCCACGCCAGCGGGATCATGGTGGCGACGCCGGATGGCAGGCTCTCTCATTATTTATATGGCATCGAATATACGCCCAAGGACATGCGGCTGGCGCTGGTGGAGGCGTCTGCGGGCAAGCTGGGCAACATGGTGGATCAGATTAACCTTTACTGCTACCACTACGATCCTTCCACGGGCAAGTATGGCGCCGTGGTAACCAACATGCTCCGCCTGGGCGGTGCGCTGACGCTGCTGCTGCTGGGCGGATTCCTGGCGGTGGCGTGGCAACGCGAGCTCCGCCACAAAACCGCGAATGCGGTGGCTGCGCGCCAGCACAAGTCTCCAGGACGGGCCGGCTGATATGTGGACTGACTTCCCATTATTCCCGGCCAGGGCGTCGAACTTTGCCGACAAAGTCGACCCGCTCTATTTCTTTCTGATCGCGATCACGGTTTTCTTCAGCGTCGGGATATTTCTGACGATCACGGTCTTCGCCATCAAGTACCGGCGCTCGGTCCACCCCCAGGCGGAGCAGATCGAAGGCTCGCTGGCGGTGGAGGCCACGTGGTCGATCATCCCGCTGGCCATCGCGATGGTGATTTTCGTCTGGGGGGCGGCGGTGTACTACAGCTACGGCGCGCCGCCCAAGAACGCTCTGCGCGTCTACGGCACCGCCAAGCAGTGGATGTGGAAGTTCCAGCACCCTGACGGCCAGCGCGAAATCAACGAGCTGCACGTGCCGGTGGGCCAGGATGTGGCGGTCACGCTGATCTCGCAGGACGTCATCCACAGCTTCTTCGTGCCCGCGTTTCGCGTGAAGATGGACGTGCTGCCCAACCGCTATCGCACGGTGTGGTTCCGTCCCACGCGCGCCGGCACCTATCATCTTTTCTGCGCCGAGTACTGCGGCACCTCGCACTCGGGCATGATCGGCTGGGTGATGGTGATGGAGCCGGCGGATTACGAAACCTGGCTGGCCTCGGGCGCAGAAGGGTCGCTGGCTTCCTCGGGTGACAAGCTGTTCCGCCACTTCGGCTGCATCAGTTGCCATCGCGCCGACAAGGGCGCGCGCGGTCCCGACCTGGCTGGCCTTTACGGCAAGGAAGTGCACCTGCAAGACGGCACCACGCAGATCGCCGACGAGAATTACATCCGCGAGTCCATCCTCGCGCCCAAAGCCAAGATTGTGGCAGGCTGGCAGCCCATTATGCCGGTCTTCCAGGGACAGGTGAACGAAGACGAAATGCTGGAACTTATTGCCTACATCAAGTCGCTGCAGCAGAATCCGTTGAACGTGAATCCCAACGCCCCCATCCCGGATGAGGAACAGCGCAAACGCAATCCCCAGGTGGAACCACAGGTGACCCGTCCATGAGCGCCGCACCGACTGCCGCCGTCCATCCCCGCGAGCACTACCTGAATGTGGATTACGGCATCCGCTCGTGGCTGCTCACCACCGACCACAAACGCATCGCCATCCTGTACATGATCTCCGTCACGGTCATGTTCTTCATCGGCGGGATCTTCGCAACGCTGATCCGCCTGGAGCTGATGACGCCAGCCGGCGACCTGGTGACCTCGGACACCTACAACAAGCTGTTCACCATGCACGGGATCGTGATGGTCTTCTTCTTCCTGATCCCGTCGGTGCCGGCGGTGATTGGCAACTTCGTGCTGCCCATGATGGTGGGCGCGCGCGATATGGCGTTCCCCAAGATCAACCTGCTGAGCTGGTACCTGTACGTGATTGGGGCGGGGATCACGCTGTACTGCATCACTATCGGCGGGGTGGACACAGGCTGGACCTTCTATACGCCGTTCAGCACCACCTACTCCAATACCTACGTCTTCGGCTCGATTGTGGGCATCCTCTTCGCCGGGTTCTCGTCCATCTTCACCGGGCTGAACTTTATCGCCACCATTCACAAGCTGCGCGCTCCCGGGCTGACCTGGCGGCGGATGCAACTGTTCCTGTGGTCCAACTACGCCACCGGCGTCATCATGATCCTGGGCACGCCGGTGGTGGCCATCGCACTGATCCTGGTGGCGGTGGAGCGAGTGTGGCACATCGGCATCTTCAACCCCGCGCTGGGCGGCGACCCGGTGCTGTTCCAGCACCTGTTCTGGTTCTACTCCCATCCCGCGGTGTACATCATGGTGCTGCCGGCGATGGGAGTGGTCAGCGAACTGGTGACGACATTTTCCCGCAAGCGCGTCTTCGGCTATGAATTCGTGGCCGCGGCTTCGATCGCTATTGCCGTGTTCGGGTTCCTGGTGTGGGGCCACCACATGTTCGTGGCCGGGATTTCCCTCTATTCGGCGCTGCTGTTTTCCATCATGAGCTACCTGGTGGCGATCCCGTCGGCGGTCAAGGTTTTCAACTGGACCGCCACCTTATATAAGGGAGCGATCTCCTACCGCACGCCCATGCTCTACGCCTTCGGCTTCATCGGGCTGTTCACCATGGGCGGGCTCACGGGACTGTTTGTGGCGGCGCTGGGCGTGGACATCCACGTTACCGACACGTATTTCGTAGTGGCGCACTTCCACTACATCATGGTGGGCGGGACAGTGATGGCCTACCTGGGCGCCATCCACTACTGGTGGCCGAAGATGTTCGGACGGATGTATCCCGAGGGCTGGGCCAAGCTCTCGGCGGGCATCATCTTTATCGGCTTCAACGTTACCTTCTTCCCGCAGTTCCTGCTGGGATACCTGGGGATGCCGCGGCGCTACCACGCCTACGCGCCGGAGTTCCAGGTGCTGAACGTGATGTCCACGGCGGGCGCCTCGATCCTGGCGGTGGGATACATGCTGCCGCTGATCTACCTGCTCTGG
>Ga0209517_10004402_pt1 | contig 18521 bp, 18 predicted proteins | sample PeaSoiMetSII2010_FD_187695 | JGI IMG/M metagenome (GOLD analysis project Ga0209517, IMG submission 187695) | Peat soil microbial communities from Weissenstadt, Germany - SII-2010 (SPAdes) (version 2) | ecosystem: Environmental > Terrestrial > Soil > Wetlands > Peat | place: Germany...
GAGTTTTCCGCAAATTCCGCACATAATCTATCAATCGACTCATCTGGAGATCACCTCCAAATAGTTGGCATGCCACAAAGACGTCTTAGCTGCTGACCGCGGATGTAAGAGAAGTACGACCGGTCTTCAAAACGTGAAGGGCGGGAAACATAAGCCTTCAGGAACCCGTACATAATGCCAATTGAACCAATCACGCGAGGTTTCTGACTCAGCCGAAGCACGCAGCTCGCAGCGACAAAGAGCGGGTGATAACCAGATACATAACAGGCGACTCCATGCTTCACTCTGTCCCGAAACAGCCCTTCTTCTGAGCCTGTAAAGCGACGATGGAAGAGTTGCAGCTCTTTGAAGGCATACGTCTTCCAGCCCAGCATATTTGCCTTGACCTCGTCTATCGTGTCCCATCCCGGGGCAGGCCAAAGCCCTCCAATCGCCTCCCAACATCCTCGTCTATAGATCTTAGTTGCTCCTCGCACATGGAACCGGGGATTCTGTTCGACTGTGATCTGCCCATCAATCATGTGGCAGATGTCTCCGCCGCCGATCCCAAGTTCAGAATCCTGACGAAAGTGCTCAAAGCATTTTTCGAAATAATCCGGAGCAAAGCTCAGGTCTCCATCAAGTTTCACGATAAAATCCCAGTCTTTGCATACAAGCGTATTGTACCCGTCGTAGAATGCCTCCATCACACCGCCACCGGACTTCCGGAAGCCTCTGTTCTCTCTATGTATGACGTGAATCCATGAGTGCTGCGCCGCAAAGCGATCAGCAATTTCTCCAGTATGATCACTGGAACCATCATCGACAATGACCCACTCAGTAGTCCGCTCGGTCTGAGCGCAGACCGATTCGATCGTGGCTTCTATATTCTTCTCCTCGTCACGAACTGGAGTTATGATTACGTATCGCATCAATCCACTCACGCCATCACCGCAAGTTAGTTCCAATCAAGTTAGTTCCAATCAAGGGAACACTCATACGAGCAGTCTGAAGATACGCTCAGGCAAGATGCCTTGGCTGCTGTCTCTCAATTTCCCGGCAAATCACCTCTAGAATTCGGTGAGCGCTTCTGCCGTCCCATGCTTCTGGCATCGTGCCTGTGGGTTTCGACTCGAGCTGTTGGCGCGCGGCTAGGCGGATGCCTTCGGCGCTCGTCCCTGCAAGGACATTTGTGCCCACTTCGATTGTGACCGGCCGTTCAGTATTCTCCCGCACGGTCACGCATGGAACTCCAAGTGCTGTCGTTTCTTCTTGGATGCCTCCCGAGTCTGTTACGACGACAGCAGCGTTGTTCATCAGACACAGAAAATCGAGGTATCCGAGCGGATCGACTAAACAGATTCGACCATCCGCGCTGAAGGACACTGGCTTGGTTCCGTCGTCAAATTGTTTCTGATGACTGAAGAAACGCTCAAAGCCAAAGTCAGCGATCTTCTTCTGCGTTCTCGGATGCGCGGGAAAGATAATAGGACACGAGTTTGCCAGTTCTTCTAGTCCTTCCAGGATGTTCAGAAGGCTTTCGCGTTGATCCACATTGGAAGGTCGATGTAGGGTCAATAACGCATAACGTTTAACTTCTTTGGCTAATTTGGGATCAGAATCGCTGCCGCGGAGGCCCATTGTGTCCAGAATATTGGAGAGACCAGCTTTGTGCTTGAATGCGAGCAGCGAGTCAATCATGGTGTTGCCGACGAAATGCACTTTATGGTCCGGGATACCCTCCTGACGGAGGTTTCTGATTCCGCTCTCCTCGGTCACAAACAATAGGTCGGCGAGGTGGTCTGTAAGTATCCGATTCGTTTCCTCCGGCATGTAGCGATCGAAGGAGCGAAGGCCGGCTTCGACGTGCGCAATGAGTGGTCTGGTTCCAGAGGTGTCATAGGCAATCTTCGCGGCGACCAAAGCGCAGGCCAAGGTGGAATTCACGTCGCCAACAACGATTAGCAGATCAGGCTGTTCGCGCAGCAGCACCTCCTCGAACCGCTTCATGATTTCTGCTGTTTGAGCCGCATGAGAACCGGATCCGGCCCCGAGGTGTACATCCGGTTTGGGAATATTCAGATCGGCAAAGAATCGGTCCGACATCGCTTCGTCATAGTGCTGCCCCGTGTGGACTAGGACACTATCGATCTGGATTTGATTTTGACCGTTCTTCTCGGCCGATGGGGACGCCAAGCAGTCGTTGTGATGACTGATCGCCGCGATAATCGGCGCAGCCTTCATGAAGTTGGGCCTTGCACCGACTACGGTAAGGACCTTAGCTTTCCTGGGCAATTCCATGCTGTTTAGTGATGCCTTTCGCACCTCGGATTGGTGACAGTCAGGTTATGACTATGATTCTGAGGTGCCATGTTCAAGTGGCGAAGACGGCCTGCAGTTGTGCTTATCGCCCTGCAAAGGCATATAACAGCCACCCAAGCTCATAAGGACGGCACTCGTAGCGGACCTTCAGCTTGTTGGCCTCGACGGTACCCCTGCGCAACCGCAGAAATCGCATGGCTGCATCGGTATAAGCGTGGATTGAGTCAAGGTAAATGCAGCGCCATACCAGACCAAGCGAAGGCTCGACGAAATCGCGACGCAGTTCATTCTTGCCGCTGATCCAAGCCAGGCCTTTATAGATCGCCTCGCTGAAATCACAACCGGTCGCCTCGCCGGCCGCGAAGAGCATCATCGGCCCCATGGCGTGCTGGTGCACGGAGTATATAGGATAGCGGCTCACAACTGTGCCTTTCACCGAGTCGTAATGCCAGCACCACTCCCCAAACGATGCTTGCAGTTCGCACATTTTCTTCGCGGTGCGCAACGCCATCTGCTTGGCTTTCTCATCCTGCAGAGCCTGAGATAACCTTGCGAAGGCGATCGTCGGATAGACCTGATCGGCGAAACTGCCGATCCTTCCGCGAACAAACCCGGCCAATGAACCGCTATGACTGAGGTGGCTATAGACTCCGGAGGCCCTGCAGTTACGCTCCAAAACAACGCGCGCGGCCGCGGCTTGTCCTTCAAGTTCAGGGAGATCAGCGTGCCCTGCGAGATAGCAACTCGCAATGCCGGTCAAATACCATGCAACCTCCATGGTGGAACCCCGTCGTCCGTCAGGGAAATGGCTCAGTGCCTCCTGCGCACCAACCTTCCGATACACGTCGGGCAGCCGTTGTGGAGCCAACTCTGCGCAGGTCCAGAGCAACAAGCCCACATCGCCAGCGCTGACTATCCAACGGGTATCATGCAGGAGCGCATCCAGCACAGGCGCTATCGCGACAGGTGACCGCCGGCCAGACCGCTCGTAGCGATGCAGCCCCAACAGCGTCATCATGGTGTAGCGTGGCGATAGCCTCTCCCGGCTCATTCCCTTTTCGGTTCGATTGTAGATATCACAAAAAATCAGCTTCTCTGGGTCGAGCATCTCCACCAAGCCGGTCGCCGCCAGGTCGCACAATTCAGGAATGCTTCGCTCGCCCACTTCTCTTTGCTCTCGCTCAATCAGGGTGTCAAGTTGCATTCCTTAACCCTTACTCCCTAGAATCGCACTGATGTGATTAACCACAGTATCCAGCGAGGCCCGTCGACTCGTTACGGGAGCGAGAGTCCTGGGGCGGGACACCAGTTTGAGCTTCTCGCGCACATCTTTCTCGCTTTCCAAGAGCACTAATTTGCCGGTCTCTGCCAGATGCTTGTCGACCGCTCCCATCGTCCCGCGAAATAGGCTGTAAACTGGTATGCCCAAGGCTGCTGCTTCACGATTCATCGTGCCTCCGCCGCTGATCACAACGTCCGAGTCCCAGATAAGGTCCAGACCATTGACCGCGTGCTTGGGCACCACGATTCTTCCTGTAGCAAAGAGTTCCGGCATAGTATCGCGTAGTTCCGCCTCCTGCTTCTGAGTGCGAGGCAGTAATACCGTCTTGACCTCAGGGTGCCCATCTAACAGCTCGAAAACCGTCATCAACAGCTTCTCGCTCTCCGGATTGTGATAATGGGCCTCGGTGGCCGGCGGGCGAATGGTGACCACAACATCGTTTGGCTGGAACCCTAGCGTGGCCTTCAGCGAAGAATCCGGCTTGAAAAATGGAACATAGACATCTTCCTTTATTCCTGGGTAGTGCAATACGTGGTCCCGCAACATCCCGTTTCTTTCAAATATCTCCGAAGGAATTACCTCGGGCGTCATGATCCACTTCTTCTGCTTAGAACCGATCCAGGTCGTCAGCCGAAAATCAGCAAATTCGTAGTCCGCAATATTAATACTACGAATTCCCAGTAAGGCTGAAAGCACCATTAGGGCACGGGATCCGTGCGAAACGCTAATTGCAGGCCGTTCTCGGAGTATCACCGGCGCCATCTGCAGCACTCGAATGCACAGCCCAACCAATTTGGCTATGCTCCTTTTTCCGTAATGACGACCGATCTTCCGATACGTCAAGCCCGCCATATCTGCCAGTTCACACACCTGGAAGCAGTCCCTGGCGGTCAGTACTACTTCGCAATCCCGCGTTTTCAGTTCCTTGATGATGGGCTCAAAAAACGGAATGTGAGGGGAGTTTTCGAGGTCGATCCACACCTTCCTGACGTGGCGACGTCCTGTCCCCAGAACTCCTCCTCCTCGGACCTCATACGCAGGCACGTTCAGCCCCGCTTGCGTCGTTCTCAGAGGTTGATTTCTCGCCATGCGATCACCAGGAAGGGAGAGATGCCCCTCGCCCCAGTCAAGCCGCCTGGGATGAGGACCGATCAGTCCTTTCGCATCTTTGTTGTCGAAGGGATAAGATCACCGGTCAAGGAACCGGTGAAATCACAGTTCTAACTATTTGTCGCTAGTCCTATGCACTGAATCGTCTCTACGCCGACAAGATATGCTCGCTTTCCGCAAGCTTACACACAGTTTTGGAAGTAAAGGCTACAATCTCATGTGCCACCCTAGCTTGCTGATCCGGCGCAAGCTGCGGAAACATCGGCAAAGACACGATTTCGGCAGAAGCGCTCTCAGCGACTGGGAAGTCACCGGGACCGTAGTTCAGCCGGGTATAGGCATTCTGCAAATGCAGTGGAATGGGATAGTGAATTCCCGTGCCGATGTGCGCCTGTTTCAGGTGTTTCATCATGCCGTCGCGGTCGCTCGCTCGGATCACATACAGGTGATAGACGGCGTTAGACCAGGACGGCTCATACGGAAGACTTAAATCCTCATTCCCTGCCAGGAGTTGATTGTACTCGGCTGCCCGGTCCCGGCGCAGCGCATTCCACTTCGATAGATGACCCAGCTTCACGTGCAGGATCCCTGCTTGGATCGCATCCAGCCGTCCGTTGTAGCCTTCTATGTTGTGGTAGTACTTCTTCAACTGGCCGTGATCCCGGAGCACTTTGACTCTGTCAGCCACGCCTGCGTCGTCTGTGGTTACAGCCCCCGCTTCGCCGCAAGCTCCGAGATTTTTCCCAGGATAGAAGCTGAACGCAGCTGCACGTCCCATGGATCCGGCTTTCATCCAGCGATTGAGTTTCTTTGAGAAATATTCAGCGCCGTGTGCCTGGCAAGCATCCTCAATTACGGTTAGACTGTACTTCCCCGCTAGGCTCAGAATCGGGTCCATATCGGCCATTTGGCCGTAGAGATGCACGGGGACCACAGCGGTCACAGGCCGTCCACTCCGCAAGCTTAAGAGCTGCCCTGACCTTCCCCGCGTGCATTGCTCCTCCAGAAACTGCTGCAGCATCTCGACCGACATGTTGTATGTACGCTTGTCAATGTCGACGAATTCCGGTATTGCGCCGGCTTGCGAAATGGCTTCCACGGTGGCAATAAAGGTATGCGGAACGGTCACCACCACGTCGCCGGGCTTCACGCCGCAAGCCATAATTGCGAAACGCAACGCATCCGTACCGCTGCTAACGGCTATAGAAAGGCTTGCGCCGCAGAACGTTGCAAAGGCACTCTCAAATTCCTCCACCATGGGCCCGCCAATGAAGCCAGCTGTGACAAGCGCCTTGCGAAACACCCCGGTGAGCTCTTCCTCGAGCTCTTTGTGCGGAGTAACCAAATCCAGAAAAGGGATGCTGTCCGGAATCACGCTAGACATGTGCATTGTGACCGCCCATAGTTTCTTCGATATAGCGCAGGATCCTGGCAGGGTTTCCGGCCACGATAGCGTTCGGTGGAACATCTTTGGTGACGACACTGCCAGCACCCACAATCGCGTTCTCGCCGATGTTGGTGTTGGAAAGAATCGTAGCTCCGGAGCCGATCGATGCGCCCTTCTTGATAACTGTCCGTTCGACCTTCCAATCGGCTTCAGTTAGCAGGCCTCCCTCGGCAGTCGTAGCGCGTGGGTAGCTGTCGTTGATGAACATGACTCCGTGTCCGATGAAAACCTGATCCTCGATCACTACGCCTTCGCAAATAAAGGTATGACTCGATACCTTGCAGCATCTGCCGACAATGGCATTCTTCTGGATTTCAACGAATGCGCCGATCTTTGTTTCGTCTCCGATCTCGCAGCCGTACAGATTGATGAATTTCGAAAGCCGGACGTTCTTCCCCAGTTTCACGTCGCTCGAGATACAGTTGTAGGAGTTCATAGATGGACTAGGGGCTCTCTCTTGCTTGGCAATTCGCTGGCGGTCTCAACCTCTCCCCGAAATACAGGCTTGTGTTCTCTCTCGAGCCCGCCGTGAAATCTGACCGAGCACGGAAGCGGACGATCTCTCTTGTCTGACATTGCGACTGTCCTCTCCCGACCGGTATGGCTCGTTGCCAACAAACGATTCACTGATGCGAGTTGCAGTTAGTTATCGACCTGCAGAGATTCTGATTTCACTCGGCCCGTCAAGTAGGTACGCAGCTCATCCTGCCACAGCTTGAGCGAATTTATGCCTCGAACCTTCAAAGCCTGATTCTCCAGCACCGAGTACTCTGGGCGGCGGACCTTAGCTGGGAATTCGCCACGTCCAGCAACTTTTAACCGAACCGGCGTATTTGTCAGCGCGAAAATCTCCTGGGCGAATTCGTACCAGGAGCAGCTGCCCTCGGCTGTCGCATGATAGAGCCCATAGCAATCCAGTCGGCTCAATTGAACCAACTGTTCCGCAAGGTCAGCGGTGGACGTCGGAGAAACGAACTCGTTGTCCACCACGCGCACCTCGCCCCGTTCCTTCGCCAGTTTCAACATCAATTCGATGAAATTGAGCCCACCCTTGGCTCGGCAAGGGCTTTTACCATACAGACCGGAGGTGCGAACCACAAAGTGCTTTTCCGCATTCGAACGGACAAAGTGCTCACCGGCTAGCTTGGTAATGCCATAAACGTTCACCGGCACCGGGCTGTCATCTTCGGTATAAGGACTTCCCTTCCTCCCATCGAAGACATAATCGGTGCTGATGTGCATTAGAACCGCGCCCAGACTCTGCGCCACGACAGCTAGATTCTTTGCCCCGAGACCGTTCACTGCGAACGCCTTCGCTGGCTCTTTTTCGCAGTTTTCGACATGGTGCATCGCCGCTGTGTTGACTACCACGTGGGGTTGAATCTCTTCAAGCACACGAGACACCGAATCTCGGTCGGTAATCTCGATATGCGAATGTGTCATCGCATACACATCATCGCCGTGCGCTGTAAAGGCAGCTACCAGATCGGTTCCAAGTTGACCATTGGCGCCAATCACCGCAATATTCATTGGTGGACCGCCGTCGCCATGGCCTGCATCTCTATGCTGCTTTCGATAGACCTGAATGTTGAGATGTTGGAATAGAGCGGGTTATCCCAATCCTGAAACTTGCCCATGTTATCGATCAAATCCACAACAATTGACTTCAGATCGTGGGAGGGATGAAAGCTCAAGACATTCTTTGCTTTCTCTATGCTGACTTTGTAATTGCGAAAATCTTGAATATGCTTGATGATCAGGTGGATCGATAGGCCCAATCGTTCCTCGATGGCTGCCTTGACCAAGTCGCCTACCTCCCCGACGGTATAGTTGCCGGAGGCTACGTTAAACACCCCTGAGATGCTGTGATTTGCTTCGATCGCGCGGATATAAGCCGTCGCGGCATCCTGGATGCTGAGAAGCGGCCGCCAGATCGAAGGGTTATTGATCGTGATCGTCCGATCTTTCATGGCGCTCTTGAACATCGTGTTGATTATGAGATCGAAACGCATCCGCGGGCTATAGCCAGAGATCGTTCCCTTGCGCAAGGCAATAACAGAGAAATTCTCATCTGCGAGTTGTCGAGCAGCCTGCTCGCCCTGGAGCTTGGAAATCCCGTACGGATAGCTGGAACTCACTGGCCGAGTCTCGTCGTATAGCTCGTTTTCCGTGTATCCATATACGGAGCAGGAACTAGCGTAGATATATCGCTTCACTTTCGCCTTCTTTGCCATGTAGGCCAGGTAGGAAGGCGCGGCGGCATTAAACACAAAATTCTTGCTCGGTGAGTATTCCGCCATTGGGTCGTTTGAAAGACCTGCCAGGAACACTACCTGATCATAAGGCTCCAGATCTTCCTCGGAGAGTTGAAAGATATCTTTGTTAAGTATCCCTGCTTGGCGTGGCAAGTGATTGCCAAACCAGAACAAATCCACGACGTCAACCTTGTAGCCCCGGTCCAGCAGTTTAGGGATCAAAGTCGAGCCAACATATCCTGCGCCGCCCGCAATTAAGAGTTTCACGCTTTCTCCTTCAGGTCGCGAGAATTTCGATCAATAGCTAAAATTCTTGGACTCTGGTCTTGACAACCACTCATCCAAAGTCTGTGCAACTCGATCTTTTTCAGAGAGCAGCACGTCGTCGATTGGCCATTTGACGCCTATTTTAGGATCGTTCCACCGAATGCCGGATTCTGCTTTGTTGTTATAGATCCCCGTGCATTTGTATTGTATTTCCGCAACCTCGGAAAGGACGCAGAAGCCACGCGCGAAACCGGCGGGGGCCCACACTTGCCGACGGTTTTCAGCCGATGCCTCTACGCCGATCCACTGCCCCAGTGTCGGCGAGCCTAAACGGATATCCACAGCTACCAGATACGCACTCCCCAAAGAAACACGCATTAGTTTTCCCATAGGCGGGTCCCATTGGAAATGCAAGCCCCGTACGACACCCCGGATGGACCTTGAGTGATTGTCCTGCACAAACTCGACGGGCAAACCGTTGTCTGCGAATGCATCTTTGCGAAACGTCTCCATAAAGAAGCCGCGCGTGTCCTGAAAAACCTCGGGTACGAGCACAACGACGTCGTGCAAGAACCTTGATTCGATCTTGATTTCCATGGTCCCTGAATGCCTCTCGAATAGTCAACTGACCGAACCCTATCCTAAAAGAATGTGACCCAGACAGGTGCATGCCGGGCGCCGTCACGGTGCGCACAATGGAGTGGACTAGGATTTAGATGAATGGAGCAAACAGAGATCTCACCGTGTTGCTGGTAACAATCGCGTCGTCCGGTGCTCCGCTCGCCACTATCCCAAGGTCTATAGATAGACTAAGGACCCCCTCTTCCTCAGAGAGTCGTTAGCTGCTTCCAGCATCTTGACCACCCGCAGCCCAGCACATCCATCGTTAAACGGTTCCCGCCCATTTGAAATGCACTCCACGAAATAGCCCAGTTCCTGACGCAGTGCCTCAACCTGCTCTAATTGAGGGGCCCACATATCACCGGTGCGATAGTTGACCAGAAGTTCATATACCCCCTCGCGGCTGGTAATATTGACCCCCTTGTCATACACCTTCACCTTCTCGTCAGCTTCTAGATCGTTCCAGACCAGCATTCGCTTCTCGCCGCCAATCAGCGTAGTCCTTACCTTTACCGGGGAGAGCCAGTTGACGTTGATATGCGCGATCACATTCTCAGGGAAATAGAGCGTCATGAAAGCAACATCCTCATGCCCGTTCAAATGGCTTTGCCCTGTCGCTACAACTGCCTCCGGACTTGCCTTGATGAGGTAATCCATGATGGAAAGATCATGCGGCGCAAGGTCCCAAAGCACGTTGACATCATGCTGGAAAAGACCCAGATTGACGCGAGTGGAATCGTAGTAGTACAGCTTTCCGAGGGTTCCTTCATTCAGCAGTTGAGAGATCTTCCTTACTGCACCGGTAAAAAGGAAAGTATGGTCCACCATGATCTTCAGATGCTTTTGCTGCGCAAGGTTGATCAGTTCCTCCCCTTGCGCGGCATTGCTGGTGAACGGTTTCTCAACAAACACGTGCTTGCCGTTTTCCAGCGCGGCCTTTACCAGTTCGTAGTGCGTCCACACAGGAGTTACAACCGCAACGGCGTCAATCTCAACCGACGAGACCACGTCCAAGGAGTTCGCAGTTACATGAACTCCCGGGTAGGACTTTTGTGCACGCAGGCGCGCTGCCGGGCTCACCTCCGCGATAGCGATTACATGGGAACCCTCCAGACTCGCGAGATTCCGCACGACGTTTGGTCCCCAATAGCCGAAGCCAATTACACCGAAGTTCACGATGGATCTCACCGTCTTCAAATCTGTTGTTGATCGAGGTTAAGCGAATGAGGGAAAAGCAATTTCAGCACGAGTTAGGCGAATGTGACAATATCAGCCGAAATCAGTTTAGGTGGTAGCGCAAATCTCAATGCGCGCCCTCACCTCTGATCACCGCAAGGGGTGTGCGCATCAAAATTGTAAAGTCGAGCGAGGGGGACCACGAGGTGGCATAGCGCAGATCCAGCCGGACCATCTCGTCGAAGTTCACGCGGCTCCTGCCTGTAACCTGCCACAGCCCTGTGATTCCTGGTTTCACTTCCAATACGCGGCGACGGTGCCACGTTTGATAAGCGGCCAACTCGTATGGAATTGGAGGACGAGGACCAACGAGCGACATCTCGCCTTTGAGGACGTTCAGGAACTGAGGCAGTTCATCCAAGCTGGTCCTGCGCAAGAACCTTCCAACTCGCGTGACTCTCTTATCGTTGGTGAGCTTGAATACACCTTCGCCATCCCCGCTCGACGGTTGCTTACTCGCCTCGCTGGCGATGAACTTGGTCACATACTCCTTATGAATACTGTGATCATTATTGACGTGCATCGAACGGAATTTCAGAAATGTAAAGTGCTGACCGAATTGCCCCACCCTCTGTTGTCTAAAAAGCACCGGACCTTTGGAGGAAGCCTTGATTAATACCGCAATAATCACAAACAACGGCGCACAAAGGCTCAACATAATGGCGCTGCCGGCTATGTCCATCGCGCGCTTGATGACTACCACAGGCCGCCTGTCGTTGCTGGAGTTAGATAGGTCAGGGTAAAGGGCGGGATTGCTCGGGCGCCCAGAACCTTCATCATCCCAGTTGTCGGGAAAGAAATGAAACGAGATGCTGACTTGACTAAATTGATCAGATGTCAACTTGTCTCCGAGTGCGGTGCTCACCCTGTTCAGGATCATGCTCAAAACCGCATTCTTGTTGTTGACCTCTAGCCCTGTATAAATAACTCCAACTGTCGCTCGGTCTTTGTACCAGCCGATAACATCTGTCTCCCGAATAGACGACTGCAGTACAGACACCACGCTTTCGAGAGATCCTCCACTCTTTGCCGAGCCCTGATGATTGCCCGCCTCCAATAGCATTAGCAGGAAGGGCTGTTTAGAGCGCTCCGTTCTCTTGCGCTCAATTGCGATCATGCGATTAAAGGTGTCTTCGTTCAGGACCTCGCGCTTCCCGACCGAGACCGGCTCAAATAGGCGGTCCGCCAGGTTTGCAGCGCTTCCCACGCGTAACTGATTCACGAGTAACTCCTTTCTCGACGATCACTTCCATGAGGTCGTCTGTAACGAACCGCAGCTCAAGGCCTGCCCTTTACAGGGCCTCGTCTCCTGATCCAGGAACAGGTAGTCGGCCATGTTTTCAGATGTAATGAGAATTTAAGTCCGAACCACATCCATTATAGGGCGTGGAAACTCGTTGGATGAGTTCGGATAAATCATATTGTCGATTCGTCACTCGGTCGCGCAACATTGGTTGCACGATAGTAATAGTCGCTGTGAGACGAGTTCTGGGAGCAGTTCAATAGAGCACCAATTAGCTTCTTGGGCTCAAGCGCTTCGAGGCCTCTCTGCAATTGCCGCTTATCGGTTGTCCCTTGACGTGTAACCAGAAGGATTCCATCCGCCAACCGTGCCCAGACGCTCGTATCAGCCACGGGCAGTATGGGAGGAGAATCGATGATAATCCACTCAAACCACGCGGCTACATGATCCATAAGTGCAGAGAGTCTCACAGATTGAAGGAGCTCCAGCGCGTTGCTTTCAGCAATGCCTGCCGGCAGAATCCAGAGGCCTGGGCTTTCGAGATGGTAGATACACTTCGTTAGTGGGCGCACGCCTTGCAGACATTCGCTGAGGCCTGGATTCCTCCCTAGCCCGAATTTTTCGCATAAGGAAGGTCTCCGCAGGTCTCCCTCCAGCAGCAGGACCCTTTGCTGTGTTCTTTGAGCCAAAGCGCAGGCCAGGTTTGCAGCAACCATGCTCTTGCCCTCTTGAGGAACTGTGCTCGTAATCAGCAGCTTCTTAAGAGGCCTGTCCCGCCGGAGATGTTGCAATCGCACACCCAGTAGGCGGAATGCCTCGGCCGCGAGGCTCTCATCATCAGTCAGGCATACAAGTCGGTTTTGAGGAGCAAGCGCGACCTCCAAAGCCTGGAATTGGCCGCAGATATCCAAGGGTCTCTCAGCCGCCGAATGTTCGTCGTGTCGATGAGTTTCAGCTGCCGCCGCATCGGGAGACGCTGCTTGCCTTCCGAATGATGCGTTGCCCTCCGCGTCTTCAATGACAGCTGTCTGCTTAAGAGGAACCGCGTTCTCCCATTTCGACGCCATTCTACTCTCGGCACGCCGGAGTAGTTCGGTTGGGTCTGACGGAGCAGGCGAATCTATTCCAACCCGCTCGCCTTCCGATCTCTGTAACGCGTCAAATATGTGGCTCATCTTTGCTCACTTCAACGGCTACAGGCGTACCTGCGTTTGAATCGCTTGCTGCGCCTTCCAGAGCCGTAAACAGATCACGGAGAGCGTTCATTGCTCGCTTGGCATCCATCTGGTTGTGTCTCTTTCCATTCTCGCCACCACATGAAGAAGCCAGATCGAGGCGGAACTCTCTCGCGACATACGCTATGATCCCCGGAGTCACGCTTGGCAACCGTCGTGCGTAGGCTGCAATGAGGGCATTCTCGCAAATTGTGTTGATCAGGCGAGGCAAGCCCCGCGAATAGCGATGCACTGCCGTAATTGCTTCTTCAGGGAACAATGGGTCAGACTGCGGGTCTTGTCCAGCGATCTCTAAACGCCTCTGGATATAGCGCCTGGTCTCGTCGGCATTCAGCGTGCCAAGCTGTGTTCGAACTGCAATTCTTTGTTTGAGTTGTCTAAGTCCAACCGAATCCAGCTTCTCGTCAAGTTCGGGCTGCCCAACCAATACAATTTGCAGCAACTTGTCATCAGTCGTTTCAAGGTTTGACAGAAGCCTGACCTCCTCAAGTATGTCCGAGGACAAATGATGTGCCTCGTCCACAATGAGGACGGTAGTCATCTTCATCGCACCCCTGGAGGTCAAGAAATGGCCCAGATCAAGCAACAATTCGTATTTGCTTTTGCCAGCCGCAGGGAGTCCGAAGTCGGCAAGAATGTACTGCAGGAATTCTGTCGGAGACAGCCGACCGTTGAAAAGATACGCGTAGGCAACGTCCTTGCTCTCCTTCAGCAGCCCGAGCATGCAACGAAGGAGCAGGGTCTTGCCCGTGCCCACCTCTCCCGTCAGGACAACAAATCCCTTGTGCTGTCGCACGCCATGATAAAGAGCCGCCAGTGCCTCGTTGTGCCGCTCGGTCGGAACAAAACAAACTGGATCCGGCGTGAGGTCGAACGGATTGCGCGCGAGTTTGAAAAAGGCCTTGTACATTCGCTTTCAAAACCTAGTCACGGAGATAGCTGAAGGCGGACCCAGCCAAGATGGTGGCGACAACTAAAGCCGCCATGGACCATCCCAACGCCGTTGTTCTCATGCTGCGCCGTTCATCGGAAGGGAGCAGAATCTCCGGGACCTCCGATATGATCGCCACGGGCAGCAACCCCTTGATTTCCTTCTCACTGTACAGACGGTTGTCCAGAATTTCAAATCCTCCCGCCACAATGAGGCCCAGCGCCAGACCAACGCCCAACCCGATTCCACAGAATTTCAGCCGGTTGGGAAAATCCGGCTTCAGCGGCAAACTGGGAGGATCAAGCATGCTGAACCGCTCACCCTGCTGCATCTGTTCCATGTTGGTGGCCATCTCTGATTCGTTCTTCTTCTTGAGCAGTCCGTCGTAATCAGCCTTGGATTGATCGTAACCGCGGGTTAGGTCGGCCAGTTGCTGTTCAACCCCAGGCTCTTCGTTTAAGCGTGCCTGGTATTCGCTAATTCTGACCTTTAAGCCTGTAATCGACTGCTCACGATTGGAGATTTCTGCCTGGTTGGCTTGCAGTTGGCCCTGCAATTGTAGCGCCGGCGAGCTTTGGGAAGTATCCGTTGCATCGCGCACAGCGCCTTCGTTCTGCGGTTTACCATCGCTGCCTTTATTCTTCAAGTCGGCGACCAGATCGTCTCTCCTCTTCTCGGTCTTGGCGATCTGGTCCTTCACGCTCTGAACATCTGGGTAACGATCGGTGTAATGAGAGCTGAGATCCGCCAATTTTGCTTTTAACCTGTCGAGTTCCTGATCAATCGCTGACAGGCTCGTCGGGGGACCGTCGGCAGCCCGCGTGGCCCCATGAGTACTCCGGTATTGCTCGATCAGCGACTGAAGGTAGACTCGCTGCTGCTTCGCAGTGTTGAGTGCATCCTGTTCGTTCTGTAGCTGCGCCTGCAGACCGGCCAGAATCTGGAGATTGCTCGCCTCCTGGGAGGGCAACGCGCCTTCGTGTTGTCCTTGGAACTGTCGTACCTTCGCCTCCTGCTCGGCGAGGTTCCCACGCGCATTCTCCAACTGGCTCGCGATAAACTGGGTAGTGTCTTCCGACTCCTGCTGACGGACCTTCAGATTCTCGTTGATGAACAGGTCGGTCAGCTCGCTGGTCACCTGCTGGGCAGAATGGGGATTGCGCGCTGAGTAGTTAATCCTGAATGCGGTGATCTTCTCGCCGCCATTGTCCCGCACAAGCTCGATGTCTATATCCTTACGCATGAGCCCGACCTTATCATCTGGAGAGAGCTGGACCCGGCCCCCTCCATAAAGATGCAACTTATCAATAATTAGAAGCAGGCGAGTGCGGCTGAGAATTTGCTGCTCTATGCTTTGCAACCGGTCTTGAAGATCGTCGCTGACATTTGGCTCGACATAGGCTTTAGGCATAGTGGGCTGCTCCACCAGGATCAGCGTGCTCGACTTATAGCGTGCCGGCAGAAACCAGCTGGCACTCCAGACCGCAAGCCACCCAAGAAGCAGCGGTATAAGGAAATAGATGTGCCGCCGCCGAACTAAGTGCAGGTACCGCTGCAGGTCAAGCGGTTCTGAATTCTGATCTTCGATTGCTTCTGCCATGATTATCTTCCCAGTGGCTTCGCGAAATAATAGGAAATAGAAATGTACTCGCGATCGCTATCAGGATTGTCGGACATCACCGCGATGCCGCCGTAACTCTGATGGATACGGGCGTATCCAAATCCCATCGTGAGGTGCTCGCCTATTGGGTGTTGGACCGAGACAGTTCCTGAAATGGTGTGCCCTCCTTGACTGGAAGCAAAGAAAGCCGAGAGAACATTCTTCTGAGTTATGTAACTCGCCGCCGCTCCTGCGGTCCAGGTCCGTGCCAATTGCCAACTCGCATTTGCGCTTGCACCGTTCGTTTGGAAGGCTCCGACCAGACCCCCGGCCCCAGACACGGTTCGTGAGTAGCTGGCCGCAAGATTGGAGCGGCTCCTTTGCCAGCCTATGCTTGTGGTTACAGCAGGTGTCCACGAGGTGGAGGCCGGCATGGGAGACTGGACTAAGTCAAAGTGCTGCGGGCCGCCCGATACGGACAGAGAAAGAGCATTTCTCAGATAGAGGGTATAAAAGGAATAGAACGTATGAATTTGAGTGTCACTCGGTGCATTCGCTAGAGATGCCGACATGTTTGAGTACTGATACGTTATACCCATATACTGCGTGCTCGACAGGCGGAGATTGTAGAATACCGAGCCTCCACGTGAACTCGAATTGGAGGAGAGGCCTGAAGCCTGCACAGGATTGGGGTAGTCAAGCATGGTGAATGTTCCGCTGGCGCCGATCATGCCATTCATACTGAACTGATAACTTAACTCTCCACTCGCTGCATTGCTGAGCTGGTCTGCGAACGGTGCTACAGCCGCCTCTGTTGGAGACTGGGTTGAGCCAGATACCCCCCCGTAGGGCTGGTCGAATACATTTGAAGTCTGCACGAAAGAGTCCTGCAAGCCTACTCTCGCGTGCGGACTCAAGCGGTATTGGAAGCCCACGGCGGCATGCTGGTTCATGGCATTCAGCCCGTTGGTGGGCTGATAGAATGTGAAACCTGGGCTATAAGTCAACGTCCGGTGTGCACGCGGGGTGCTTTGGTCGAGAGCGAATGTTGAGGCAATCGAGTAGGTGACGTCGCTAGTCGGCTTGCCGGCGTCTGCTAACACGTTGTCAGCGAACGCGGTATTGAGGCTAAACCCGGCACGCAGATAATTTGACCGCGCTTCAGAGCCGGTTTCAGTCGGATAAGCTTCGCCGCTCACCGGGGGCGGTGTCCGCATTTCCTCACCCGCGGAGGGAGGGGGGCCGGTCGCGCTCGGTTCCACCTGGGACCAGACGGGCATAGCGACGAGCAACGCAAGGCTTAGACAAATCCGGGTAAGCATAAACAGCCCTTACGGTACGACGATTGTGTCGCGTGGCTCAAGCTTGATGTTTTGCCCAGGGTTCTTACCCTTGATAACTTCCTTGTAGTTGAAAGCAATGCGGTTCTCAACACCACTTGCACTCTGCCGAAGGATGTAAATCGCCTTCTGCTTGGCGAAGTCTCGGAAGCCGCCGGCCGCCGCAATTGCGTCCAGAACTGTCGTCGCGGCTGCAAGTGAGTATGATCCCGGCTTTGCCACCTGCCCGAGTATGTTGAACCTCTGGCTGTTAATTTGCTCGACGATCACCGTAACTTCTGGTTCGGTAATGTAATTCCTCAGCCTGGTGGCGATCTCTTCTTCGAGTTGTAACGGAGTGCGTCCCGCTGCCTGCACTTCTCCCACTAGAGGCAGGGAAATCTTCCCGTCCGATCGCACTGGAATCGACCGAGTGAGGTCCGGTTCTTTCCATACGTTGATTGCCAGGCGGTCGTCGTTACCAATTACGAAGCTGTTGTCGTGCGGCTTATTCCCTGATGGTGGTAAAGATGTCGCGGGTGAAGTCGCCTCGGCACCTGCCGGGAGCCCGCGATCCGCTTCACTTGAGGTAGGCACTTGCCCCAACAAAGAACCAGAAAGAACAATCAAGACGAATCCTAACTTCATCGCGTGTTCGGCGCTGCTTTTCATACCTGGTCCTGTTTCAACGATGGTGCAGAGGTCTGGATGGACCCATCTAATTCTGGTCGACCCTCTGCGAGCGTAAGGTCCATGTCACCCACAAAAAGACAACCCTTCTTGAACCCTGCCACCCCGCGGATACTGCCCCGGCTGGATCACGCGTGACAACTCCCGCCCTGTCACCGGTTCCACATCCGAAGCGTCGATTTCCACCGCCACTGATTGCGCCAACATTTCCACGGAAAGAACCAGACGAAACATATTCTTCTTGCGGACGAGAACCCCTTCCACCCCTTCAAGGCTGCCTCGTATGACTCGAACCCGCTCGCCGCACTTCAGAAAGGGATGCGGCTCAACCCGGAAGGACCCTTCGACGGTCTTTCGAATTGCCAGTATCTCAGACTCCGGGATGGTCGCGACACGCTCGCCGCGATAGAGAATCATGTGAACCCCTGGAGTCGTCACGACCTGCAATTTGCGATTCAGTCCTCCCCGAACGAAGACATAGCAGGGGAACAGCGGCAATGACAGCAACTTGTTTCTGTCTTTCCAGCGCCGCATAGAGTCATAAAGCGGCAGAAAAACCTCAAAGCCCTTTGCTGACAGCATCTCTGCCACAGTCTTCTCATGCTGGTGGCGCGTATAGAGCGCCCACCACGCCAAATCCCCGTCCAAAGTGACTTCGCTGCTCTGTAATGTCATGTTTCGTTGCCTTTCCTCCAATTGGCCCCTTACCGGCTTGCCGTAAAGAAGGCATAGCTTCGCCCTGTGGGCTACAGCCCTTATTTTCTTTCTGCCGCCCAGACTTCGGGCTTTTCGGCCCCGGCTTCAGGGCCTGGGCACAATCCTTACATGCACAATGGCGTATGCACTGCATCTGCCTGGCAAATCCAAATCCTTGCTGATCCTCAAACCAACGCTCACCGCGCTTCTCATTCAAACCGCGATCACTCGCGAGACTTACTCGCCAGGATTACTCAGAACCTGTTGCGTGAGATCGTCGCCGTCGAA
>Ga0209517_10004404_pt1 | contig 18514 bp, 14 predicted proteins | sample PeaSoiMetSII2010_FD_187695 | JGI IMG/M metagenome (GOLD analysis project Ga0209517, IMG submission 187695) | Peat soil microbial communities from Weissenstadt, Germany - SII-2010 (SPAdes) (version 2) | ecosystem: Environmental > Terrestrial > Soil > Wetlands > Peat | place: Germany...
TATCACTTGATTTCCAAATTTTTTCATATTGTCCTTGTTAAAACCACCTATTACGCCATTGACATCGACTATGATATTGCATCCTTTTTGTAATGCATCTGTGGCACTCTGTATTGCATCCTTGTGAAACATCACCTTGTTCTGTCTTGCAAAATCAAAATCTGCAGTGGAGTGAATTATTCTTTTTACTATTGTCCACTCGTCAGGTGAGTAGAGATGAGAGCCGATCTCACTATCTATTATTTCCATACTCTTGTCTTCTATTGACTGACCCTTTTGGGTAATCATGTCTCTACCTCTTGGGCTCTCTCAATGATCAGGTCGATCATCTTCTGATCAGTTCCTATGTGTTGCGTGATCAAAACTTTTTTCAACTTATGCTTCTCCAATGCTGGCCTAAGATCAGCATTGATATCTGTTTTTACATGTGCTCCCTCATGTAAAAAGTAAAAAACAACTACAAGAACCTCTGGATCTCTTTTCTTGCAGATTTCTATTCCTTGTTCTATGTTTGGTTCTTCGATCTCAAGGAAACAGTAATCTACATTTCTATACAAATGACCAAGTTCATCTACCACATATTTTATTGACATTTTTGCATTAGGATCTTTACTTCCATGCCCAATTACCAAGACATCTATCTTGTCATTTGTTAGTAAAACTCCACCTTTATCAAGTGCCGATTTGATCCTACTTTCAACTAGTCTCACAAGAGTCATATGCATGGACATGGGTTTTGTGACAAGAAACTTGACATTTGTTGTTGTCTGATACTTCATTACTTCTGTAACAGATGCCTTAACTTTTTTTCCTGGATACAAAAAGTATGGCACTATAGTAAGAGAATCTATATCACTTTTTAGGCACTTTTTAATTCCGTCTTCGATGTATGGCGGTGTTACTTCTAGAAAACAATACTCGGCAAAATCATAATCGCCTTTCTTCTTTATTTCCTTGCAAATAGTTTCAAGCTCCTCGCCAGCTTCCCTTTCCTTACTTCCTCTATCTATTAACAAAAGGCCACGCTTCAATTTGATCTCCGTGCTATCGCAATTGTAAGGTTTGGAGGAAATTTATGTTTCTGTACAATCAACTCTCCTCCAGAGGACTTGATTGCGGCAGCTTCTGATACACTTGGTGTACCCTCAAACGTCTGTACAACATCTGAAGGATTGGGTATGCTTATGGCAGAAAGATCTGTCTTGTCAAAATATTCTAATGGCACATTCATCTCACTTGATAATTCTTGTAATCCCTTTACATTATCTTCTTTTTTAATTGATGCAAATTTTGCAACTGATTTTGGACTAATCTTGAATTTAGACAGGCAAAAATTCATCCCTTCTCTAATGGTATCTTTTGTGGTATCCCAGTGTAGGCCTACTCCAACAAACAGGGTCTTTGGTCTGTAAATAACAACACGATCTTGGATTTCCTTGTTTTCTATTATTTTATCAGAAATTATAAGAAATCCCTTACAGTCAGATGCTATCATCTCGTCAAATGATTTGTAAATGTGGACATTTTTTGGAAGCTCCTTTTTTGGTAACCACCAATCTTTTTCTCCTGCATCTTGGAAGACGCCAATTTTTTCTTCATTTACCATAAATGCGCTAACCTTTGTTACACTAGAAGTTTCATCAATACTCCAACCAAACTCCCTTCCAAGCAGGTCCACTGCAATTGTCTTGTTTACATCTGCTGCGGTAGTAATAACTGGAATGGCGCCAAGCGTAGAAGCTATTTTTTCGGCAAGCTCATTTGCACCTCCCAGATGGCCTGAGAGTGTACTTATGACAAATTTTGCAGTGTCGTCTATTACTACTACTGCAGGATCTGTCTTTTTATCCTTCAGGTGAGGTGCAACCAATCTTATCACTGCACCAAGAGAAAAAATACATACTAGAGCTTCATTATTTTGGAACAACTCTTTTACCTTTAGGGTAGTTGATTCATCAAACCACTCGATATCTTTTCCATCTTGGCGAAGCTTTGAGGGAGAAAATATCTTCCATGTTGGAAAACGTTGTTTGAGCAAATGTGCTGTAGCAATACCATTTTTTGTTATAGCAATTATTACTACGTTTTCCACAAGGTAATTTTTCTAGGTCTTAAGATATTTGTTACTCTTTGGGAAAACCCCGATTACCTTACCGTCAAAATCAAACATTATAACCTCGATCTCAAACTTGTTATCAGAATATTTTCCTAGTTGTTTGTGAGCCTCTGAGCAAACAATGTCGAAATAGCCAGAAATGTTTTTTTCATTTATAATGTCAAATACATGCCTTGCAGTGTTTGCCTTTTTGATATTATCTACCACCTCTTGTGGCACCTTGCATTTCTTGGCTAAATCTGCAAGAAATTCCATATCAACCTTTGAGCCCTTTACATGAGTCTGTTTTACCCCCATTGCCATTTTTGCTAGCTTTCCGATAAATCCAGCAACATATGCTTTCTTGATGTCTTTCTTTGCACAAACCTGTACGGTATATCCTGAAAAGTCTCCCATTTGTACAAAACAATGGTCTGGCAAATTAATTATCTTTCTTGCAAAATCTTCACTTCTCCCACCCGTTGTTAAAACAACAGTGTCATCTCCCATTGCTCTAGTAACTTCGATACTTTGTCTAATTGCTGCAGCAAATGAAGCTGTAGAATATGGAACAACTATACCACTTGTTCCAAGAATTGAAATGCCTCCAATAATCCCAAGTCTTGGATTATCTGTCATGAGTGCAAGCTCTCTTCCCTTTGGTACTGATATCAATACTCTGATTCCATTTTTTACAAGAAGATCTTTTGCTACTTCTAAAATATTTTCTTTTATCATTTTTTTTGGGGTTGGATTTATGGCAGCAGTGCCTATCTCTAACCCTAATCCGGGTTTGGTAACTCTGCCAACCCCTTCTCCACCATCAATTTCTATCTCTCCGGGTTTTTCAGTAAGTGAGATCTCTGTTATTATTTCAGCTCCATGAGTGACATCGGGATCGTCTCCCCCATCTTTTATCACTATACCTGTAGAACTGTTTTTACTAAATTTGCAATTTTCAATTTTTATTCGAATCTGAGATTTTTTGGGTAAGGTAACATCAACAAAATCTATCTTTTTTTGTTCTATGATTGCAAGTATAGCAGCTTTTGCACCAGCTGTTGCTGAGGTCCCCGTGGTAAAACCTGTCCTCATCTTCCCTTTTGGCTTCTCTTCTTCTACCATGAAAATGACTTATTTTCTTATGTATTAATCCCTTATCAGATTATTTCAATATGCTTGATAGAATTATCCATAGAGCAATTGCTCCTAATCCTCCGTAAAGTATTATGTGAGTACTCATTGGGGAGGATTCCTTTTCTTGGTTATGTTCATAGTCTTGAGTAACTTTTGCTCCAAACTCATGTCTAAATTCAGCAAAGTTTGATCCAAAATTAAATTCCTCACTTGCGTCCTTGTCATACTTTTTCCAAAAATCAGAGTATTTTGCAGCTACCTCACTTTCTGAAATCTTGTCCTTTTTCTTTTCAGCGTTTCTTAATTGTTGATACGCTTCAATTATCTTCTTGAATCTCTCTTCATCCTTGTTGTCCTTATTCCTATCTGGATGATATTTTAAAGAAAGTAGTCTGTATGCATTCTTTATCTCCTTTTGTGAAGCTCCTACTTGGATGCCTAAGATCTGATGGCAGTCTACTATATTCAACTGCTATATTATATATCAAAGACCAAAATTAATTTGTCGGCATTATATCCCTGTTTTTGTATGAATCAAAGTAGATCAGTGGTGATTACTGGCGCAAATGGCTTTGTGGGAAAGAATGTAGGCAAGTTTCTTTCAAAAAATGGATTTCATGTTATAGGCTTGGTGCGTAAAGGAAATGAAAAATCAATAAACTTTGCAAGAGTAATATCATCTGATACTCTATCTGAAAATAATCTTGTATCCAAAATAAAAGGTTCCAGTGCATTATTACATTTTATTGGTCAAGGAAGACAGACTATAGATTCAGATTATGAAAAGGTGAACGTCTCTCTTACTAAAAATGTCATTAAACTATGTAAAAAAGCAAGGATAAAAAAAATAATTTACATTAGCGGTCTTGGAGTTGATAAATCCTCTACTCTTGGTTATTTTATTTCAAAATACAAAGCTGAACAAGAAATAATCCACTCTGGACTTGATTATACTATTCTTAGAGCGTCATATATTATAGGAAAAGATGATCCTCTCTCAAAAAATCTACAAAGACAAATAAAAAAAGGCAAAGTTATGATTCCTGGTTCTGGTAATTATCGCTTCCAGCCAATCTTTGTTGGTGATGTAGCAAAGGTTATGATCAAATCAATTATGGAAAATTCATTTTCAAATAAAATACTTGATTTGGCAGGGCCTCAAACAGTAAGTTACAATACTTTTGTCAGACAATTCATTGGCGTAAAAAAAATAGAGATAAAAAAAATAGATTTCGAATCTGTTTATCATGATGCTTTGCATAATGCTTTGCATAATGCTTTGCATAATGCTGGATCATTTGGTATTGATGATCTAAGCATAATGATTGGTGATTATGTTGGCAATCATGAAAAACTTGCAAGTCTTGCACAAATGAGATTTACAAAATATGGCGAAGTCTTAAAGTCCAGCAGCCTTTCTTAATACTTCTATCTTGTCTGTCTTTTCCCATGTAAATTCAGGTTCGTTTCTTCCAAAATGTCCATAAGCCGCAGTCTTTCGGTATATTGCATTCTTTAATTTTAACTGGGAAATAATGGCAGAAGGCCTCATATCAAAATGTTTTCTTACTATATTTTCAATCTGCTCTTCAGGAATTTTATTTGTTTCAAACGTGTTTACCATAAGAGAGACTGGTTCTGCAACACCAATTGCATATGCAACTTGTACTTCACATTTGTCCGCAAGACCTGCTGCGACAATGTTCTTTGCTATGTATCTGCACATGTAACATGCTGATCTGTCTACCTTTGATGGATCTTTTCCAGAAAAGGCACCACCACCATGTCTTCCCATGCCACCATAAGTATCGACAATTATCTTTCTGCCCGTAAGTCCTGCATCTCCTGGGGGACCTCCTATGACAAATCTGCCAGTTGGATTTACATGAATCTTTATCTTGTCATCCCACAATTTTCCACAAACTGGTTTGATTACTTTATCAATTATCTCTTTTCTAATTTGTTCATTTGTAATCTCAGGAGAATGCTGTGTTGAAATAACAATAGCATCTATGCGTTTTGGTTTACCATTTTCATATTCTACTGTAACCTGAGACTTGCCATCTGGTCTTGCCCATGGAAGTTCTTTTTTCTTTCTTGCCTCAGCAAGACGTTTTGTAAGCTTGTGTGCAAGTAAAATTGGCATGGGCATAAAATCTTCTGTCTCATTTGTTGCATATCCAAACATGAGACCCTGGTCTCCAGCTCCTTGATCTTTATTGTCATTTGCAGTAACTCCCATTGATATGTCAGGACTCTGTGCATGAAGTGCAACTAAAACACTGCAAGAGTCTGCATCAAAGCCATATTGTGGATTATCGTATCCGATCTCTCTAATGGTTTTTCTTACTATATCCTGTATGTCAAATCTTGCCTTTGAGGTAACTTCACCAGCTACCACTACAACACCTGTGGTAGTCAAAGTCTCTACTGCTACTCTTGAATCAGGATCTTGTTTTAAAAATTCGTCCAAAACTGCATCAGATATTTGGTCACAAATCTTGTCTGGGTGACCCTCTGTAACTGATTCTGAAGTAAATAGGTAGCTTCTAGAAGAGGCCATAATTGAATTCCCTATAACTCATTTTCTAATTTTATGAAAAGTACGTTGTTTCCTCTGACTATGACTCTGCCGTAATTTGCAATAATTTTGCCATTGCTTATCTCTTCGGCATCTGTCATTATGAGATTCATATACGAATCTACGTTATTCATTTTGCCTTTGTATTCTATCTCACTTTTTAGTCGGACTGTAACTTTTTTGTTAATCCCTTTTTGAAGTGTAGTTAAAGGTCTTTTTGGAGTTGCTGCTTGTGACAATCACAAATCACTTGTCACCACTGCTTGAAATAGGGAATAAAAGCCTTCCCGATCATCACTTATACTCTTTAATTTCTGATAAATTCTAGATTAGAATTGATTTCCACTGGTCTTCTAGGACTTGATGATCTGCTTGGGGGTGGCATAATGGATGGTATGATAATCGATATTTTTGGACCTGGAGGAAGTGGAAAGACACAACTTGCAATGCAGATTTCTCTAAATTCATTGCAAGATGGAATCGTATTGTATCAAGATACTACAGGTGGATTTAGACCCGAAAGGATGCTGCAACTAATCAAACTAAAAAATTTACAAGCTTCGCTTCTTGATAACATGATTGTAGCAAGAATAACAAATACTGCAGAACAATTTGAGTATGTAAAAAAAATATCAGAGCTAGCACCTAAACTGGTTGTAATAGAAAACATAACTGATCTGTTTACATTTGAATATTCTAGAGAGACAAATTCCCTTGAAAAACATATTCGATTTATGGAGTATATGCATTTGCTAAGTATGATTTCAATTAACGCAAGGATTCCAATAGTTGTAACTAATATTGTAAGAAGTTCAGATGATCAAGAGATTGAATCCTTGAACAAGTCAATTAGTATGTTTACACATAGAAAAATCAAGCTTGAAAAAGATGGAAAAATATACAAAGCACGGGTATTGCCTTCATTTGGAAAAAGAAAAGAGATCTTGTACGAGATAACCCAAGCAGGATTGGTAGAAATATCTTAACCTATTTATCACTGTAGAAATAATGAATCATATGGCAGGAATTTTTGATTATATACCAATTATCTCGGCGGTTTTATTTGGTATAGGTTTAGTTGGTGTAATGGTATACGAGCGATCTAGAACAAGACAAAGTAAAGAGCCAGAATCATCTACTACTTGAGTTAGAAGTAAAATTTCGTAATCTTGGTTTTAAGAATTTAACTGAGATACAAAAGAAGGCTGCTCCTATAATATTTCAAAAGATTGATTCGCTGGTAATTGCACCAACAGGTTCGGGAAAAACGGAGACTGCTGTAATTCCAATCTTTGCAAGAGTTGCAAAATCTAAAAAACAAGACAAGATAAAAGTACTATACGTCACCCCACTTCGTGCACTCAATAGGGATGTCTTTAAGAGGATTATTGAATATGCAGAAACTGAGGGTCTTCGAATCGAAGTAAGACACGGTGATACGTCTCAATCAATGAGACGCAAGATAAATCTCTCACCGCCTGACATACTGATAACAACACCTGAAACAATCATAATTTTACTGACACAAGCTGGAATGCTAAAGGCACTTGATGAGCTTGAATGGATAGTATTGGACGAAGTACACGAACTTTTAGGCAACGAAAGAGGCGCACAACTCTCACTCAGTCTTGAAAGATTGCAGGCAAACACTACATATCCAATTACTAGAGTGGGACTTTCTGCAACAGTAGGAAATACTGGAGATGCTGGAAAATTTGTAGTTGGAACAAAAAGAAAATGTAGAATAATTGAAGATCATTCAATTAGAAAATACGACGTTGAGGTAAAATACATAGAAGGTACAATTACAGATGTAGTAGACCACATCATAGAATATGTCACAAAAAACTATGCCAATTCTCCGGTATTGTTATTTACCAACACTAGGGGCGAATCAGAATATCTTGCATCAGTTCTAAAGGAAAGATCTAGTCTTGCAATAGAATTGCATCATGGTTCTCTTTCTCAGCAGGTTCGTGAGGAGACTGAAGAGACACTCAAGTCTGGAAAACCAGGTATTGTGGTTTGTACTTCATCACTTGAGCTTGGTCTTGATATTGGATCTGTTGAACTTGTAATTCATTATGGTTCACCAAGGCAAGTGTCAAAACTAATGCAAAGAATTGGACGAAGTAGACACACAAGAGGTTCTTCTGCAAAGGGACTGATTGTAACTAACAATCCTGATGATGAGATTGAAGCACTTGCAATCTTGGAGCGTGTAAAGGAGAAATCTATTGAGGATCAGATAGTTCATGACGGTGCACTAGATGTCCTTGCACATCACTTGGTAGGGATGGCTATGCAATTTGGCCAAGTCTCAGTTGACTTTGCATTAAATATGGCAAGACAGGCCTATTCATTTAGAAACATAACCGCAGAAGACCTTCTTGCAGTACTTGAGATTTTGCACAATGGCTCTATAATTTATCTAGATAAAGAAGAGATGACGTTTACAAAAAAAGGCCGCTCATTTAGGTACTATTTTGAAAATCTTTCAACAATTCCAGACATTTTAAAATTCAAAGTATTTGATACTGCTTCAAAGAAAATAATCGGTAGCCTTGACCAGAGATTTGTAGGTGATAATGGGGAACAAGGAAGTGTCTTTGTACTAAGGGGCATGCAATGGAGAATTCTAAACGTAGATGACAAGTCTTTAAAAGTAAATGTAGAGCCCATCCAGTCTGCTGGAATTAATGTACCATACTGGGAAGGTGAGAACATCCCAGTTGACTATAATACGGCGAAAAAAGTCGGTATGGTCAGAACAAAGACCATCATTACATCTTTTACAAATAAAATAATGGATAACCTAAAACTTGATGTAATTCCAGACGAAAAAAATATTGTTGTTGAATCACAACGAGTGAGAAATACTGTAGTGGTACATTGCTGTTTTGGGACTAGGATAAATTCTACCCTTGCAATGTTGCTTTCTGCAATGCTCTCTGCCAAAAGTGGATATCTTGTAAACTCTAGGTCTGATGCATATAGAATAATGCTTTCATCAAATGGGAGGATATTGGAAAAAGCTGTTATTGATATTCTTATAGATGATTATGATCTTCAAGAAATTGTACAAGCTTCGCTTGCTGGGACACACAATGTAAACTGGAGAACTTGGTGTGTGGCAAAAAAGTTTGGAATCGTGGGAAGAGGGGCAGTCTATGACAGAAAATCTGCAAGATTTTTGTATGAAAAATATTCTAAAACTGCACTTGCAAAAGAGGCACTACGGGAATTATATCATGACAAGTATGACTTGCAAAACACCTCTCAATTACTCCAAGATATAAAATTAAACAAGATCAAGATAACATGGGTTGAAGTTGATGGTTTTTCAAAACTTGCAGAGCCTATACTTGATCATACAACAAAATACTATGCATCTCCTGCAAATATGGACAAGGGGATATTGGATCTGGTAAAATCTAGACTCTTAAAGACACGACATAGGCTGGTGTGTGTAAGGTGTGGCAAGTGGGAAAAAGTAATTGAGACAGGTCAGATAAATGAGATTCCATCGTGTCCATATTGCAAGTCACGGCAGATATCTGCTACATTTTACTCTGACTATGACCTGCCAAAAATAGTGCAAAAAAAGTTTGCAGGCAAAAAAATTACTGCTGAAGAGAACCACAAGTTTAATCGAGCCTGGAAGGTGTCATCACTTCTTGCAAACTTTGGCAAGACTGCGCTTGTTGTCATATCAGGCTATGGTGTAGGAGCTGACACTGCTGCAAGGATTCTAAGAAACATGGTTGGAGAAGAAGAACTCTATAAACAAATTTACGAAGCAGAACGACAGTATGTTACAACTAGGGGATTTTGGGACTAGTTCTTTCGTGTTATAACAGAATAGGGGCTCAAAAACAATTCTATTCTTCCTTCAAGACCTGATTTTGCATTAACTGCAGTTACTGTAATTATTTCTCCTTGAGTAAATTGTTCCAAAAGTCTTGCCTGTGATCTCCAACCCTTGAGCCATATCTGACCTGTATCGTCTTCAATAAATGTCTCAGAAAGTAAGATAGTCTCACCTGTCTTTGTCTGGATCTCTTTTTTTTCTGGTGACTTTAGAATTATTGCTTCAACACAGTAAAGTGTGTCAGCTGGTTTTATTTCCTTAATCTTTGTTCTAATTTCTGATAACGTTGGAATTTTTTGATCATCAATCTTTCTTACAAATGAATCACCCTCAAGTGTGATAGAATTTCCATATACCTTTGATGGCATGCATTCTATGACATCACCTAAGACAAGATCTTTTGTCAAAGATACTGTATCAGTAATGCTGATGAGATTCTTGTCCTGCCTTGTTCCAAGAATTAATGTATTTCCAGAATCGCTTTTTGTAATAGATAAAATTCTCATAATAATTGGTTGAATCTCTGTTGCTCCCTCTATCTCTATTACTGTTCCTTCATCACCATGAAGTTCAAGACCCATCTGGCCAACCTTTGTCTTTACTCCAATCAGTCTGGTCTTTGCACCCGATGTAATTACTTTGGGTATAGTTTTTTGATCTACATTCCACAAAACTACTCGTACAACTGTTCCATCTTTTCCTTTGAGTCTAAGCTGCACTGACTTTCCGGGCTCTCCTTTAAAGTTTGTAAATTCTGTAGCCCTGATATTTCCATCAAGGATGCCAGTCACTACGAGATTTTGCTGGTTCTCTTTTACACTGCCTACGTCATCAGTTATTGCATCAAGAGATGGGATATTACTTACCGTTCCATTTGGCTCAATATTTGAGCCAGAGCCTACGTTGATTATTGGATTTCCCTTCATATCTGACTTGACATATGCCTTGATTATTTTTACAAGGTCACCTGGTTTTAGATTCTCAATTCCTGGCAAGTTTGCCTTTTCGTCCCATAGTTTTACCTGGGCTCTTGAATCTCCATCGTATACTGTCATTGTACGTAATAGAAACTGGGAACCATCTTTGCGTGCAAACTGCTTTACTGGATAAACATTCATCACTCTTGTGGCAAGAGTTATCTCTTTTGCACCAACATAGAGATCCTTTAGACCCATCTCTACTTTTAGTGGCTCGTTTAGTGAAACTCCAAGATCAGATGCTATCAGAAAGAGCGCTCCTTGGTCTGTTAGATATCCTGCACCAATCTTTTCTTTCTTTTTCTGTATCATCTCATCAATCTGTGCCTTTGTGAGGTCGGGCCTTTGCTCCAAGAGTTTGCTTAACAATGAATCAAATTCTGACAATCACGTCTTGATGGAAAGTGGATCATATAAAATTTCAGTAGATAAATTAGTGGGAAGAAAAGATCGCTCTTGTTGTATTGCATAGAAGCTAGATTACTTTCAAAATCTTATGGTAACTTTATGGCAGTAGATAATATTGATCTGCAAGTACCGTCAGGCAAAATTTTTGGATTTTTGGGACCAAATGGTGCTGGAAAGACTACTACGATGAAGCTTTTGACTACACTAATTCCGCCTACAGGGGGACAAATGAATATTCTGGGAATTGATGCAATAAAATCACCCCTTGAGGTAAGGAAAAAGATCGGGGTTGTATTACAACAGCCAAGCTACGAGCCAACTCTGAGTGTTGAAAAAGCACTTGATAAATATGGCATGATGTGGAATGTTGAAAAAAATATTCGCAAAGACCGTGTTGAAGAACTTCTTGTTGCATTTGACCTTGTAGATATTAGAAAAAAGAAGAATGATGACTTGTCCATAGGACAGAGACGTAGAGTACAGGTAGCACGGGAATTTATGCATGACATGGAATTGTTATTCTTGGATGAACCTACTGTAGGACTTGACCCGTCTGCAAGAAGAGGCTTGCTTGATTTTATCAAAGGAAAGGTAAAAGACGGCCTTACGATATTTTTTACTACACATATTTTGGAGGAAGCTGAATATCTCTGTGATGATATAGCAATAATTAACAAGGGGAAGATAATTGCAGTTGATACTCCTGGGGAACTCAAAAACAAGTTTGGAAAAGAAAAAACTATCAAAATCCACATATCGGAACAAAAAGACATCTCTTCTCTCCTGGCTGGCATACCAGAGTGTACCATTGAGCATGACTCTGGTGTTATTATTACAGTCCGTTCAAGTCATTCAGAACAGGTTTTACAAGATATATTAAAAATACTTGCTTCAAATGATATGGCAGTAGAAGACCTAAGTGTTGTACCTACTAGCTTGGAAGAGATATTTCTTTCAGTGGTGAAAAATTCTAATGCATGAAATAATCCGTCTGGTAAACAGGAATCTTACAATTTCACTTAACATGGGATTTGTTATCTGGCAGATAATCTTTCCACTGATTTACATTTTTGTTGCAGGCTTTGCGTATACTGCATTGATACATCAGGTACCATTTGGAAACAAGACACTTGACTATCCTGCCTTTATTGCAACAGGGATGATTGGGTTCAATATAATGAATAGCACTCTGATATCTGGAATAATAATTTGGAATGACAGAAGACATGGAATGTTTGAGCAGATCCTCGTAGGGCCATTTACACGAGCCCAGTATATTGTGTCAAATGTCTATACTATTGGAATTATAGGACTGGTAAGTGCTGCAATGATAACTGCTGTAGGATATCCGCTGTTTTTCAAGCAGGTAGAGTTTAACATATTGACTGTTCCGCTTGTGATATTTGCATCAATTACTGGTTCTATTTTATTTGGTTCTATTGCATCTATAATATCAACTAGACTAAAGTCAAGCGAGGGATTCAATGTTATAATTAATACAGTATTTTTGTTCTTTGCATTTGTAAGTACGGCATTTTATCCTGCACAGGGCGCTCCACCTATACTGTCTACTGCATTTTACTTTAATCCGCTAACATATCTTGTTGATGTGGTTCGTGCTGGAATATTTGGATACTTTAATAGTCTTGTTGCAACTGAGATGATAATTCTGGGAGTTGGTGCTGTGATACTATTTGTAATTGCAACCAAACTTTTGTCAAAATTGGAGATGTAAAATTTCCTTTAAATTAGACTTTGACTATTATGGTATCATGCAAGTAAAAAGACGCAGCAGTTTCTGGTTTTTGTTACCTATTATATTCAATGTAGCTGGAGGAATTATTGCATTTTTTGTAATAAAAGAGGATGATCTAAAAAAAGCCAAGAACTGTCTGTACCTTGGATTGATTCTTGCTGCCATACCTATTCTATTGATTATGGTACCCATCTTGATTGGAATTACTCTATTGCCACACTTACCAAACACTTCTTCAAATATGCATTATATGTAAAGTAGCCCGGCCCAGACTCGAACTGGGGTCAAGGGCTCCAAAGGCCCCTATGCTTGACCGCTACACTACCGGGCTTCTTTGGAACCTTCATCTGCATTCCTTTATAATGTTACTTTATCGCGCGAGAATCTTATTAGACCTGAAACGATATTTGGGATATAATACGAATATTACTGATTATTGTTGTAATATATTTTGGTAATGATGATACTCGTATGCACAAACCGCAAACAATCTTGCAGCATTTGTTCAAATCAAAGTACAAGACTATGAATGGTAATTTAGTATCATATCGAGTGCACTAAAATAACCATTAATTGATGTGGCAAAACTCAATCAATTGCCTGATCAAAACTCACCGCAGATCTTGTTGACATATGGAGAATAGAACTGGAGAAAATATGTCTTGCTTAATTTGTATGCAGAAAAGAAGTTTACAAGTAGATTCTGGATTTTTGATTATACTCAAAAAACAATCAGGCCCATACAGTACTATCATGAGGATTCAAGATATTCATTTGTTGCATACGTATTATTGCTATATGTAATTATACACTAATAAGAGAAAAACAATGAAAAATATTCAGCGATCTACAAATAAGAGACAAATTTGTAAATTCTTTATACATGCATTATGAATTTTTCATAAAATTAACTCATGATATCAAAATAACATGCTTTAGACCTAGAAAATGAACAAATCGTCCATTATACTTATATATCAATTTCAGACCAATTCTTATAATAACTATGTACAACAACATATTACGAAAAATAACTAGTCTAACACTATTAACAATACTTCTAGCGAGCAGTGCAGTAGTAGGAATGCCAAACGCACTCCCACACGCACAAGCTCAATCAACAAACGCAAACTTGTTTGTCTCTGCTGAAAATTCTCAGTGGAATAACTACTTTGCCGGTCCTCAAGTTGTCCAAGTAGTCGTGGCTGATCCTGATATAAACAGATTAGACCAGTCTTATGGAGAACCTGTAGTAACCGTCAACGGTAAGAGACTGAGAATGGCACAGGCGACAGACGGAAATTGGTATGCGTACTTTGCGGATAGAAATCAAGCAATTACAGCAGCTAATACCCAAGTAGGTATTAGTGGTAAAGGCCTCAACTTTGGTGGATTCTGTTCTTCAACAAGTGCCTTAGGTGGCCAACTTGGAGGATTATCATACTCTGATACAAAGGGATTCACCATTGCACAGGGTGGTCAAGGTTCTACAAATCATACTCTAGGTCATATAGTTACCTCAGGAACGTTTGGTAGCTGTACAGATCTAGGTGGTAATGATAACGGCTATCTCCAAATGGAACACGTTGTGAGACAAAATAAGACTCTCAACTACAATCCATCAGGATTTGGTTCAAGTAAGAACATGACCGAATATACCCACATTTGGCCAGTAATTCAGCTCTATGATTTCTCAGCAATTCCAACAACAGTAACAGTTGATTATCAAAAGAACGGTGGCGACCAAATCGTCAACTTGACTTTTGACAGGATTCCACAGAATCTAATCACTACTACTGCAGATAGAAGCGCTTATCCACAAAACTCTCAAGTCTTCATTCAAATCAACGATCCACAGTTAAACATAGACCCAACAGAAGATGATTCGTGGACATGGGGCACTAATGCTAACAACAATACAGCATTTTATGAGCTCTTTAACCGAAACGGTGGTACTGATGCAGACGGCACAGCCGGTGCACAAAACCTCGTCGGTAACATGACAACCATGATGTTCAACCACAATGGAAAGTTAACATTCGCTCCAACAGCACAATCTGTAAGAGTAGTTGACTTCGAAGCAAACGGTAAACAAATCTTCTATGGTACACAGCGTGGTGACCCAGCTAAAGTCAGTACTAAATCAGTCACTGCTACTACTGGTTCACAGCCAATGACCTTCAATGAGCAAGGTGGTGTAAACACTGGAATCTTTGGTAACTGGGACGGTGGTAAGAAATCAAACGTTGTAACAGTAGATTCACCAATAATACGAGGCCAGTCTGCAGTTGTAAGATACAATGATATCTCTACAAGTATCGTAGGCGGTTTCGCATTTGCAACTCTAACACAGACTGCACAAAATAATACTTGGGCATCTGGTCAGAGAATTCCGGTTACTCTAACTGACAACGATGATAACAAGAATGCAAAACTCTCTGAGAGAATGTTCCTCTGGGATCCAACATACAAGAGATCCACAGCAATGGTCATTGGAACTCCATTTACCTTATCTAGCGGTGGTGTAGCAGCAGAAAATGCTACATTAATCAGCCAGATAAGAGCCACTCAAACAGCAGTTTCCGGTATTACTACCGTGAGATTGACTGGTGGAATTGGTGTGAATAATCACAATGCAAGTTCCGTGAACAAGCAAGAGGATGAAGCATTTAGCGCAAGACCAATCTTCAATTTCACAAATCAAACTGGTTCAGGAACATTTAACGCAGGTGCATTAGGCACCGGCACAGGTCTATTCATTGACTTAAAGACAACCATGAATACTCTGTTGAATACAATTCATCCTACAAACAGGACATTGAATACACAGAATTTCAAGGGATTCAACTTCCTCAATTATGACGTGAGATCATTCTCTAGTCTTAATCAGGCAACAGGTGGATCAATTTCTAATGTTCAGGTATTCCTAGCATACAATGCAACTGGAACTGCCTTAACAGGTCATGGAGGTAAGGACGGCTTACCAAGTGGAGCATTAAACTTGATTTCACTGGTAAACGACACCAATACACAGGACTTTGTCAACTTGAACGGTACAACCACTAACGGCGTTACTGGTTCACCTACCGCACAAGTAGCAAATCCAGCTCAATTGAATAAAGATCTGTTTAATGTTCCGAAGACAGCTCCAATTGGTATACTCATTAACTTCACCACAAGTGGAGGAAATGTTGTTCTATCCTCATCACAGGGTGGACAACCAATAGTAGTTGATTTCTTCAGCGTTGGTCTAATCGGTGACGGTACACAAAATAATCAAAGAATCAACAACGGCATTTACAGGTATGAACTTGAAGAGACCGGTGACAACACTGGAGTCTTTACAGGTACAAACCAGTATCTAATGCTCAACCAGTTGAACATCTTTGATCCAAATACCTACTCCGTATTAAGAACCATCCAGCATGATGTGTACTTCCCAGCAATTCAAGACATGCTCCAGTCAGAGGCTCGTGCTCCACAGATCACATACTTGGATCTTGGTGCCGATGGTGTAAACACACAGATATCTGCACAACAAGATATCCCAACTCACACTGGTGTCATTTCATTTGATAGCAAGACATACAAGATAGGCGATACTGTGACAATTACACTAGCAGATAGTGACCTTAACGTTAACAACGACTTGATAGATATCTACACAGCAGTCAAGCCAACAACTGGCCTAGGACCAAATTCTGGTAATAACCTCGGTAATATTCAAGACAATGCAACCGATACAATCGGTAAAGCAGGCCTTGGAACATTATCAGATGGCCACGCATTTGGTAGACTCGCAGATGTCGAATTTGGTCAGCAAAACGTTAGATGGTCAGATGCAAACATGGGTCACACATTAAGTGGCGCAACAACTGCATTCACATCTGAGAACACTGGTTCATGCTTTGGCGGTAATAACGCAATACTTGCAGATGACAACAATACGGCAACCGTTGGTGGATTTGCATCAAGCTTATCCGCTACTGGCTTCTCACTAGTTGAGACTGGCCCATCAACAGGTATCTTTACTGGTACCTTTGAAGTCCCAGACCAATTGTGTCAAAATAGCGCAGTAATTTCATCAGTAGGTCAGAACATCAAGGTCAACTATGTTGACTTTAGAGATGACTCTGGCAAGACTGTAGAAGTTTCTGACAATGCAGGTATACAAGGCAACACAGGTTCAGTCAAATTGGACAAGGCAGTATATCCAGTACCATTTGGTAGCATTGCTACTGCTGGTGTTGGTGACTTCCCAGTTCCAAATACTAAATCTACAACCAGTGAAGCAGGTGTCTTCCCAATGCACAGAGATCTTACTGGCAGCGGTTTAACCGCTCTCAATACTCTGTCAAACGGTGACGTTTTAATCCATATCAGAGTAAATGATCAGGACTTTAACTTAGCCGCAACGGGTACAGACCATATTGCACAAGGTGTAAATGACGTGAATCACGGCCCAGTAGCAGTACAGATTACAAGACAAGGAAACTCAGTTCTATTAGCAACCGCTGGAGGTCCAGCAGTCTACAACGGCGGCGGAGGTGTATCACCTGGTACCATCGTTAACCTAAACGGCACAGCCATTCCGGCTACCGCAACAGGACTTAACGGAGGTACTAGCGATCCAACTTGGCCTGCTGTTAGAGATCTTGGTCCAATGACCGAAATCGCTCCAGACGCAGGAATCTTCCAAGCAGACTTGCCAATTAGATACTCTGACGGTCCTACAGGTACAGACTGTCCATCAACACAAACCCAGTGGACTCCAACAGATGGAACCACTAGTACTGCTGAAAAAGACAGATTCCATACCGTCCATTCTTCTGTATCTACAACCCAACCATCAGGCAATTACTGTGTAAGACAAGGTGATGTACTCACCGTAACCTACACAGACTTGAATGATGCTTCAGGTCATACACAAACTGTCACAGATTCTTCAACATTTGACTTAAGAAACGGTGTACTACAATCAGACAAGTCCGTATACATCATCGGTTCAGACATGATTCTCACACTCGTGGAACCAGACTTGAACCTTGATTCACAGACTGCTGAAACCGTCCCACTAGATGTCATCGAATGGGACTCACATGCCTTCAAGGGCACAATGGGTCAACAAGGTGGCCAGGCTTCTGCATTTGATGCAAAGCCAGGTTCATTTGTGGAGACAGGTAAAGACACAGGTATCTTCCAATCAGTAATTAAGATTCCATCAACATTGAATAATAATTTACTTGAAAGAGGAGAACAGATCCAATTAGAATACACTGACTGGGGTCCAGCAGGCTCCAAAGTAGTAGGTGCAAACAGTCAAGATATTGACTTGACCATCTACACATCAAACTTTGGTGCAACAGTTGAACTCGATCAGAAAGTATACACTTGGACTGACCGTGTCTACATAACCGTAGTCGCACCAGATCACAACTTTGATCCAAACCTTATCGACACCATTGGTACCAACAATGAAAACACAGTAAGTGTTTCCACAAGAGGTAACAGCATCGCACAATATCAATTGGTCGAGACTGGAGTCGATACAGGTATCTTCACAGGTTACGTCATCCTCACAGGAGATCCCAACTTAAAGGGCTCAACTGGAGTTGACGGAGCAGGCTTGGAACCAACAGGTTCAGGCCCATCAGGAGTCGGTCCAACAGACGGATTCTTACCTTCTGAA
>Ga0209517_10004405_pt1 | contig 18514 bp, 16 predicted proteins | sample PeaSoiMetSII2010_FD_187695 | JGI IMG/M metagenome (GOLD analysis project Ga0209517, IMG submission 187695) | Peat soil microbial communities from Weissenstadt, Germany - SII-2010 (SPAdes) (version 2) | ecosystem: Environmental > Terrestrial > Soil > Wetlands > Peat | place: Germany...
TGTTGCAGGGCGAGCGCGAACTGGCCAGGGATTGCCGCTCGCTGGCGCGGTTCGATCTCAAAGGCATTCCGCCCATGGCAGCCGGCATCCCGCGAGTCGAGGTCAAGTTCCTGATTGATGCCAACGGCATTCTGCACGTTTCCGCGCGCGAGCAGCGCAGTGGCAAGGAAGCCGAAATTCAGGTGCAGCCAAGCTACGGACTTACTGACGAGCAGGTCGAGAGCATGATTCTTGATTCCTTCGACAATGCCGAAGAGGATTTTCGCCGGCGTCAACTGGTCGAAGCACGCAACGAAGCCGCAACGATTCTGAGTGCGCTGGAAAAAGGCAAGAGGAACCCGGCGTGGGGACAGCTCACAACCGACGAAAAGAAGCAGATTGCCAAGATGGAGAAAGCTCTGGCCGCGGTCAATGCCGAAGATGATTATGCCGCGATCCGGAAGGCGATCGACGCCCTGAATCAGGGCACTATGCGGCTGGCCGAGTTGATGATGGACACTGCGGTCTCGACGGCACTCAAAGGCAAAAGCATGGACGAGGCCGATCTGGGCCAAGGCCCGACCGCGCCGCATCCGATGGCGAAAGCGGAGTTCGAGTAGCCTCCGTGTTCTCTGCGTCCTCTGTGGTTAAGGCACTTGAATCAACCACGAAGGACACAGAGGACACAGAGGAAGATCTAGGAGAAGTCATGGCTGACGAAAAGACACAAGGAGCCGGCACGTTGACCGAAGAGGCCCCCGGCGAGAAGACGGTGCAGGTGACCTTTCTGCCCGAAGGCAAGACGGTCCACTTTGAGAACGGCAAATTGCCCTACGAAGAGCACGGCAAGGAGCAATCACTGCTCGATGTAGCGCTGAATTTCGGTATCCCACTGGACCATGCCTGCGGCGGCAACTGCGCCTGCACAACTTGCCACGTATGGGTGAAGGAGGGCGCCGAGAACCTGTCCACCATGGACGACGACGAGGCCGACCGGTTGGACATGGCCGCCGATCTCCAGTTAAACTCGCGTCTCGGCTGCCAGGCGCAGATCGTCAAGCCGGGCAAAGTCGTTGTCGAAATCCCTGCCTGGAACAGGAATTACGTATCGGAAGAGCACTAGAAGCAAGGTTTCAAAGTTTCAAAGCTGCAACGTTTCAAGGTCAAAGAACGCGGTGGGAACTTGCAGTTTTACTTTGAAACCTTGAAACTCTGAAACCTTGAAACCTGCCACTTCACAGGAGCAATGAGATGCCCAAGCAATTAACCTGGGACGATGCAGAGGACATCGGCATCCTGCTTTCCGAGACCCATCCCGAGCTTGATCCTCTGGCCGTCCGCTTCACCGACCTGCACCGCTACGTGACCGAATTGCCCGACTTCGCCGGCGATTCCAAAGCTTCGAACGAAGGCAAGCTGGAAGCCATTCAGATGGCGTGGCACGAGGAGTTCCAGGACCGTACTCAGGCCTGACCGCGTAGCGCCGGCGTCTCGCCGGCTGTCGCGAGAGCCGGCAGCAGGGATCTGGAAGAGCCGCGTGGTTTCACGGATTTTACAAATTCGTGACAAACGGCGGGTGCGGGCGAATTACGGTTGTTTCATGAGGGCCTTGCGTACTAGACAACCATAGGCCCGTCTCTCTCACCAATCAAACTGGGAAGGGCACGGCGACCAGCCGTGCCCCACTTTTTCCAACCTTGAACGTTCTCAGCTGACGGGAACCGGAGCCGTTTCCTCCACATTCGCCTCGCGCAGGAATTTTGCCGCTTCCTCGGGCGGAGTCGGGTTGATGTAGAAACCGGTGCCCCATTCGAATCCGGCTGTCTTGGTCAGCTTGGGCATGAACTCGATGTGCCAGTGGTAATGATCGTTAGTCGGGTCCTGCACCGGCGAGCTGTGGATGACCAAGTTGTAAGGTGGATTGTCGAGCACGCGGTCAGCGCGGGCCAGCAGATTCTTCATCGCCCGAGCCAGGTTCTCGAACATATGCGACGACGAGTTCTCGAACGCGGACTCATGCTGCTTGGGCAGAATCCAGGTCTCGAATGGAAACCGCGGAGCGTAGGGCGCGAGCGTCACAAAGTTTTCGTTCTCGCCTACCACCCGTATGCCGCCGTCCATTTCCTGTCGAATGATGTCGCAGAACACGCAACGTTCCTTGTAGAGGAAGTATTGCTTGGCTCCCTCCAGTTCCTGGGTCACGTTAATGGGGAGAATCGGCAGCGCAATCAGCTGGGAATGCGCATGCTCCAATGAGGCCCCTGCGGCTTCGCCGTGGTTCTTGAAGATCAGGATGTACTTGAACCGGCGATCCTTCTTCAGGTCGAGAATGCGGTCGCGGAAGGTCCAAAGAACGTCTTCGATGCGTTTGGGAGGCAGGGTGGCGAGGCTGGCTGTATGGTCGGGCGTCTCTATGATGACTTCATGGGCCCCAATGCCGTTCATGCGGTCGAACATTCCTTCGGCCTGGCGGTTCAGATTGCCCTCGATGCCCAGAGCAGGGAACTTGTTCGGGACTACGCGGACTGTCCATCCGGGCGTATCACGCTGCGGCGCTGGCCCGCCATTCGGGTTAGGACGGTACGCCTGAATCTCCGGAGGAGTCTTACTCTCGTTCCCATAACAAAAGGGACAGAATCCTCCCTTGATTTTCATGTTTTCGCGGACAAAATCACTTGGGCGCTTGGCCCGGTCCGTCGAAATAATTACCCAGCGACCAACAATAGGATCTTTCCTAAGTTCGGGCACTTAACTGAGTCCTTTCAGCGGGACTGCGCAAACTTTTAACTTTACTCCGCCAGGGAGGCATTGCGAAACACTTCGATCTGCGGGCGGGAATTAAGACTCTCATAGTATACGCTGACAATATCGATTCTCCACTGGCACAATGGTGGCAGAAGTCTCCGGTACTCGCGTGCCACTTCCGCTATCTCTCGGCGCTTGTGCCGGTCCACTGCCGCCTCGGGAGGCTTCACATCACGCGATGTCCGCGTCTTAACCTCAATGAAGCAAAGGACATCGGCATCCCAGCCAATCAGGTCAATCTCTCCGCGGCACCGCGGCGTGCGGAAGTTGCGCGCCACGATCGCGTAGCCCAGCTTGCGCAGGTGGAAGTAGGCATCTTCTTCCCCACGCGCGCCGATGCGCTGATGCCGCGGCCTCCGGTCAGGTTGGAGCGTGCGCTGCGCGACCCAATCCAGGCTGCGGATGATGCTTCGGGTGAGACTGGCTGGAAGCATGATGGCCAGACTTCAAATGTAACGAACTCCTGCAAGTCGGGGCCGTGACCTTGCTCACAAGTTGACATTCTTTAATAGCTGCGCTTCCCAAACCGGGAAGCGGAGACGGGCATTTCTTCTGATGTTCTCTCGGCAGTCGTTCAATTGGAAGCCCACCCTCGCGATCAGGCGAGGGTGGTTCCAAACGATGCCCGAGCCTAACTGCCCACCGACTGGATGCACTCTTCGAGCACATCCACGGCGACGTCGGCTTCTTCCTTGGTGACCACCAGCGGAGGACACAGCCGGATAGTGGTTGGTCCGCAGCCGAGGAACAGCACGCCGCGCTCGAACGCGAGGTCCACAATGCGGTCACGCTCGGCGTTACCATGTTCCTTGGTTACTTTGTCCTTGACGATCTCGACGCCGATCATCAGCCCGCGTCCGCGCACATCGCCCACCAGCTTCAACTTCGACGGCCAGTCGGCCATGCGCTTCAGGATGTGGTTGCCCACGCTGGCCGCGTTGTCGATCAGGTGTTCCTTCTCGATCACGTCCAGTGTAGCCAGGGCGGCAGCGATCGCGACCGGATTGCCGCCAAAAGTGGAAGCATGCGAACCGGGAACCCAGTCCATCACTTCTGCGCGAGTCATGGTGACGCCGAGCGGCATGCCGGAAGCGATGCCCTTCGCCATGCAGACCACGTCCGGCTCGACGCCAGTGTGTTCCACGGCCCACCACTTCCCCGTGCGTCCCATGCCGCTCTGCACTTCGTCCACCACCAGCAGGATGCCGTGACGATCGCAGATGCGGCGCAATTCCTGCATGAAGATGGCCGGAGCCACGACGTAACCGCCTTCCCCTTGAATGGGTTCAACGAAGATGGCCGCCACTTCCTCGGGAGGCAATGTGGTCTTGAACAGTTTCTCTTCGATGAAACGGGCGCAACCGAGGGCGAAGTTGTCGGCTTCCTGCGCGCCGCCCACGCAGCCACGGTACACATCGGGATAACGCACGTGTGTCACGCCCGGCACGAGCGGCGCGAAACGCCTCCGCTGCTGCGGCTTTGACGCAGTCAGCGACAACGCGCCCATGGTGCGTCCGTGAAACGCTCCGTAGAACGCGATCACGTTCTGGCGCTTGGTGTGATAACGCGCCAGCTTCAGCGCGCACTCGATTGCCTCGGCGCCCGAATTTCCATAGTAGATGCGATGCGGGCCTTTCATGGGTGCGATCTTCGACAGCCGCGCCGCCAGTTCCACCATGCTCTCGTAGTAGAAGTCCGTACCCGACATGTGAATCAGTTCGCCCGCCTGGTTCCGAATGGCGGCGACCACATCAGGATGGCAATGGCCGGTCGAAACCACGGCGATGCCGGCGGAAAAATCAAAGAATTCGTTGCCGTCAACGTCAGTGACAACGATGCCGCGTCCGCTCTTGGCCACCATCGGGTAAGAGCGGGTATAGGACGGCGAAATGTATCTCTGATCGCCCTCAAGAACGCGCTTGGCGTTGGGGCCGGGCAGGGCGGTCTTGATTTTGGGACCAATCATGGTTTTGGTAGTCATGGGATCCTCCATCGGCAGCTGTCAGTAGTCAGTTGCCAGTTGTCAGTAAATGCAGCCTCGAAACACGTGATCCTGGTTTGGATGATCATGTTCGGACGCACGCGAACCGAGGCGAATCAAGCGGAGGATGGAATTAGTCGCTACCGAACAGGTTAGGACGCAGGCGCGAGGGCAGATTTGCCCGATAGCGCCGCGGGCACACCAGGCAGTGCAGCCAGCATTCGGCCCGGGGTGAATAAGGAAGATGCGAATTGGGATTCTTCTGCAGCATCGCGAACCGTCAACATTACTGATTGATTATAGCTGGAAGATGTGACGCGGCGTAACCCCCTTTGGTAATGAACAGACGATAGTCGAGGTGGCTGAGCATGCGTTTCACACCTCGCTGTCCGCTTGACCACTGGCCATCAGACTTTGACTTCCGGCCCCCCACGCCTTAGCATGGCCACCGCTGGGGTGGAGACTCCTCCTTTGCTCGATCAGACCATTTCACATTACCGCATCATTGAAAAGCTCGGCGGCGGGGGCATGGGCGTCGTCTACAAGGCTGAGGACACTCGTCTTGGCCGCTTTGTCGCGCTCAAGTTCCTGCCGGACGATCTGGCGCAGGACCGCCAGGCGTTGGAGCGTTTTCGCCGCGAGGCCAAGGCGGCATCGGCGCTCAATCATCCCAATATCTGCACGATTTACGACATCGGCGAGGAAGAGGGCCGCACCTTCCTCGTCATGGAGTTCCTCGACGGCGCCACGCTCAAGCACCTGATCGCCGGCCGCCCGATGGAGTTGGAGACCATCCTCTCGCTGGGAATCGAAACTGCCGATGCGCTCGACGCGGCGCATGCCAGCGGCATTGTTCACCGCGACGTCAAGCCGGCGAACATTTTTGTCACCAAGCGCGGACATGCCAAGATCCTGGACTTCGGCCTAGCCAAAGTGAAGGCAGGCCCTCCGGGCGAGGTGCCCGATGTCACCGCCCCGTCGTCGGTGGTGGTGGAAGAACATCTGACCAGTCCGGGTTCAACCCTGGGCACGGTCGCCTACATGTCTCCCGAGCAGGCGAAGGGGAAAGAACTCGACGCGCGCACAGACTTGTTTTCCTTCGGAGTGGTGCTCTACGAGATGGCCACCGGAACGCTGCCGTTCCGCGGAGAGACGTCGGCGCTCATCTTCCAGGCAATTCTCGACCGCGCCCCGGTTTCTCCCATTCGGCTCAATCCGGACCTGCCGCCGAAGTTTGAAGACATCATCAACAAAGCTCTGGAGAAGGACCGCAACCTGCGCTACCAGAGCGCGGCCGACATTCGTGCCGACTTGCAGCGCTTGAAGCGTGATACAGAGAGTGGGCGCGCTGTGGCGGCGAGTTCCGGCTCAGCACGGGCCGTCCCGGAGCCGGCTCCGGCCGCGGTTTCCGCCGCCCCGGCGACTTCCGCTGCAACTTCATCGCATCGGATCACGGCAGACCCCGCGCCCAGTACTATAGCCACGCCGACCCCGGCAAAGAAATCCAGGATGGCTCTTGTTCTGGCGGCAGTGGTCGTACTCACGGGCCTCGTGGCCGGCGGCCTGTACTTCCGCTCCCGGCAGTCTGCCAGGCTCACCGAGAAAGATTCTGTCCTGCTGGCGGACTTCGTCAACACCACCGGCGATGCCGTTTTCGATGGCACGCTGAAACAAGCGTTGGCCGTGCAACTGGAGCAGTCGCCTTACTTAAACATCGTTCCGGAATCGAAGATTCGGGAGGCCCTGAGGCTCATGGGCAAATCGGCCGATGAGCGGATCACCAACGACGTCGCCCGCGAAATTTGCCAGCGCCAAGGCATCAAGGCCCTGCTGACTGGAACCATCGGCAGCCTCGGCAATCACTACGTGGTCACGCTGTCTGCGTTGAACGGTGAGACCGGAGACTCACTTGCCCGTGAGCAGGTCGAAGCCGACAGCAAGGAACAGGTTCTCAAGTCGCTCGACAAGGCTGCGTCCAACCTGCGCCAGAAAATGGGTGAGTCCCTGGCTTCGGTACAGCAATTCGCCAAGCCGTTGGAGCAGGCGACAACCTCATCGATCGAGGCTCTGCAGGCCTTCAGCCAGGGCCAGGCTGAACATTTGAAGACGAACGACGATGCTGCTATTCCGCATTTGAAGCGAGCCGTCGAACTGGACCCGAACTTCGCCATGGCCTATGCAACCTTGGGCGTGTGCTACAGCAACATGACCCGACTCACCGAGGCCAGGGAGGCCCTCAAGAAAGCTTATGAATTGCGGGATCGGGCAAGCGAGCGCGAAAAATTCTATGTTCAGGCGCACTACTATGACGAAGTCACAGTCGACGGCGAAAAAGCCTTGGCGGTCTACGCCGAGTGGAGGCAGACTTACCCTCGAGACACGATTGCCTACGACAACGCAGCATTGGCGTACGGCGAGTTGGGACAGCACGACAAGGCGCTCGACTTGGCCAGCCAGTCCATGCGTCTGGATCCGAAGGACGCCTATGCCTACGCTAATCTTTCTGCCGCGTACCTGTCACTGAATCGGTTCGACGAGGCTAAAAGCATTGCCGAGCAGGCTGTCGCCTTGAAGCTGGATGGGCCCGAAGTGCGCGGCGTGCTGACCGACCTCGCCTACATTCGCGGCGACTGGACTGCCTACGATCATTATGTGGACTTGTCTCGAGGCGCTCCGAACGAGTCTTTCGTGCTGTTTTTCAAAGCCTTGGGGCAGGACGCTTTGGGAAAGGTGCGCGCCGGCCGGCAGACTTGGCAGCAGGCTCGGTCCGAATTGCTGTCGGCGGGAGTTAAGGATTTTGCCGGAGGGCTGTTTGCGGTTGAAGCAGCCGACGACAGTTTGCTTGGATATCAGACGGACGCGCGCCACAATGTTGCGCAGGCGCTTGAGCTTTCCAGGAACCCTGATGTCCGCTCTTTTGCCGCGCTTGCCTCGTCGTCCACCGGCGATGTGGCAAAATCCACGTCTCTTCTCGCTGACTTGAACCGCGAGTATTCTGACAACCACTTTATCCATTCGGTCTTGACCCCGATGGTGCAGGCTCGACAATATCTGCAGCAGAATCAGCCCGCGCAAGCCATCACCGCCCTCGAACTCCTTCGTCCATACGAATTGGGCGTTGGACCGCACGGAATCGGCTTCTTCGCGAATTACCTGCGGGGATTAGCCTATCTGAAGCTTGGGGATGGCGTTAAGGCCGGGGCAGAATTTCAGCGCATTCTCGACCATCGCGGTGTGGCAGATACCGACCTTCAATACTCTCTGGCGCACCTGAATCTGGGCCGAGCGTATGCGCTGCAAGGCGACCGGGCGAAAGCCAGGACCGCGTATCAGGATTTCTTCGCCGCGTGGAAAGACGCGGATCCCGACGTGCCAGTTTTGAAGACAGCTAAAGCGGAATACGAAAAGCTCAGGTAGTTGCCGTTCATCGTGTCCGCGCAAGCGAATCAACTTTAGAATCCGCCCGCAGCCTCGACTCGTCTGATATCTTTTAGCTTCCCCTGCTTCTCCCACCATGAACCTGAAACAGCGCCCAAGCCGGTGGATGGTGATTTTTGCCTTCGGGCTCGTGTACCTGTTCTGGGGCTCGACCTATCTGGGCATTGACATCGCCGTCCAGACGATCCCTCCTGCTCTGATGTGCGCGCTGCGGTTTTCGATCGCTGGCGTAGTCATGCTGGCCGTTTGCGTGGCTACGGGACGAAAGATTTTGTACTCGCCGCGCCAGATCGCGCTGGCCGCGGTCGCGGGCCTGCTTCTGCTCATGGGTGGCAACCTCACGCTTTCTTATGCGGAATTATCCGTTTCGTCCGGCCTGGCCGCGCTGATCCTCGCCATCACTCCTTTGTGGTTTCTGGTGCTCGACTCCCTGCTGCTGGGCGACCATCACATTTCCGGGCGCGGCAAAGCGGGTCTGGCTCTGGGAATTGTGGGATTGTTCATCCTCGTCTGGCCGGATTTGCGATCAACGACGGCGCTCGGCCGCCGCGAATTCTGGGCCTCCATCAGCCTGATCGGCGGGTCGTTCAGTTGGGCGCTGGGGTCAGTGCTTTCGAAGCGCTGGCAGAGCGGCATGGACGTGTTCAGCGCTACCGGATGGCAAGTCACGGCAGCGGGTGCGGGCAACTTCATTTTTGCGCTGTTCGCCGGCGATCTTCACCGCGCGGTTTGGACCGCCCGCGGCATCGGCGCGGTCCTGTACCTGGTCGTGTGCGGTTCCTGGATCGGCTACACGGCTTACATATGGCTGCTCGAGCATGTCCCTACGTCGAAAGTATCGACCTACGCGTATGTGAATCCGGTCGTGGCCGTGTTCCTGGGCTGGCTGATTCTGCACGAGCGCGTGGACCGCTTCATTCTGGCGGGAAGCGCGATTGTGGTGCTGTCCGTCATTCTGGTCACGAGCGCCAAGGTGAGGGAAAAGACGGTTGCCGAGGAACTGCCCGCGGTAGAAGCGGCGGGAGACTGAGGGTGAGGTCTTAGGTCTTAGGTGTTAGGCCCAAGACCCAAGACCTAAGGCCGCTTTTCCTACTTCGATCCCTCGTCTTCCTCCTCCTCATTCACCACATCCACGACGTGCCCTCGGATGGCAAACGTCTGCTTGGCGCCGCCCGGCGGCTCAAAGCTGACCCTCACCGGGCTTCGCTGCCATGACGGCGCCGGGCAGGCCGAGTCCGGAGCGGCATCGTCGGGCACACCGTCATTGGATAACGGCTTGTTGAGTATCGGTCTGCGCCGTCCAAGCTGCACCACGATGGCGGCGATTTTCTTCCCGTCGTCAGAGACTCCGCAATAGGCCACATAATCCCGGTACCAACCTGCGACGGAGTAGAGGGCATCGAACTCCGGAAGGTTGATCGGAGAGACGCGGCCGGTCGCGCGGTCCACTACCAGCCAGCCGCCACGTTGCCACAGCCAGCGTGGACTGGATTCCTCGGGAAGACTGTCATTCACCCGTAAAGCGCGCCGCACTACGAACAAATGATCCGTCACTTCGTGTGGCGAACCGAGCACGTACTCTTTGACGCGCCCATCCACCATGAGAGCGCGGATCTTCAGGGTCAGCGGTTTGTCCTCCGCCGTGCTCCGCGGCAGCCATGACACAGACGTCCATTTTCCGAAGGTGATGACATGAACTTTGGTGGCGGCGAGCCCCGCAGCCGGAAACAAAACTGCACAAAACAGTACAACAATGATCCAGGGACGCGGAATCGATCGCATGAGGCGAGCCTAGGCAGGAAGAGAGGCTGGAAGCAAGGTTTTCGGTCACATCTTGGGCCGGAGGAGTGCCAAAGTGGGAATAGCTCAGGTGCGCAAAAGGGTGGTAGTGTTTGATAATACTGGCTTGGATCGGCGACAAGGGGGAAATGAGGGTAGAATCAAAGGCAAGAATAACGATTTTGTGATGAACGTTTCCCCCTCCTTGCGTCTTGCGCCGCGGTCAATGCGCGGGCAACGCCGGAGGTGGAGATACCTTCCAACCTAGATATGGGTGATCTTCTACCAAGGCGACGCGCGCAGCGCATTCTGGTCGTGGACGACCAGCCGGCCATCGCTGGCTTGATGAGCCAGTTGCTCACCATCCGCGGATATGAAGTGATCACCGCGGGCAACGTTGAGCAGGCCGAAGCCGAGGTCCGCCGCCAAACCCCCGACCTGATCCTCTCCGACGTGATGATGCCGGGCAAGTCCGGTTACGACCTTTGCCGCGGCCTGAAAGAAAACCCGGCCACGCGCCTGATTCCTTTCGTCCTGATCACCGGACTCAGCGATAGCAGTGACAAGGTGCGGGGCATCGAAGCCGGCGCCGACGACTTCCTGAACAAACCCGTGCTGGCCGAAGAGTTGATTGCCCGGGTGAAGTCCCTGTTGCGCCTCAAGGAATTCACTGACGAACTGGAGACGGCAGACTCGGTTCTGTGCACGCTGGGGCTGATCGTCGAGGGCCGCGATCCCTACACGGAGGGACATTGTGAGCGGCTTTCCGTCCACGCCGCGGATTTGGGCCGGCACCTCGGCATGGACGAAGACTCCATCCTGGCGCTGAAGCGCGGCGGGTACCTGCACGATCTGGGCAAGATCGCGGTGCCGGACGAGATCCTGAGAAAAGGCAGCGACCTCACGCCCGCGGAATGGGTGGTCATGAAACTTCATCCCATCACCGGCGAGAATATCTGCAAACCTCTGCGCTCGCTGCGGCCCGTCCTTCCCATCATCCGCCACCATCACGAACACTCTGACGGCTCGGGCTATCCTGACGGCTTGACCGCGTCGGAGATTCCGGTTCTGCCCCGCGTCCTGCAGGTGGTGGATGTTTATGACGCGCTGCGCACGGCCCGCTCCTACAAGCCAGCCCTCACGCATGAGCAGGCCGCGCAGACGATGCGTGAAGAAGCCAGCCGGGGCTTGTGGGACGCGGAGTTGGTGTCGGAATATTTCGTCATGCTCGCGCAGAAACGTCAGGTAGCGTAAGGCAGTTGCCAGTCGTCAGCTGCCAGTTGCCAGTTTCACCCATCGGCCTTCGTTGGGCGAATCCTGATTTCCCAAAGACAATCGAACCAAAATACAATGGCGTGATTGCTTTCCGTGCGTCGCCGGATTTCAGCCATCAGTCCTTAACGATTGAGAACTGACAACTGGTAACTGACAACTGGCAACTGGCAACTGCTTTGGAGCCCACTTACAGTATCGTGATTCCCGCTTATAACGAGAGCGCCCGTCTGGGCGCGACGCTGGAGAGGGTGCTCGCTTACATTCACGCCCAGGGATGGAATGCAGAGGTCATCGTCGTGAACGACGGTTCGCGCGACAGTACGGCGGAGATTGTCCGAACCTTCGCCGCGAAAGATGCAGCGCTGCGCCTCGTCGAAAACCCAGGCAACCGCGGCAAGGGATATAGCGTGCGCAACGGGATGCTGCACGCGCGCGGCCGGATCGTGCTGTTCAGCGACGCCGATCTCTCGGCTCCGATCGAAGAGGCCCCGAAGCTCCTCGACGCGCTGGAAGCAGGCGCGGACATCGCCATCGGCTCGCGCTGGCTGCGCGCCGAAACCCAGACCCAGCGCCAACCGCTTCACCGGCAACTCTTCGGGCGGATCTTCAACCTGTTGCTGCGCCTCACCCTGGGATTGCAATTCAAAGACACTCAGTGCGGCTTCAAAGCCTTCGAGCAACCGGCAGTGCAGGCGATCTTTCCCCTGCAGAAAATTGAACGCTGGGGATTCGATCCCGAGATTCTGTTCCTGGCGCGGAAGTTCGGTTTCTCGGTGCAGGAAATCGCGGTCGCCTGGGGACATAGCGGCGGCGCGCGCATCAACCCGCTGGTGGATGGCTCGCGCATGTTTCTGGAGATGCTGCACATCCGCTGGAACGACTGGACCGGAAAATATGACGCCGGGCCAACCGTCACGTCTCAGGCGCCGAACACGCTGCCCGGCCGAGGCGGACCGCGGCGTTAGCGAGCTGAGACGTACCCCATGGCGGGTAGCGTTCTAATTTAGGTGATAATTTAGGTGATCGAGAGAGGAAGCGACTCATGAGGACGGCGTTGTGTGAAGTTCAGACGATTCTCGAGTCGATTACCGCCGGAGGGGCGCGCATCCCCGGCACTCTGCTCTACAACGAGGGTTGGCTTCTGAGGCTCGCGCTTACAGCGGGATCGGAAGGTGCCGATTGTCTGCCGTTCCGTTTCGAGCCGACTGCACGATGGTTTTCCGAGGCGCTCCTGTATTCTGCATTTCTGCCTCGCTTCCGGGGTGACCCACTGGCCGAATCTCTGACCCACGCCGACGGCGTTGTTGGCCAATTTCGGTTCGGCGCTGCGACGAAAGCTGGGCTTACTTTGGATCGCGGATGTTCGCAGTTTGTAGTGTGTGAGGCAAAGATGTTCAGCGGCCTGAGTGCCGGGACGAAGCGGGCACTGACTTTCAACCAAGCAGCGAGGAATGTGGGCTGCATGGCCGAAACGCTTCGCAAGGCTAAGCAGGATCTGTCGCTCTATAAGTCGCTCGGCTTCTTCGTCCTAGCTCCGGCGTCGCGGATTGAGGCCGGGGTGTTTTCCGACCAAATGACCAAAGACGGAGTCCACGGAATCCGACGTTGCCTCCGCGAACGTGTTCAGATGTATGACGGCCATGACAATGACAGCCAGTCCAAGTCCAAGCGTAACGAATTGGAGGAGTGGCTGAACAAATGGGCGTTGCCGCTGGTCGACCGCATGGAACTGGGATGCTGCTCCTGGGAGTCGGTCATTGATCGAGTGTCGGCGACTCATCCTGAATACGGCAGATCGCTAAGCGAGTTCTACAAGTTGTGCTTGGAATATAACGCCGGGGCTGGGACCACAGCAGCGGGAGCTGGCAGTAGTGTCCAGTCGCTAAGCTGATTGCGGATGCGGAAGAACTGGCTTTTGCAGCGTAGCAGTCAGGCTGATTTTTCCGCCTAGCTTGCAGGAATGGGTGAGGCCTTCGCCGCCTCGACCACCCGGCGTCCCATGTCAGCTGTCGAGATTGCTGGGTGCGCCTTACCCGCCAGATCTGCGGTGCGGGCGCCCTGAGAGAGGACCGTCGAAACGGCATTCTCGATACAAGCCGCTTCCGCCTCCAGCTTGAACGAATGCCGCAGGAGCATCGCGGCCGACAGAATCGCTCCCAGCGGATTGGCAATTCCTTTTCCGGCGATGTCGGGGGCTGAGCCGTGTACCGGCTCATACAGTCCGACCGGCCCTCCCACGCTCGCCGAAGCCAGCAGGCCAAGCGAGCCCACGACCCCGCCCGCCTGATCCGAGAGAATGTCGCCAAACATATTCTCCGTAAGCACCACGTCAAAATCTGTGGGCCGCTGCACCAGCAACATGGCCGCTGAATCCACATACTGGTGCCCAAGCTTTACCTCGGGATAATCCTTCCCGATGCGGGTTACAACCTCCCGCCAGAGCCGCGAACACTCCAGCACATTGGCTTTGTCCACGGAGAGGACCTTGCGTCTGCGTTTCATTGCCAGTTCGAAGGCTACGCGGGCAATGCGCTCGATTTCCGATTCGCTGTAGCGCATGGTGTTGACGGCGGCCCGCGAGCCCGGAGTTCCTTCAATCGCTCGGGGCTGCCCAAAATATGCGCCCCCCAGCAATTCGCGCACGATCATGATGTCGGTTCCGCGCACGATTTCTGGCCGCAGAGGAGAACAATCCTCAAGCGCCGGAAAGAGAACCGCTGGACGCAGATTGGCGTAGGCGCCCAACTCACGCCGCAGGCGTAGCAAGCCAGCTTCGGGCCGAAGATGTCCCGGATTGTGATCGAACGCGGGACTCCCCACCGCCCCGAGTAGCACCGCCGACGATGCCAGACAGGCCTGCAAAGTATCCACGGGCAGCGGATCGTTGGCCAGGGTGAGAGCTGCCCCGCCGATGGGCTTGCGCTGGAGTTGTATCTGGTGGCCGAAGGCATCAGCCACGGTTTCGAGGACGAGCACGGCCTGTTCGGTCACTTCCGGACCGATGCCGTCGCCAGGGAGAATGGTGAGATTCAGGAGCATGGGGAGGATTTGGTAATTGGGAAATTTGGTAATTGAGTAATTGAAAACCTGCTAATTCTATCTCTTGAGCGGGAAGATTACTGCCAGAAGAGTCCAGATCTTTAATTACTCAATTACAAAATTACCCAATTACTCAATCCCCCTACACGCCCCACAGATAATCTTCCTGCTGCTGCTGCTCGTGGTGGGGATCGCCGTGAGACGGCAGCGGTACTCCGAAAGCGTTCGTCGAAGGTACCACCGGGAACGGCCGATGCGGCTCAGGCTCGGGCGCTTGCGGCGTGGGCATGTGTTCGGCGGGAGCATTCGCGGCGGCTGTTTTCGCTGCGGGAAGAGGTTCGATCAGCGGGGTCGCGGATGTCGCCGGTTTGTGGGTGTCGCGGATCAATTCCAGCAGGTGATGATCTTCCACATGCTTGATCTTGTCGGCCAGACGGACAAAGCGGCGGTAGATGTCGTCCAGCGCCCGCCGGTCGAACTGGTAGCCCAGCTGTTCGCAGCGCATGCCCAGCGCGTGACGGCCCGAGTGTTTGCCCAGAACGAGTCTGGAATCCGGCACCCCGACCGACTTGGGGGTCATAATCTCGTAGGTCAGGGGATTCTTCAGCATTCCATCCTGGTGGATGCCGGCTTCGTGGGCGAAGGCATTGCGGCCGATAATCGCCTTATTCGGCTGCACCGCGACGCCGGTGATCTCGCTCAACATCTGGCTGGCGGCGAAAATCTGCTCGCTGGCCACGCCGGTGTCGTAGGGATACTGGTCGGGGCGCGTCCGCATCGCCATCACGATCTCTTCCAGCGAAGCATTGCCCGCGCGCTCCCCGATGCCGTTGATCGTGCATTCCACCTGGCGCGCCCCGGCGGCCACGGCGGCCAGAGCGTTCGCCACCGCCATTCCCAGATCGTTGTGGCAGTGCGCGGAAATCGTGACTTTCTCGATCCCCTTCACCCGTTTGCGGATGGTGGTGATCAATTCGCCGAACTCGGAGGGCACGGTATAGCCGACCGTGTCAGGAATATTCAGCGTGGTGGCGCCCGCTTCGACCACCGCCTCCAATACGCTGCAGAGAAAGTCCGGATCGGTGCGGGTCGCGTCTTCCGGAGAAAACTCGACGTCGTCACAGAGCGACTTGGCGAGGCGAACAGCGTCGCGGGCCTGAGTCACGCATTGATCGCGCGTGATGCGCAGCTTGAACTGCAAATGAATGTCAGAGGTCGCCAGGAACACATGGATGCGGGGATGAGCTGCGTCCTTCAGAGCCTCCCACGCGCGTTCGATGTCGGGACGGCAAGCGCGTGCCAGGCCGGCAATTACCGGACGCCGCACCACCGCGGCGATCGCCTTCACTCCCTCGAAGTCGCCGTCGGAGGCGATGGGAAACCCAGCCTCAATCACATCCACACCCAGACGGTCGAGTTGGTGAGCCAGGCGCAGCTTTTCCTGGTGGTTCATGCTGCAACCAGGCGACTGCTCTCCGTCACGAAGAGTAGTGTCGAACACCGTAACGCGGGCTCGCTCAGGCATGGGTCCCCCTCGAAAACAAGGCTGATGTTCTATGCTACGAGGGTCCGGCACAGAAGCAAAACTTATAATTGTTAAGTTATCATTAGTGACAGTTGTATAATAAGCGTTGCTAATGGTTTGTTGAGATTTGATTAAGGAGTCCGCGTATGGAACTCTCGCAACTCGAAGTCTTCCTGGCGGTTGCCCGGGAGCGCCGCTTTTCCCGCGCCGCCGAGAAGCTGTACCGCACCCAGTCGGCCGTCAGCCAGACCATCCGCAAGCTGGAGAATGAACTGGGCGAGGCGTTATTGGACCGCTCCTCGCGCGAGGGCATTCTGACCGATGCGGGAAAGGTTCTCTACGAGTATGCCGAGAAGCTCATCAACCTCCGGAGCGAGGCCAGCGAATCCCTCAGCGAACTGCGGGAGTTGCAAAAAGGCAAACTGGTCATTGCGGCTAACGAATTCACCGTGCTCTATCTGCTGCCGGTGCTGGCCGAGTTCCGGCGGCTGCACCCCATGATCAAGATCACGGTCGAACGCGCTCTAGGCAGCCACATCCCCGACGACGTCCTGCGATACGCCGCCGAATTCGGGGTGCTGTCCTACGAGCCGCAGGAGCCCAACCTGCGTTCGGTGGTCGTGTATCTGGACGAGTTGGTATTCGTCGTTCCTCCGACCCACCCGCTGGCCTCGGCGCCGCAGGTCAGCATCCGGCAGCTGGGTGTGGAATCCTTTGTGGCGCACATTGTTTCGTCGCCTTACCGAGAGAAGGTGATCCAACTATTCAAAACCCTCAAAACGCCGCTCCACATGGACGCGGAGCTGCCTACTCTGCAGGCCATCAAGCAATTCGTAGCCATGGGAAATGGAGTAGCTTTGGTGCCCGGGATCAGCGTTGAACCTGAGATCGCCCGGGGGGAACTGGTGCGGATTCCCGTGCGCGAACTGCGGCTGAATCGCAAGCTGCGCCTCATTTACCGCAAAGACGCCAGCCTGTCACACGCCGCGAAGGCATTCCTGAAGGTAGCCGAAGCGGTTGCGCTGGAGCGCAAGGGACGTTACCGCTTCCAGCGCGAGGATTAGACGTGAGGCTGCAAAAAAGGAGCGAGGAGCAAGGCGAACCTTGCTCCTCGCTCATCCGTTTTGAATCTAGTCGTCTCAGCAGTCGGTGCAGACCTGCTCTTCGCGGAACGATTCGAGCGCAGCGTCGAGGGACGGATGCACTTCGAGCACCGAGTCGAGATTGGTCAGGCTCAGCAAAGTCAGAACCGCGTTATTCGGGCCGGAGCACTTCAACTCGACGTTATGCTCTTGCGCCCAGGTCTGCAGCAGCGCGAGTTCCCCAATGCCGGCGCTGTCCATGGAACTGACTCCGCTCAGGTCAAGCACGAGCTTACTGGTATGTTGCAAGATTCCGCCCACCAGTCGCGAGAGGGCGGCCGCTTCATCGCGATACACAATGCGTCCTTCGCAGTGCACGACGATGACGTCCCCACGATTCCGCGTTTCCAAACTGAGCTTCAACTTCGGCTCCTTCTCTAGTCCAAAGGCAACCGGCCCCACCGGTTCCCATGTTTGCCAATTCGTGTCCATAGGTTGCATGCTAATAGATAGACGCGGATGGACGGGTTTCGGCATCATGAAAACTGGATAAATTTTCGCGGGGAAGCGGGACCAGGCGCAGGGTCTGGGAGGGATAAAATTTGTCCACCGGGACATCTTGGCCATCCGGTACACTGCATCTAACGAATTTCGCTGAATGAATTGAAAACTTTTGCCGGCGCCATAGCCGGGGAGGAATAATTCGTGCCTAAGATCGCCGCCGCGTTGCTGGTGCTCGTCTGTCTGGCTTTGTTCTCGATCCCGATGTCGGCACAGCTCCTGCCGCGTGGAAACGTCTATGCCGGAGTATCTTACAGCCCCCAACTGACAGACGTCGTTAACAAGCAGTCGTATCGCGGCTGGGAAGGCTCGGCGGAAGCCCTCCCCTTCGTCCGCTTTTCACACCTCGGTTTCGTAGTCGATGGCAGCGGCTATTACCGCTCCGGCGTCAAGCAATACATGGGTGTCTTTGGACCGCGCCTGTCTACCAACTTCGGGAGATGGCGCCCCTTCATTCACGGCATGGCCGGCATTCGACACATCAACTCGAATGGCTTCGTCTACAATCCCATCGCCATCGACATCGGCGGCGGCGTGGACTATAAACTTTGGTTCAAGAACTTCTCCTGGCGCCTGCAGGGTGACTTTGTGCACGGGCACTACGCAAGCGCCAACCAGAACGACTATAAGGCCTCTACTGGAATTGTGTGGCGTTTCTGAGGGGTTGAATCCAGAATTTCCCGCCTGACCCACTGATAATCCATTCCCGTTTTTCTGGCATCTAAGAACTTTTTGCGTCTGCCTGTGTTAGCAGTCGCAGAAGGAGGGCATCCATGGGGAAAGCTGTCATCATCGCGTCTATGTTGTTCCTGCTCGCAGGCCTGGCGGCTGCCCAGGTTCCCACGGCGGGGAATGTTTTTGTGGGATATTCCTTTGAAAACGCCAGTTCGTCTGTACTCAATCTGAATCTAAGCCGGCCCAACTTGCAAGGATGGGAAGCATCTCTTGAGGGCAAGGTGTTTCCGGCACTGGGCATTGTCGCGGATTTCACCGGCCACTACGGTTCCGAGAGCTTCGCTTTTTATCCGCCGGGAGGTCCGGGCCTGATAA
>Ga0209517_10004406_pt1 | contig 18509 bp, 23 predicted proteins | sample PeaSoiMetSII2010_FD_187695 | JGI IMG/M metagenome (GOLD analysis project Ga0209517, IMG submission 187695) | Peat soil microbial communities from Weissenstadt, Germany - SII-2010 (SPAdes) (version 2) | ecosystem: Environmental > Terrestrial > Soil > Wetlands > Peat | place: Germany...
GGCTCTTCGGCGGTGGGCCGGACAATCGGTTTCATCCAACCATACGGTAGCCTAAACCGCATCATTTGTCCAGCGAAATCTTTCAGGCGGGCGATTTCAGAGGTCTCTCAGGCTGGTAAACAAATACCCGGAAACTTCACCGCTTCCGCAACCAACCCCGACCCTGAGCCCCATTAAGTTACCCACAAATTCCACGGACGAAGCAAATACACAGGCATATGCAGATGTGCACACCGAGGAAAACATGAAAACAACCTTCGCTAATTTTGCCAAAGGCTTCTGGGACAAGCCGACACGAACCTCCAAGCCCAGAGCGACCACACTAAAATCTTCCGTCACCGCTGATTCAGAGCCCGAGCGCCTCCATCTCACTGAGCAGGTGGCCGGGATCATCCAGGAACTTCATAACCTCCCTGAACTCACCGACACCGATCGCCGCACTCTGAGCATCAGCAGTGCCGTTGCATTCCTGCTGGAGGGTAGGTAGGGATATGCAGTACCGCAAATTTGACCACACCCTTACGCTGAAGATGACCAGCGATACGCGCGATGACATTGACCGGGCCCTGATCTTGGTCCAGGATACGCTGATACGCACCAGGTCAGAATTCATACGCGCGGCCTGCCAGTATGCGATCGACAGTCTGGTCGTTGGTTGCGGTGATGTGCCTGTCAGCGTCGACGAAAGGAAGGCGCGGGTGTTGTCGGGCGGGGATGAGTTGGATGCGACCCGTCCCGACCAAGTTTCGGCCGAGAGCGACGACTGCCCGGGGCCTCGGTGCACTTCAACGACGGACGTTCGAGTAAGTTGATATAGTTATTGCAATTTATTGCAATCGTCACACTCGTAAAATCGCGCACCAGCAAGCGCCATCCCCCTACAGTAATTGACAAAATACAAAGGCATGGTAGGATTTAAGCACTGCCAGCACAACCAGCACAGTTAGTCAATTGTCTTTTGTGGTACTCGCCAACGACGTCCATTGATTTGCCGGATGCGCACGGCGGTAGGAAATAAGCAGATGAAATATGATTTAGAGATGTTACGATCAAAGGTCAACGCTCTGGCGGCGACCAAGACTGTTGTGAAAGACAGCGAAGGCTATTACCAGCCATTTACAGACAGCATCGGGATCGGCAGCGCCATTCTACGATTCTTGCCCCCACTCCAGGACGAAGAATTCCCATTCATTCGAGCCTATACCCACGCCTTCCAAGCGCAATCCTCCAAGTGGTTCATTGACCTATGCCCCACGACGCTGGAACAGCCCTGCCCGGTGTGTGAAGCCAACTCGGCACTTTGGAACGGTCCCGACAAGGATCTGGCTTCGCTCCGCAAACGCAAGATGTACTACATCTCTAACGTGCTTGTGGTCCGGGACCCGAAGCAGCCGGAAAACGAAGGCAAGGTGTTTCTATTCAAGTACGGTCAGAAGATCATAGGCAAGCTCAACGATGCCATCACGCCGCCCTTCCCGGATGTCGATCCAATTGACCCGTTCGACGCAGAAGAGGGAGCCAATTTCCGTCTTCGTATCCTTAGCAAAGGCGGATTCCCGGATTATGACAGGTCCAGCTTCGATGCGCCGTCTCCAATTGGCGATGCCAGCCTGGTGGAGTCGGTCCTGAAGCAGCGTCGATCACTGGTGGCGATCATTGATCCAAGCCAGTTCAAGGCGTACGGCGAGTTGAAACGCAAGTTCGATCAGATCATCGGCGCGGCAACAGCAGCGTAGTCCAGACTGGCGGCGGGGGTGTTCGGCAACTGACCAATCGTCGAACGCTCCCACGCCGCCTTTCCTTTTCTCTTGGTCTTGCCGCGGGGTTAAGCCGAGCGTCGTTCGTTCCAAAAGCCGGATTCTTCCATGATGGCCGATTCTTCTTCCCAAGCCTCCAAATCCCAGCCAAGCAGGTAGAAGATTTCGGTGTCGTTTCGATCCGAGTTCCAAGCGTCCTGATCATCAATTCTCTGAGCACACCTTGGCGGTCCGTCCAGTCGATTTGCGTCGGGTAGCTCATATCCCTTGCCCGACCTCATTCCAGCAAGAGCCACGGGGAAAAATGCGATCCATTGCTTTGCAGTGAAACTCCACCACGCATGGTCTTCTACAACATAAACCATCTTAGTGTAATCGTTCATTTGACCCTCGTCCTGCAATGGATGCCGCTTACAACCCCACCGCGGCGACGACTTTCTTCAGCCCGGCCACGACGGCGTTCCAGCCTCCATTATAGCCTATGGTAATCCCGGTTAACAACGGCTATTGTGGTATGATCAGAATTGATGGAAACGCTTCCGTCCTTTCCCTCCTCGCCTTCCGAATCCCGGGAACGACTGAAATCTCTCGTGCTGGATTCCGTTCACAGCACCGAATCGAAGCGTGCCTATGGCCGTGGCATCGACAGTTTTCTGAACTGGTGCCAATCTGAACGACCCACCACCGGGTTCACCAAAGCGACGGTACAACAATACAGGGCGCACTTGGTTGAATCAGGCATGTCGTCCTCCACGGTGAATCTGTACATGACAGCGATCCGCAGACTGGCCGTCGAAGCCGCCGACAACGGTTTGATGCAATCGGAACTGGCTTCCGGCATCGCGCGAGTGAAGGGCATCAAGAGAGAAGGCGTCCGCACCGGCAACTGGTTGACAATCCGTCAGGCCGAGACGCTTATCAACACTCCGGACACCACCACCCTCAAAGGGAAACGTGATCGCGCGCTCCTGGCCGTAATGATAGGCTGCGGACTCAGAAGGGAAGAAACATCACTGCTCTCCGTAGAGCATATATTCAACAGCGTGATGCCCGATGGGTGATCGTGGACATGCATGGCAAAGGTGGCCCCGTCCGATCCGTGCCAATGCCTTCGTGGACGAAAGCGGCGATTGATGAATGGATGGCGGCTGCGGGTTTCATTTCCGGCAGGATATTCCGGGCTGTCAATAAAGGCGACAAATTGGCTGGGGAGAGCATGACGGCGCAAAGCATCTTCGAGACGGTCAAGAAATACGCCGCCGAGATTGGCGCCGGCAACATCGCCCCGCATGACCTTCGCAGGACCTTCGCGAAACTTGCCCACAAAGGACGAGCAGCACTGGAGCAGATTCAGCTCTCACTCGGCCACGCTTCGATACAGACCACTGAGCGTTACCTCGGAGTGCGGCAGGACTTGACCGATGCACCATGCGATCACCTGGGCTTGAAGCTGTCGAGTTTCGGCGATTGAGAACCGCGGTCGTACTGGGTATCAAAGACTCCCCTGTTGGTGGATTTGATTCAGCGGCACCGGAAGGAATTGGAGAAGGAGTTCAGCGGGTAAAGGCGGATACGGGAACGAGTTGTGGGAGTTCGATGAAGAGGGCCTGATGCGGCGGCGGCTGGCCAGCATCAACGACGCGCCCATTGCATTCAGCGAACGCTGCGTTCTTTAATTCGGGCCGGATAAGGGGGACTTCGGCGCTCACCAAAAGTGTCCCATTATGTTGTGCACTACATAACGGATCATTTCTCGCGAGCGCCCAAGGGGGAAGCATGTACGTTGCAGAAATCTGGAGATATCCGGTGAAGTCGATGGCCTTCGAACATTTGCAGAGCGCCCATGCGGATTCCGGTGCAATTGGTCCACTGATTCCGGTGGGAAGTGGTCCGCGGTTCCGGTGGGAAATGGTCCAGGATTCCGGTGGGAAGTGGTCCAGACCGGAATGGTGGACCACTTACCGGAATGGTGGACCACATGGACCGGAACGGTGGACCAGATCACCGGAATCGGACAGTAGAAGGAGAACTGGCGCAGGTAATCGAACGAAGGTGTGTGATCCCCTGAGCAGGAAAGGAGATCACATGCCGGGAAAGAGATCAACCGTGCGACAGATCAGAGAAATACTCAGACTTCATCATGAAGTTCACCTGGGGGAGCGCCAGATTGCGGCGATCTCTGTCTGGTGGGCAAAGGAACGGTGCAGCGCTTTCTGCAACGGGCCGCAGCCGTCGGGTTGGGGTGGCCGTTACCGGACAGCCTGGACGACACTCAACTGGAGAAGTTGCTGTTTCCTCCAGTGCCAGCGCCGGCGGGGACCAGACCACCGCCGGACTTTACCAAAGTGCACCAGGAGTTGAAGTCCAACCGCAGTGTCACGTTGCAACTGCTGTGGGAGGAATACAAGGAGAGCCAACCTGACGGCGTCAATTACAGCCGGTTCTGCGATCAGTATCGGGACTGGGCGCGCCATCTGGATATGGTGTTGCGGCAGGATCACCGTGCCGGTGAGAAAATGTTCGTCGATCACGCCGGAGACACCATCGACATCATCAATCCGGCAACCGGTGAAATCCGGGTCGCCTACATCTTCGTAGCGGTGCTGGGGGCCAGCAACTACACCTACGCCGAGGCCACCTGGACACGGGATCTGACGGACTGGATCGGCTCCCGTACCAGGGCGCTGCAGCACTTCCAGGGAGTCACCAAGTTGGTGGTGCCCGATCAGTGGAGGGCGGGAGTGAGCCGGCCCGGCTACTGGGAGCCGGAGTTGAATCGCACTTACCAGGACTGGGCCACGCATAACGGCGCGGCCATAGTTCCAGCGCGCCCCAGACATGCCCGAGACAAGGCGAAGGTAGAGCAAGGGGTCTTACTCACCCAGCGTTGGGTGGTGGCCGTGCTGCGGAAGCGAGAGTTCTTCAGCCTGAGCCAGTTGAACGAAGCAATCCGGGAACTGGTGGCCAGCTAAATCAGAAACCATTCCGCAAGCTGCCCGGCACGCGGGTGGAGTTGTACGAGAAACTGGATCGGCCGGCGTTGGCCAGCCTGCCGCCCCAGCCCTACGTGCTCGCACAGGGGAAGAAGGTTCGCGTCGGATTGGACTACCACGTGGAAGTGGAAGGGCACCACTATTCCACGCCCTATCAACTCGTGGGCCAGCAGGTCGAGGCTCGCTACACTGCTTCCACCGTGGAGATTCTTTACCGCGGCAAGCGCGTGGCCTCGCATCCGCGCAGTAGTGAAGTGCCGGGACATTCCACCGAACAGGCGCATCGCCCCAAGTCTCACCAGCGTTACCGGGAATGGAATCCCACCCGACTGTTGGAATGGGCTAGCACCATCGGCCTGTTCACGGTACGCTTCGTCGAAGGCCTTCTCACCAATCATCCACATCCGGAAGCCGGCTTTCGCGCCGGCATGGGGCTGCGTCCCCTGGCTCGTCAATACGGCGAGGCGCGATTGGAATCGGCCTGCACCCGGGCGGTCCGCTTCAAGCTGTACCGACTGGCGAACGTGCGCTCGATTCTGACCAGTGGGCTTGATCAACAGGCGCTACCGCAGTTAGTGCCAGCCGCCCCGCCGGTGGAACACGACAACATCCGAGGGGCCGATTACTACGCGGCGTCCGATTCCGAGGAGGTGGCCGGATGATGATCGAACAGACACTCGATAAGCTCCGGGCACTGCGATTGAGCGGCATGGTAGAGGCCTATCGGCAGCAGACGGAGAACCCGAATGTAGGCTCGCTCAGCTTCGAAGAACGGCTGGGTCTGATGGTGGACCAACACTGGACATGGCGCGAAAACAAGGCCCTGGCCCGGCGGCTGAAGACCTCCCGGCTCGAAACCGAGCCATGTGTGGAGGAGATCAACTATCGCTACCCCCGCCAACTGGACGGAGCGAAGCTGCGCTCGCTGTTGAGCTGTGAATGGGTGACCCAGCACATGGCAGTCATCTTCACGGGGCCAACTGGGATCGGCAAGTCGTGGCTATCGAAAGCACTGGCGCACAAGGCCTGCCGGGACGGCTTCTCGGTGTTGTACCGGCCGGCCGGGAAACTGTTCCGGGAACTGGGCGAGGCGCGGGTCGATGGCAGCCTCGGGAAACTGCTGCCATCTTTGGCACGGGTGGACGTGCTGGTGGTCGATGACTTCGCCATGAACCCGCTGGAGGAGCATGAGCGGCGCCTGTTTCTGGACATCTGCGACGACCGCTATCGGCGGCGGTCGACGGTATTGAGCAGTCAGTTGCCGGTCGCCAGTTGGCACAAACAAATCGGCGATCCCACCATCGCCGACAGCATTCTGGATCGGCTGGTTCACAGCGCCTATCGCTTCGAACTGAACGGCGAATCGATCCGCAAGAAGCAGGGAGGCCGGTCATGAGTAGGCCACAACTGGTTCTCAAGCAGTCCACCGGCTGGTTCGCCGCCGGCTGGCAGTTCGGCCAGGCACTCGGCGAGTTGTCCGACGCGGCGTTCAAACTCTACGCTTGGTTGTGTCTCAACGCCGACCGGCACACCGGTCAATTGCAATTCACCGGAATACGCACGCCCATTTGACTCCGTCGGGGATCGACGGCGATCGCCTTACCCGCGAGGACCGCCCGCTTCCTGTCTGCCATCACGGCCACTGCATAGACATGAGGAATGTGCTCCACTGTGCGCACTGCGAGACCGGTCTGCCCCCCAAGCCCCCCGGGATTTACCGTTGTTTTCTACCAGAGTGGATGATTTTGCTTTGGTGGCGCCATACAATGGAAAGGCTTGATAGGAGGATAGGGCAACGCAGGGATGCGACCCGAGCGCCGAATCAAGCCCGGAGTGGATGGCGGCCTTCGGGCCGCCTCCTGGTCAGCCCGCTTCACCATCTAAGGACGGTCGATTTTTTATCCAACCGATGGGGTCCACCTCAACTCTTCGTTCATCCGGAGGACCCATTTTGCTGGCCCCCGGCTTCGGGTCGTGCACCCCGAAGTTATAGACAAGTGTGAAATGGCTGGGAGCGCCACGACCTACCCATCTCATAAGTGTTAGGTCTGCGTCCGCGCTCGGCGGTGTGAGCAGTGGCATGCAGGGTTGGACTGGCTTCTGGAACCAGGGTGACTAAGCTTGCATCGATAAACAGGGGTCCCGGTTCACTCTGTTCTCACCACTCTTCGGTTGGTAAGTCATTGGTTCTGAGGCTCTTAGACCAATTTTGGGTGCGCCGTTCTCACTTTGGGCCGCGACCATATTGGCCCGCCGCAAAAATATAAAAGCACTGGGGGGGCATATCTCCCATCCACGCCTGAGAAATGTTTTTCTCTGCCAAACAATATATCATTTCTGTAAAGTGAGAATTTAATAGAGAAGATGTCTATAACTATACTGGAATCAATTAGTTGCTCGCCAATGCTTGGTGAGAATCTGGTGAGAATCTGGTGAGATTTGGTGAGAACTGGTGAGAACGGGAGTGAGATTCCCCCCCGTGCTCTTATGAAGGGCCGGATAGACCGAAACGCTGCCTGGGCTCTAAGACGCGCGGAGAGCTATGTTTCCGTGTTCAGCCTCGTCCGGTACGACACTGTGGTCCGCGAGGGAGTGATCACAGGTACGACCCCCTCTTCCGTGAATACAATCCGATGATAACTTGACTACCAGCAGATCGGACGTAACCTAATAGTAATGACTGACGACCTACTTGATTTTACATGGCAGTTTCCCGAAGACGAAGACTTCGAATCAACTTCAGCAGCCATCACAGCCATGGCGCGCCGGATCTTTGCCCAGCGACAACGGCAATGGCTTCTTGATGTTGAGGCGGAATATAAGGCGGCAAAGAAGGAATCCCGCGCGCTGCAGTACCCACCCTCTCCTAATCCCATTGGGTGTGAGGATCGGCCGAGGCCCACCAAGCGCAAACAACTCCGGGTCTTCCCGCTGGACCCATAAATACACATTGATGGATCAGGTCAAGCCTGGAGTCCGTAGGGGAAGCACAGGGAAAGCACGGAATACATGAAAGACACACGCCGAGACCTCATCGAAGAAATACTCCGACACCTTTGGTTTTACGTGTTCGCGGAATTGCCTGCTGGCTGTGAGGTTAAGATGGTGGACGAACAACTTGCCCGGTCCCGCCCTGTTTTGGACGCTCTGCCACTGCGGGAATTGTATCGGTTGTCATCCTTCGCCGACCTGAAGGATTTGGCGACCAGCCGCTGGCGGAAATGCGGGCGCGGCTGCAAGGGGAGATGGCGCCTGAAAGCGGCAAGGAATCCTGAGCGATGAATCCGGAAGGTCATTCCCATGCCTGAAGGTGAAGACGAAATGTTGATGAGTTTTGCAGATTCTTCCGAGGCCGAAAGCGGCTCCTTTGAGGGCCGCAACCTGATGGAGGCTAGCACGCTCACAAATCCCGCCGCCGTTGCCATGGCAGCAAAAGTGGCCTGGCGGTTGGGAAGCACCGGCAGAATCACTGCCGTGAGCAGCAGGAACTTGGTGAAGGTGAAGATCTCTTCCGGTGCGATGCTGTTGCGTGAGGCCTTCCAGCGCGCCCTTCAACTCCAGCAACAGCATGCTGGCCACGGCGAGAGTAGTGGCGATCCAGAACTGTTCCCGATATACCAGCGTGGCTGCCACGTGGGTGGTCAGCGCCGACATCTCTGAAGTCACGCCCGCCGTTCCGGCCGATTGCAGCTTGTTGCGGTACGACAGCATCAGGAATCCCGCCACCACAGCAACCCCAGGGTCACCGGCAGAATCTCTCCGCCTGCCAGGAAGGAGATGCCATAGGCGATGAGGCCGATGAGAGGATAGCCGCGACGGCTGGATGAAACCAGGCACGCTATCGGTAGTGGATGTCGAAGCGCTTGTTGGTAATAAACAGAACCGTGACATCCTGCCCCGCAGTTGCTTTGTGCTCCATTACTGATCCTTCAGGGAACCAGACGAAATGCCCTGGCCCGTATTGACCATCATGGGTCACCTGTGTCCCTTCCAAGACGTACATACCGTGCGCGCATGGATGTGTATGCAACGGGTTGACGATGCCCGCCGGGTAGCGGACCAAGCGGACCTCCATGCCCGTTTCCGGATCCACGATCAGGTTCTTGCGATACAGCGAGCGGCCTATCTTCTCGTTGGGGCGCTTTTCCCAGGGGAGCGCGCTGGTGTCGATGGCCGTGAGTTTGACGTCTGGCATTTCCTGATTATGCCCGGTTGGAGGCAGATGGCGGAATCCCCCTGAAGAGCGAAGCGCCGCCTTTGGAAGAGTGGCCGACGATCCGGCCGGCACGCAGACGATACTCTTCAGGTCGCCTTTACTCATCCGCAAAGCGTTCGTTGGATCCACCTGCACTGCGCGGCGCGTCGGCGCCACACAAGCAAAAATCGCGATCGCGATCAGCAGCACAGTCAAACCCGCAAACGTTTCCGGATCCGTGGTCTTCACCTCCCAAATCTCCGACGAAATGAATCGCGTCAAAGCCGCCGCACCCGCAATCCCCACCGCCACCCCGATCGCGATGACCACCAGCGCCTGGCGGAAGATCAGCTTTAACACATCCCAACCGCCGGCCCCTAGCGCCATCCGGATCCCGATCTCTCGCGTGCGCTGCTCCACCGCGTATGCCATCACACCGTAGATCCCCACCGCGGCGAGCCCCGTTGCGACCGCGGCAAACAGTCCGAGGAGCATCGAGTAATAGCGCGGATACTGTGCCTGGTCGCCCAGATATGAGTCTTCGGTTCGCGGGTCGATCAACGGCTGGTTCCGGTCCACCTCCTCCACCGCCTTTCGCACCGCGGGCAGCGCGCTCATCGGATCGCCGGCCGTGCGCATCAGGAACGTCATTTGCAGATGCAGACCCGTGTACGGCCCGGTGCTGTGCGGCGCCGCCTGCACGAACGGGATGAAGATCGCGGGGTCCTGCTTCGTTTGCGGATGGCTGGCGGGAATGTCGCGCGCCACCGCAACGATTTCGCGAAACTGATCCTCCTCCGACAAATCGACACGAATCCGCTTGCCGATGGGGTCCTCGTTCGGAAAGAACCGCCGCGCCAGGGTCTCGTTGACGATCGCCACCCACGGCGCATGGACCGTATCGCGATCCGTGAAATCGCGGCCGTGCAACAGGCGGATTTTCATGGTGTTGAAAAAATTCGGCGTCACGGGAAAGAAGTCGGCCGCAAACTCGTCGGGGTTGGCCACATCGCGGCCCTGGATCGTGAACGCCATCGGATTGTTGCCGGTAAGCGGCGGATACACGCTACCGCCCACGGAGCCTGAGCCCGGCACGGTTTCGAGGCGCTCGAACACGCGGGTGATCGCTTCGCGCGGCACGTCGCTTAACTCCCAGATCGGCCGGCCGTGATAGGCGCCGACCGGCTTGCCAAACCGCTTTTCCGGGAAGCGGTAGCGGAACGTGAGCAGACCGTGCGGGTCGCAGCCGAGATCGGCGTTTTGCAATTGAAGGAAGCTGCGAATCAGCAGTCCCGATCCGATCGACAGCATCAGGGCCAGCGCAAGCTGCCCCGCCACCAGAACCGCGCGCAACCGGTGCCGCGCCCCGCCCACGGTTCCTCCGCGGGTGGCCGCCTTGAGCGATTCGACGAACGCCGACTTCGATCCCTGGGCCGCCGGAATCAGACCGAAAATCAAACCGGTCAAAAGGGAAATGGCGGCGCTGAAGAGGAGCACCTGACCATCGATGCGGATGGCGTGCAGCATGGGTAGCCACGTGGGAGCCATAGCCACCAGCACCCTCACGATGCCCCACGCGAACCAGACTCCCAGGACGCCGCCCAAGATCGAGAGCAGCAGGCTCTCCGTGAGGAACTGGCGGAAAATGCGGCCGCGGCCCGCGCCGAGCGCCGCGCGGATCGCAACCTCCGTCTGCCGCGACGACGCACGAGCCATCAACAGCGCTGCCGCGTTCGCGCAGGCGATCAACAGCACGAATCCCACCGCGCCCTGCAACAGGAGCAGCGGCCGTCCGATGAATCCGAATATTCCATCGCGCAAGGTCTGCATTCGAACAGTCCACGGCTTACCCTGGTCCGTCTCGCGGGAGGGAAACTGCCTGGCAAGCTGCGCTGCGATGGCATCCATCTCGCTCTGGGCTTGTTTCATGGTGACACCGGGCTTGAGCCTGGCGACGGTCGTAAGAAAACGGGCGGACCCGCGAAGTTGAAAATGATTCAACGCGAGCGGCGCCACATAGTCGCCGTTTTCGTCGGTGATGCGAAAGTCCAGCGCCATCACGCCGATGACGGTGGTGTTCTCCCCGTTCACCAGCACTTTCCGGTTCAGGATGTCTTGCGCGCCGCCGAAGCGCCGCATCCAAAGACGCTGGCTGATGAGGATGACCGGAGCCGGATGATCCACTTCATCCTCGGATTCGGTGAACAGACGCCCCATCAGAGGCTGCGCGCCGAGAGCTTGCAGGAGCCCGGGAGTCACACTCTCGCCTTGCACGCGTTCCGCGGGCACTCCGTTCTCCTCCGCGCCGAAATCCACGGCGTTGTTGAAGAGAGCGCCGATGGCTTCGAACGAGTGCGCCTGCTCCTTCCAGGCAAACAGGTCGGGAACCGAGACGCCGTTCGGCTGGTCCGGATGCCCGGGAGGGATGCTGAACAAAGTGACCAACCGGCCCGGATTCGGAAATGGCAGCGATCGCAAAAGGATGGCGTTCATGAGTGTGAAAATGGCGGTATTCAGGCCGATTCCCACAGCTAGTGAGAGAGCGATCACCAAGGTGAACAGCGGCTTCCTGGCGAGAATGCGGAGGCCATAGACGAGATCCTGCCATAAGGTGCTCAAGGTAGTTCCCCCCTGGATTGGTTGGACGCAGCGAACGGGAATTGGTCTTAAGCCGCATTGTTCTGAATGCCTTTTGGTGATGCCGTACCGTTGATCGTCTCAATCGGTGACGCGACCGCGAAAACCGTGACAATCGCCGTACGGCCGGGATCGTAGCAGGATGGGTTCGACATGGTGGCCCGGTGCTTGAGTCGTCTAAACTAGGGAGTGTCCGCCTTTCCTTTCCGAGATCTCATTTACGGAGAAGGCCACCCGCTACATTACACCTGCCAAGCGAAGCCTCTGCGGCATAGTTGTGTCTTCTGAAGTCGCTTCCTGCGGGCGAGAGCCATAAGAAAAGTTTAGACGCGGGGACAAGGGAAATGCCCAACGGAGTGGAAATCAGAACTGAATCGCGATGTGGCGGTCCAGGCGGTGATGCCGGTTTCTGGTTCCGAAGTCTTACTTTTCGCTCTTTTGGGCTGCCTTCCCCCGGCGAGAGCCGTCGGAGTACTGAAAGCGGGCGGCCATGTCGATGTAAGCCGTTCCCCATTTCTGAAGCCGGCTGACCAGTTCCGGACTTACGCCGGCCGCCCGGAACAACGGAGCGGCTTCCCATGCTTTGCCGCCGGCGATCCCTCCGAGACTCGCCGGCACAGCGTAGCCTTCCTCGGACAAGCCGGGCGTAAAGAATTGCCCCAGAGAATACTGCTGGTTCTTGTCCAGCCAGGCCGCAAGCAGCGATTCGGTAATGACCCGCCTCACGTTGCTGGGCAGCGGTTGGAAAATCGGCGCCCACACCTCACTGACCATGATGGTGGGATCGACGTTTTGTCTGGGGCGCCACCCTTGCGCGCGGTCTCCCGGTCCAATTCGTGGATCGGTGGACTGCATCGCCTTGATCACCCCCACCAGCAGGCGCGACGGTTCCGGCATCCGGGTTTCCCGATACAGGTCCAGGAACCTGCCTATCACGTAGACCCAGTCGACCGGCGTGCGGTCGCGGTGGCGGTGGTTGCCGCTGTTCAGGATTACCTGCAATTCATACCAGGACGCGTCGAAGTACTCGTTGGTCAGGCCACTGCCGCCCATTCCAGACGGGCCGTCGGGGATGTTGACCGCGGCCGGAGCGGTCGCCGCGGGAATCGTGTTGAACCAGGTGCGAGGCTCCCCATCCGGCCCAAAGAGTTCGCGCCCGCGCGCTTCCAGGCCAAACTCCTGCGTCATCTCCCACGTCTTGACGAGTTGCCAGAGCTGAGTGGAATAAGCTTTGACGCCCAAATCGCGCGTCCAGTTCACGTTCTTGCCCTCTACGAACGGTTTCAGGAATGCGCGCCGCGCGTCGCGCCACTTGTCGAAATAGGTGACAATCCGGCCGGACGAAATCGATGCGGCAAGGTCCGGCGACGCCAGAAGATTCCGCAGAGAGGGTTTCGATGCGCCGGAAGGCGCTTTCGCGCCGGCCGAATCGGGGCCGGCGGACGCGTACCATGCGGAGACGTCGCTTCTCTCAAAAGCCGGACCCCACGCGTCCACGGGATGCACCTGGGGCAGCCAGTGGCTCCAGTCCGGCAGTTGGAAGGAGATGGGGATCTCGCGTACATTCAGGTTTCCATCGGGGCGGAAGGGCTCGCGCGTGATTCGCGGTACGATCGAACTCCAGTCGATTGCCTTTCCGAAAGCGGCCTGGGGCGGCCGCATGGCGGGCTCCAGGTTGGCGCCAAGGATGAAGGGAAGCGTGCGGCTATCGTCGTCGAGCACCCATGCCAACCCTGCCCCGGCTGCCCAGTTGGCAACCGGCTGACCATCCAATCCGGGCCCGGGCTGATAAGGGGGATTCCACGGACGACCTGGGCTGGGTACCGGCAGCGTGCGGATGTAGCTTGCGATCTGTTGGCCCTGCAGTTCGGAGAGGCCATGAAAGCGGGACCTGGCGATTATGGACGCGTTGGAGAAGCAGAAGTATTTGAGATCCCGGCCATCATGGGCGTGGCAGTCCGCACAGCGGGCGTGTATCAGGGGTGAGGTCTTAAAGCCGCCTGCGGTAAGCGGTGCGTTTTCCCAAAGCTCCTTTCCGGCGCGTATCGAATCGGAATCCTGCAGCGGCGGCGCCCAGGTATCAGGATCTTCCTGGACAAATGAACCGGGCGCCAGCACGGTGCTCGAATCGCCGGCAAGAAAATTGAAGGACAGGACTCGAAAGCCGCTCACGACCCCATCGGAATGATTGAAACGGAACCGAATGGTGTTGGCGCCGTCAACCACGGCGTTCGATGGGAGGGAAAGAGTGATTTTGAGCGTCGAGAATGCACCGCCGATTCCGCCATAGCTCTTGCCCGGCTCGGCGACGGCAACGGTACCGTTATTCAGAGACAGCCAGCCGCCCGAGTTCACCTGCACGCTCACCATATCGGGATAGGCCAGCCCATGGACCTGCATCCAGAGCGACCGGATTTCGCGTGCGCGCCGAGCCGGTACTTCGACGGTGACACTCGCGGTTGTGTCGTTCTCACCCACAACCTCAATCGGAAGGGGCACGACCGCTTGGGCCATTGCGGTGTTCGTCCCGTGCCACAAGAAAACGGCGGCCGCGAGAGCGCCGGCAAAACACGCAAGCTCCGTACTGGGCTTGCGAGTGAACGACGCTCGATTGAGGCTGCCGTTGCTTCTATCCGGGATTCTCATTTGCCCTTCCGTGGCAGTATACACCTACCGCTCATCGCGCTGGAGGAGATCGGGTGTGCGGCGTGCGCGGGAGTGTGCGGGGGTGTGCGAGATCGGCTCAATGGTCAGGAGGCCGCCATCCAAGGAACGACGACCGGGCTCGACGTCCATCAGATACGGCGTTCGGGCAAACAGGTCCTGCCCGAGTTCGTGTGTGCCAGTGCCACGAGTCGGTTGTGACGGTTGCGGGTACGACAGCGTAGTCTTCCATAGCGATCCGGGACGGCGGTCGACCGGAGCGACATCCGAGCTGTGTCCGAGTGGTCGACCACACGCCCCCTGGTCAGGAAAGTAAACACTACGGCGTCAGGGAGGATGTATCCGCCGTGGCCAATGTCAGCAACGGGCGTGATACGGCAATGTGGAACGTCTTTGTGCACGTTCATCAATCAGGCATAGCCGGAAAAGGATGGCGGTTCTTACCGCTACCCCTCCACGGCCTTTACAAACTCCGCCGCCGTCGTCACCTCTCCACGAAGTGGAAACAGCCGCTCTATGAGGACCCGGTGCAGTTCTGCATCGGTATCCGCGCAGCAGTCCGCAATCACCACCGCCCGGTAATCGGTGTCGGCCGCCTCCAGCAACGTGGACAGCACTACGCCGCTGGTCGCAATCCCGAACAGCACGAGCGTGTCGATCTCCTTCGCGCGCAGAATCATCTGAAGGTCGCTTCCCGGAAATGCGCTGATGCGATGTTTAGACACCACGATGTCGTCCGTCTCGGGACCCAGCCTGGGATGGATAGCGCCCGAGGCGCCTCGAACAATTTCTGGCGCTGCGGTGACGATTTGATCGACGCAAAGAGCCTGTTCCGCATGGTCACTTCCGGCAAGCCCGGCCGGAACCCGACCTTCACGTGGATCACGGCCATGCCGGCCTTGCGTGCCCCCTGTAGCACACTCGAGCATCGCTCCAGGAACGATTCCTGCGGTTTCGCATAGATGGAAACTACGCCGGCCTGGCAGTCCATTCCGAGCAGAGCCGTATGAGCTGGATAGAAGGAAAGCGCATTTGCCATAGCGTTAGTCTATCGCGGACCAGGTCATTGATAATGCCCAGATCCCGGACTCGGACTTGCTGGCGACCAGATGGCCGCATTGTCGCCGACTCGTACTTTGGCCGGCCGGCGGTCCCGAATACGGTCTCTGGGCGGTAGATCCTCCCTGGTCGCGCAGCGTTATGCGGCATGAGCGGCATTGGAATTGAGCACCACGGTTTCCGGTCGAAACGCGTCGGCCACCCCTTTTTCGCGCGCCCTATTCCTGATACTATCGGCCGTCGTGACATCGATGACTCGCAAATTCTCCCAATTCCTCCTTGGCCTTCAGGTCCTGACGATGGCCGCCTGGCTCGCTTCTCTTCCCTCGGCACCGCTTAGTGCCGCACCGCAGGCGAAGACTGCACCGCGGGCCGAAATCACGGCCGCGCTGCCCGTCATTCCCCCGGCTAGATTCAACTTCGCCGATTATGGCGCCATCGGGGACGGCAAAACTCTGAACACTGCCGCGTTCCAGACGGCCGTGGCGGCCATCGAAAAGGCGGGGGGCGGCCATCTCATCGTGCCCTCCGGCATTTACAAGACCCTCCCTTTCACTCTCACCAGCCACATGGATCTCCATCTCGACCCCGGCGCGATCATCAAGGCTCCCGACACCTTTGAAGAGTACGGTATCCCCGATCCGAACAAAGCGCCGCCCACTCCGCCGGGCCGAGGCCGCGGCGCCATGGGTCGCCCGGCGCCTCTGATTTCCTGCGCTTCGGGCACTACCGATGTCGCCATAACGGGCTCGGGCACCATCGATGGATCGGGCGCCATGTTCTGGCTGTGGGCCAGCAAAGCAGCTCTCCGCTACGCACCCGGGCGCGGCACGGTTCCCCGTCCCATGCTCGTCGTTCTGGCTGGCGTCAAACGCCTGCACGTCGACGGCATCACGCTCACCAATTCTCCGTCCTTTCACCTCGCTCCCAGCGGCGAGGACATCACCCTGGAAAATCTCCGCATCGTCGCGCCGAGCGACTCTCCCAATACCGACGCTATCGACCCCGGCGGCCAGCGCATCGTCATCCGCAAGTGCGAGCTCGACATCGGCGACGACAACGTGGCGCTCAAAAACGGCGGCCACGACATCCTCATTGAGGACCTCACCTGCCTCCACGGCCACGGCATCTCCATCGGCAGCGGGACGCGCGATGGCTTCAGTCATGTCATCGTCCGCCGCTGCACCTTTGACGGTACCGACAATGGCCTGCGCATTAAGTCCTATCGCGGCGGTGGCGGCGAAGTCCACGATATCCGCTATTCCGACATCGTGATGAAGTACGTCCGGCGCCCCTTCGATATCAACATGCTCTATAACGGCAACGCCGGCCTCCCCACCGACGTCGGCCCGCGCAAGGCCGAGCCCGGCCAGACCGAGTACATTCCAAACTTCCACGACATCCACGTCACCAACCTCACCGTAACCGGTTCCCCTGTTCACCGTCTTTCCGCCGTGATCGACGTCGACGGATATTGACTGACAAATCAATGCATGAAAGTCCGCGATTCGGACCCAGATAACCCTGCGAAAGGAGCTTTCTAACCATGCGATCCGACATTGTTCCTGGTGCGCTCTTCCCCGATTACGAACTAACAGATCACACTACCAAGCGCCGCAAGCTTTCGGAACTGCAGGCTCAGCACCCGATGGTTCTGGTGCTCAGCCGCGGAGGATATTGTCCGAAAGACCGCCGGCAAGCTGAACTCCTGGTTCACTTCCACCGCGAGATGGAAGTAGGATACTGTCGTCTGGTCACGATCAGCACCGACAACATCACTCTAACCAACGAGTACCGCTCCGGCGTCGGCGCCCACTGGACGTTCCTATCTGATGCCGGAAGAGTCGTTCAGAAGGACCTCGACATCGCCGAATACACGGATCCCGATCACAATCCGATGATTCCCCATGTCATCGTTCTGGAACCGGGCCTCATCGTTCATAAAATCTACAACGGCTATTGGTTCTTCGGCCGTCCGACGCTTGAGGATCTCCGCCAGGACCTCCGTGCAGTCACCCGAAAGTGCCGGCCTGACTGGGACATCACGACACCGGAACTCAAAGCAGCATGGCAGCAAGGCCGCAAGGAACTGTTCTATCCGTACGGCAAAACGTACATCCAAACTCTTGGTGAACAGGACTAGGAGCGGTGCAACGAACCGTCTTCCTGCGGCAAATGTCGAGGGAATCGTGAACTCCGTTTGAACGCCGTTGAGTCCAGCTACATCGGCCAGCGTTCCACATCCTGTACGGATGCCGCGTGACTCGCCCGGGATGGTCAACAAATTCAGGACCACACGTTTTAACGATTTCAACTTTCCGGAATGCGCAGCGATGTCTTCCCTACGGGCTGCTAACCCTCACCACTAAGATTCGTCCAAGCGCCCGCGAGTCCCGATCTGGGAAGCTCTGGGCGCATCACGCGCCAGTCGGAAAAAACCACCGCGTCTCAGCGATTCCGGTCATGAAAAATGGCGCCGCGGTCAGCCAGTTCCGGATGGAGGCAAATTGCGCTGCGCGTCCAAGCGTCTTACACTGCGCTTTGTGAAGACTCGGTTTATATGGCAGTTCCTTCTTCTTGCGGGGCTCTCGCTTTCCATCGGTTGGGGCATTCGGGGCCAGTTCGATCCGCCAGCAACCCGACCGGCATACGTTCCAGCCGTTCAGCCATCTCATCGGGTTGCTGATGGACAATTGCGGGCCGCCGGGCTTGATCCCCAGCCTGCACGCCTCCTCCACGGCTTTGACGGTGGATCGCCGAAGTAGATTGTCACGAATCCTCGTCCATCTATTGCGAGGGGGCGTTTACGGCAGGCCACACGCTGCTCGTTCCCTGGCTTTCGGTGCCACCAACCTCGAAACGCGCGCCGATCTAACGCCTAATCGGCCGGAGGATGGCTCACCGACGTTCGATACTGGGCGCTTCCTCGGGTGCATCAGCGTCATTTTCGGAGCCTACGCCTTCGGGCAAACTGTCGTCGGATACCCATACCCATGCTTGGACATAGGCACCCTGGTCCGAGCCTCGACTGACAACGGCGCCATCATCAATCTCGATTTCGCCATCCCTCATATAATCGGCTTGTGCCTGTTCGATATACTCTTCATGTATTTGTTTACCAGCCTGAGAGACCTCTGAAATCGCCCGCCTGAAAGATTTCGCTGGACAAATGATGCGGTTTAGGCTACCGTATGGTTGGATGAA
>Ga0209517_10004408_pt1 | contig 18507 bp, 10 predicted proteins | sample PeaSoiMetSII2010_FD_187695 | JGI IMG/M metagenome (GOLD analysis project Ga0209517, IMG submission 187695) | Peat soil microbial communities from Weissenstadt, Germany - SII-2010 (SPAdes) (version 2) | ecosystem: Environmental > Terrestrial > Soil > Wetlands > Peat | place: Germany...
GAATGTCTCTGCGGCAAATACAAGCGGATGAAGCATCGCGGGGTGATCTGCGACAAGTGTGGCGTGGAAGTCACGTTGTCCAAAGTCCGCCGCGAACGTCTCGGCCACATTGAGCTCGCTTCCCCCTGTTCGCACGTCTGGTTCTTCAAGGGACTGCCCAGCCGCATCGGGCATCTGCTCGACATTTCCCTGCGCGATCTGGAAGCGATTCTGTACTTCGAAGCCTATGTGGTCGTCGATCCCGGCGACTCCCCGGTAAAAGAGCGCGAAGTTATCAAGGACGAAGCGAGGTACCGCGAGCTCGACCAGCAATATCGTCCTGCCGGCTTCAAAGCCATGATGGGCGCGGAAGCGATCAAGGAGCTTCTGAAACGCATTGAAGTCGAATCTCTGGCCGCCGAACTGCGCGAGAAGATGAAGAACGAAACCTCGCTGCAGAAACGCCTGAAGTATGCCAAGCGGCTGAAAGTGGTCGAGGCCTTCCGCAAGAGCGGCAACAAACCGCAATGGATGATCCTGGACGTGCTGCCGGTGATTCCACCGGAGCTGCGTCCGCTGGTTCCACTGGATGGCGGACGCTTCGCCACCTCCGATCTGAACGATCTTTACCGCCGCGTCATCAACCGCAACAACCGGTTGAAGAAGCTGATGGACCTGCACGCTCCTGAAGTCATCGTGCGCAACGAAAAGCGCATGTTGCAGGAAGCGGTCGACGCGCTGTTCGACAACGGACGCCGCGGGCGCGTTCTGCGAGGCGCAAACAACCGGCCCCTGAAGTCGCTTTCCGACACGCTGAAAGGCAAGCAGGGACGCTTCCGCCAGAACCTGCTCGGCAAGCGCGTGGACTATTCCGGGCGTTCGGTGATCGTGGTTGGCCCCGATCTCAAGCTGCACCAATGCGGCTTGCCCAAGAAAATGGCGCTCGAGTTGTTCAAGCCCTTCATCTATCACCGGCTCGAACAGACGGGAAACTGCACCACCATCAAGCAGGCCAAAGAAATGGTGGAGCAGCAGGAACCGATTGTCTGGGACATTCTGGAAGAGGTCATCAAAGACCATCCGGTCATGTTGAACCGCGCACCTACGCTCCACCGCCTGGGCATTCAGGCTTTTGAGCCGGTGCTCGTGGAAGGCAAAGCAATTAAGATCCACCCGCTGGTCTGCACCGCGTTCAACGCCGACTTCGACGGCGACCAGATGGCGGTACACATTCCGCTTTCGCCCGAGGCGCAGGTGGAAGCCAGCGTTCTGATGCTGTCTTCGCACAACATCCTGTCGCCGGCGTCGGGCCAGCCCATCACCGTGCCCACACAGGACATGGTGCTCGGCCTCTACTATCTGACGAAAGCCAAGCCCGGCGCGAAGGGCGAAGGCCGTTCGTTCGCCAATATTGAAGACGTCGTGATCGCGCTCGAAATGGGCGAAGTGGAAACGCTCTCGCCGATTCGCCTGCGCTATTCCGGCGAGGTCATCGACCTGACGCAAGCCTACGACGATCAGGACGTGAACCACACCGACCCGGTGCAGCTCAAGCGCGAGTACCTGAATACCACCGTCGGCCGCGCCATTCTGAACGACCATTTGCCCAAGGCAGTGCCCGGCGGCAAAGAGAGCATGCCGTACATCAACGGCCTGCTCAAGAAGAAGGGCATCGGCCAGCTGGTCAATTACTGCTATCTGCGGTTCGGCCTCGAAGTCACGGTCAAGATGCTCGACGAGATCAAGTCGCTCGGGTTCAAGTACGCCACGCGCGCCGGCCTCTCCATCGGCATCGATGACATGGTGATCCCGGACAACAAGAAGACCCTGGTGAAAGACGCCGACAAGCAGGTCATCGCGGTCCAGCAGCAGTATCTGGATGGCGCCATCACTAACGGCGAACGCTACAACAAGGTCATCGAAATCTGGTCGGCCATTACGGAAAAAGTTGCCGATGAAATGTTCAACCAGATGCAGAAACGGGATAAAGAAGGCCAGCTCAATCCGATTTATGTCATGGCGGATTCCGGCGCTCGCGGATCGAAACAGCAGATCCGCCAGCTCTCCGGAATGCGCGGACTGATGGCGAAGCCGACCGGTGAAATCATCGAGACTCCGATCACGGCCAACTTCCGTGAAGGGTTGACGGTGCTCGAATACTTCATCTCGACCCACGGCGCCCGCAAGGGCTTGGCCGACACGGCGCTCAAGACCGCCGATTCGGGCTACCTGACGCGCCGTCTCGTTGATGTCGCGCAAGACGTGATCATCAGCGAATACGACTGCGGTACCGTGGACGGAATTTTCGTTTCCGGTATCGTCGAAGCCGGCGAAATCATCGAGCCGCTGCGCGACCGCATCGTGGGCCGCGTCTCGCTCGAGAAAATCAAAGGCTACGAAGGCCAGGTCGTGGTCGACATCAACCACGAGATCACCGAAGATCTCGCCGGGGCGATTCAGGCTGCCGGTATCGAGCGGGTGAAGATCCGTTCGGTGCTCACCTGCGAGTCCAGGCGCGGCGTTTGCGTGATGTGCTACGGGCGTAATCTCGCTTCCGGGCGCCTGGTCGAACTCGGCGAGGCCACCGGTGTTATCGCGGCGCAGTCCATCGGCGAACCTGGAACCCAGCTCACCATGCGCACCTTCCACATCGGAGGCACGGCGTCGCGAGTTTCGGAACAGTCGCGCCTCGAGGCCAAGAGCAACGGCCTGGTTCGCTTTATCAACCTGCAGACGGTGAAGTCCAAGACGGGTGACCTGGTGGTCATGAACCGCCAGGGCTCGATCGCGGTGGTGGACGAGAAGGGCCGCGAACGCGAGCGCTATGCGGTCGTGTATGGCGCCAAGGTCAAGGTTGCGGAAGGCGGGGCGGTGCAACTCGGCCAGGTGATGGTCGAGTGGGATCCGTACACCTTCGCCATCCTCACCGAAATTGGCGGTACGGCGCAGTTCAAGGACCTGCAGGAAGGCATCACCCTGCACGAAGAAGTGGACGAGGTGACCGGTCTGTCGCGTCACGTGGTGGCGGATTCGCCCGACGAGAAGCGTCAGCCGGCCATGGTGATCAAAGGCAAGGCAAGCAAGCGCTACCTGATGCCTTCGCACGCTCACCTCATGGTGCAGGACGGAGACACGGTCTTTCCCGGCGACGTGCTGGCCAAGATTCCCCGCGAAACCACGAAGACCAAGGACATCACCGGCGGTCTGCCGCGCGTGGTCGAACTGTTCGAGGCCCGCAAGCCGCGCGAAACCGCCGTCATCAGCGAAATCGATGGCGTGGTGCGCTTCGGCGAAGTGGCCAAGGGGCAGCGCAAACTCTACGTGGCAGCCGATAACGGCACGGAGAAGGAATATTCCGTTCCGCGCGGCGTCCACATCAACGTGCAGGAAGGCGAGCGCGTCCGGGCGGGCGAACCGCTCATGGACGGCCCGCTCAACCCGCACGACATTCTGGCCGTGCTCGGCGAAAAGGAACTGCAGTCTTACCTGGTCAATGAAATCCAGGAAGTCTACCGGCTGCAGGGCGTGAACATTTCGGATAAGCACATCGAAGTGATCGTCCGCCAGATGATGCGCTGGGTGAAGGTCGAAGACGTAGGCGACACCCAGTTCCTCCTCGAACAGCAAGTGGACAAGTTCCGCTTCCACGAGGAGAACGAGCGCGCGATCGCCAATGGCGGCAAACCGGCCACCGGGCGTCCGCTGCTGCTCGGTATCACCAAGGCGTCGCTCTCTACCGATTCGTTTATCTCCGCTGCCTCCTTCCAGGAGACCACGCGCGTGCTGACCGAAGCGTCCATTCAGGGAGCGGTCGATCATCTGCGTGGCCTGAAGGAAAACGTAATCGTAGGCCGCTTGATTCCCGCCGGCACCGGCATGGAATATTACCGGAACGTGCGTCTCTCTCCGGAAATGGAAGAGGCCGCCAGCAAGGTGCAGGAGGAAGTCTCGCAAGCCTACGAAGATGCCGAGCGAGCGCTCGAACTCATGCGCCACGAAGGCGAGACCGAAGAACTTGCCGCGGAGTAAGATCGTACGAATTCAGGATAGGGGCGACGCAAGTCGCCCCTCGTTTTCTTGAAATCAATGGCTCCAGCACTGGAACAACAGCGCTTGCCCGAGCAGCCTCAGAACCGCAATCCCAAGCCGGAGCCGGTTCCTGGCGGACTGGTGTTGGCTCCAGCCCTGGGTCGCTTCTGGCGCCTATTCCGCTTGTCGATCTGGCGCGCCTTCGAGCACGATGCTTTCGGGACTGCCAAGGCCTCGGCCTATTCCGCCATCTTCACTTTTTTCCCAGCCTTACTGGTGCTTGGCGCTATCATCGCCACCCTGAGGCGCGGCGAAGTCTACCTGCGTGAGATCTCCTACGCCCTAGGCACCATTTTGCCCGCGGGCAGCGCCACGGCGGTTTCCTACCTGAGAAGCAAAGCGGACCGGCCCGTGGGCCTGCTCGTCTCCACTTCGTTGTTGACCATGTGGACCGCTTCCGGCGTCATCATCTCCTGGATGGACGGTTTTCGCCGTGCCTACCAGCTTCCCAAGACCTGGGGATTAGTCAAGGAGCGCGTGATTGCGATTTCGCTGGTCCTGATGGCGGGTCTGCCGCTGACCTTCGCCACTATTCTGGTTGCCTTCGGCAGCCGCATTGAAACCCGAGCTTTGTTTCACATCGGGCATGAGTTCGGACCTCTGATCCTGCTGTTGTGGGGCGCCATACGCTGGCTCATTGCGATCACGACCAGCATCGCCGTGATTCAGCTGATCTATCACAACGCCGTGCCCCGCACCCAACCCTGGCACAGCGTCTTGCCGGGCGCGGTGCTTGCCACTGGCCTGTGGCTGCTCTCCACTGCGGTTTTGGGATGGTATTTGCAGCACTACGTCGACTACAGCGTCATCTACGGTTCGCTCGGTGTGGGCATTGCGCTGCTGGTCTGGATGTACCTGATCTCGCTGGTAGTGCTGATTGGCGCCGAATTTAACGCCATGCTCTTTCCCCGCGGCCTAACGAAAGTCCCGCCTCCGCCGCCCGACTCCGAAGCCAACTGACGGACCGGCTACGCTCTGACTTCCGCCTGCGCCCGAGCCCGCCGCTCGGCATAGAGCGGAAACTCCTCCGCCATCCCCAGCACCTGCTTGCGGATCTTCGCGAGCACCGCGGCGTCCATCCGATGATCGAGCGCCTCGGCGATCCAGTGCGAAATCTGCCGCATCTCCGCTTCTTTCATGCCGCGTGTAGTCATGGCGGGCGACCCAATACGGATGCCGCTAGGCTTCATCGGAGGATTCGTATCAAACGGAATCGCATTCTTGTTAACCGTAATGCCGGCCCCGCCAAGAGCCTTCTCCGCCTCGCTCCCCAGCATGCCCTTAGCAAACACGTCGACCAGCATGAGGTGCGTGTCCGTTCCCCCGGAGACGATGCGATAACCGTCGGCCGCCAACGTCTCGGCCATCACCTTGGCGTTGGCCACGATCTGCCGAGCATAGTCGCGGAAGCTCGGCTGCGATGCCTCAAGGAAGCACACTGCCTTGGCGGCAATAATATGCACCAGCGGCCCGCCCTGCATTCCCGGGAAAACGGTCTTATCGATCGCCGCCGCAAATTCCTGCTTGCTCAGGATCATGCCCGAGCGCGGCCCGCGCAACGTCTTGTGCGTGGTCGAAGTCACGATGTGCGCGTGCGGTACGGGCGAAGGATGCGCTCCTCCCGCCACCAGTCCCGCGAAGTGCGCCATATCGACCACATAGAATGCCCCCACTTTGTCCGCAATCTGGCGCATGCGGGCAAAATCGATAATCCGCGGATACGCGCTGCCGCCGCCAATAATCAGCTTGGGATGCTCCGCCGTGGCGAGCCGTTCCAGTTCGTCGTAATCGATGGTCTCGGTTTCCCTGGTCACGCCGTAGGGAACGATCTTGTAGGTCTTGCCCGAAAAATTCAGAGGATGCCCATGCGTGAGGTGTCCGCCATGCGCCAGATTCAAACCAAGAATCGTGTCGCCGGGTTGCAGCACTGAAGCGTAAGCCGCTTGATTGGCCTGCGATCCCGAGTGCGGCTGCACGTTGGCATGATCCGCGCCAAAAAGTTGCTTGGCACGCTCCCGCGCCAGACTCTCCACCACATCAGTAAACTCGCAGCCGCCGTAATACCGCTTGCCGGGATACCCCTCCGCATACTTGTTGGTGAACACGGACCCGGCAGCTTCCAGCACCGCTTCGCTGACAAAGTTTTCCGAAGCGATCAGCTCCAGCCCTTCATGCTGGCGGCGAACTTCGTTGTCGATAGCGTTAGAAATCTGCGGATCAACTTCATAGAGCGGGCGCGACATCGATGAATTTTTCATATGGACTCCCGGTTATTTTACTCCGAGCGGAGCCAGTTCCAAGGCGGCGAAACGATATACTCTCACCGTACCCCAGACAGATGTCAACGCCTCCCCAACGGCAGCGCCGCCGGGCCATAAAAGTTTTCGTGGTTCTCCTCGGCGTTGTCGCGCTTCTAGCGCTCGCTCGTCCTGGCTGGACCCATTTCCGAGCCGCTGCGATCCTGTTACGAGTACAAACCCCGCAACATCCAGGAGCACTGGCCAACCTCAGCGCCCATCCCATCGAGGAAGTGCTAACCGAGGTGCCGACGCCGTCTGGACCCATCCGCGCGCGACTGTACATTCGCAAGGACAATCACCGGCTCAATGCTCACGGCCTGGTCCTGGTGCACGGCGTGCATCGTCTGGGCATCGATGAGCCGCGTTTGGTCGCCTTCGCTCGCGCCCTGTCTTCGAGCGGCATCCGCGTGCTGACGCCTGAGTTGCTCTCTCTAGCCGATTACCACGTGGACCGGAGTTCCGTCGACCTCATCGGATATTCGGCGTGCGCGATTTCCGCGCAGCTTGGGCAAAAAGTTGGAGTACTCGGCTTGAGCTTTGCTGGAGGCCTGTCCCTGCTAGCGGCAGCCGATCCACGGTTTGCGCCCTGCATGAGTTTCGTGGTTTCCGTCGGAGCCCATGACGACCTGGAACGGGTGTCTCAATTCTTGATCTCGAACACGATCGAGCGGCCTGACGGCACCACCCTCCACATGACGGCCCACGAGTATGGGGCGCTGATACTCATCTATTCGCACCCCGAAGATTTCTTCCCGCCCGCCGACGTCCCCGCAGCCCGCGAAACACTCCGGTTGCTCCTGTGGGAGAAAGTTGACGAGTCGCGAAAACAAGCTGAGCGCCTCAGCCCCAGCTCTCGCCAAAAGATGGAATTGTTATACAACCACCAGGTGGAACCGCTGGCCGAAGAGCTCCGCCAGTCGATCGCCCGCCACCGTGCGGAGATGGCTCCGGTTTCTCCTCACGGAAATCTGGCAGCGTTACAGATCCCCGTGCTGCTCCTGCACGGCGCGGCAGACAACGTGATCCCGTCGTCGGAATTGTTATGGCTGCAGCGCGACGTTCCGCCCAAGGCCCTGAAGTCCGCACTCATCAGTCGGGCCATCAGCCACGTTGCCCTGGGAGGGGAACCGTCTCTCGCCGATCAATGGAAGCTGGTGCACTTCATGGCGCAGATCTTGGAACTAACGGAAGACACCCAGCCCGCGCCCACAATTCCCGAGGACTTTACTCCGAACCAGAGCAAGTGATGGCCTGTGGTATCTTCTTTGTTTTCAGGCATAATCTTGTGGATGTAGAAGTGCTCTTGATTGGACCGATTGGTGATTGCGTCCGAACCAACCTTATTGCATAGTCGCCGCGCCCCGGGAAGGAACCGTGAGAAATCTCCCTAGTGCCCTGATGGCTGGATGGGCGGTGTTGTGCCTGTTGCCCATAGCCGCGAATTCGCAAGCGCCGAAAGAGCCGCTCCGGCTCGTGCAGACCATACCCATGCCCGGCGTCAAGGGACGCCTCGACCACATGGATGTGGACGTGAAAGGCAGGCGCCTGTTTGTTGCCGGACTGGAAAATGGATCGCTCGAGGTGGTCGATCTTCAGACCGGTAAACGGACCCAAAGTGTCCCCGGATTCAAGAAGCCGCAGGGCATCTTTTACGTCCCGGAGTTGAAAAAGGTTTTTGTGGCCAGCGGTGACGATGCCATGCTGCGCGTTTTCCAAAGCGATCGCCTCGATCTGATCGATTCCATCCCGTTGGAGCCTGGCCCCAACCGCCTCGCCTACGACTCGCATGACAAGCGGATTTACGTGGGGTACGGAGGAAAAGACGCAGGCAAAGACTACGGCCAAGTAGGAATCATCGACGCCTCTACCGACAAACGAATCGGTGACATTAAGGTGGCGGCCCATCCCGCTGAGATTGTGGTGACAGAATCCGGAAAGACACTCCTCGTGGCGATACCCGTTCTCTCCGAAATCCAACTGATCGATGCGCGGAAGCGGGAAGTTGTCGCCACCTGGAAGCCCAAGGGCAAGGGCGTCGGAGACATGGCGCTGGATGAGAGCACTCACCGCCTGTTCGTGGGAACCAGAACTCCGCTGCTGATTGTCGTCGATTCCGCCTCGGGAGTTGAGGTCGCGAGCCTGCCTACGGTCGAAGGCATGGATGGTGTCTATTTCGACACGCTTCACAAACGGGTGTACGTCTCGGGTGGTAGAGGTTTTGACGTGGGTTCGGTCGGGGTCTATGAGCAGAAAGATGCCGATCACTACCAGTTGCTTGGCAAAGTTCCCACCCGGCCCGGAGCAGGGACGTCGTTCTGGTCGCCCGAACTCAACCGCTACTATGTCGCCGCGCCCGCGCACGATAAGGACGACGCGGCGGTCCTGGTGTATGAGCCCCAACCCTAAGGAGGAACCCTTGAAGAGAATCGTCGGCTATTTCACCGTAGCAGCCATACTCGGATTTTGCATGTTTGCCGGCGCCCAAACTGCGCCCTCCCCAAAGCCTGCGGCGCCCGCCAAAAAGGCAGCCCGGGAATTCTCCACGCTGCAACTCGAAGAACAGATTCCCGTGCCGAATGTGGCGGGCCGCCTGGATCACTTCACCGCCGACGCCAAACGGAAGCGGCTCATCGTCTCCGCGCTAGGCAACAACACCGTGGAAATCATCGACGTCTTCGCTGGCCGCGTCGTGCACAGCATTACCGGCGTAGCCGAACCTCAAGGTCCGCTCTACGTCCCCGAGTTCGACAAACTCTTTGTGGCGGATGCGGGCGACGGAAAAGTCAACATCTTCGATGGCGGCACCTACGCCCTGCGCAACAGTATTGACCTCGGAACCGATCCCGACAACGTTCGCTATGACGCCGCCTCGAAGAAAGTATTAGTCGGATTCGGAGAGGACGACGGCGGCATTGCCATAATCGATCCCGCCACTGAGAAGCGCGCTGGCGACATCTACAAGACCGGAGGCCATCCCGAGTCGTTCCAGGTCGAAGCCTCAGGAAGCCACATCTTCGTGAACGTCCCCGACCAGGGGAACGTGGTCGAATCCATTGACCGCAAAACCGGCGCCGTAACGAAATGGCCGCTCAAAGGCATGCGCGGCAATTACGCCATGGCGCTGAACGAAGCCGATCATCGCTTGTTCACCGTCACGCGCAAGCCCCCCATGCTAGCGGTCCTCGACACGCAAACCGGAAAGGAAGTGGCGCGAATGCGAGCGGCGGGTGAGTGCGACGATGTCTATTTCGATTCCAGCCGTAAACGCATTTACGTGATCGGCGGTGAAGGGTTCATCAGCGTAATCGAGCAGAAGGATCCGAATCATTACGAACTCATCGAGAACGTTCCATCAGCCATCGGAGTGCGTACCGGATACTTCTTCAGCAAACGCGATCGCTTCTATGTCGGCGTACCCGCCAGAGGCAGCGAACCCGCCCAAGTCTGGACCTACGAGGTGGAAGACTAAAACTAGAACTCGTCTAATAAATGGTTTTGGGAAGGGCACGGCTTCAGCCGTGCCGCTACCGGCCAACAAAAATGAGGGCTTTAGCCCCTGAGGGCCGGGCACTTGCTCTGAAGACCATTTATGAGGCCACTTCTAGCTTGCTCATTTGGGAACTGGCCAGTTGACAGCAGGAGTTACAATAAGAATTGGGCTATAGTCCAACGTGCCTGTGGCGCAGTTAGTCCTGAGCTCTTTGACATTTGTACTCGACTTAGTAAGTAGAACTCACGGATTCTAAAAGTAACGCGCCAGTTAGGTTCGCTCCTAACTCTTTTGTTGTCTAGATTTTGACTTTAACCCCCTTTAAACCCAAAGATTTGGGCCGTTTTAGGCTGTAACTCAATGATTCTAATAGGGATGGGGGGGGTACCCCGCCAGTACCAACTGGTCGCTATAGTCCAACGAGGAATCTGTGGGCGCAGCCGCAAGCTATGCGCTCTTAGTCAAACGCGGTGCGCAGAAAACTTACCAGCTGCCACCCATCCATGTATTTGTAAGGCGTCTCCCCCATGGTGTAATGCCCGCAAGGCAGCACGACGACTTTGTGATCCAGGTTGTGTCTCTCGAATTGCTCGACCACCTGCTCGGAAAATTCCGGAAGGAACGTCATGTCGTACTTGGCATAGATAATGAGCGACCGGCGCGGCCAGCGCGAAAACTTGTCGAAGTACACCATGGGGCTGACGGCGCGCCAGACGTTTCGTAGGTTTTCCAGGCTGATGGCCGGTTCCAGTCCCTCGCGGATATGGCGCGTGGACTGCCCATGCCACACCACGTCGGCAAAATAAGTCGAGGCGTGATTGAACGCAGCCACCTGAATCCGCGGATCGTGCGCGGTGGCGATGAACGCATAACACGACCCAAGGCTGGTGCCGACGATCCCGAGCCGGTTGTAGCCCTGCGCTTCCAGCCAGTCGAGACAACAGCGCACATCGATCACGCCCTGACGCACCGAATCGAGCGTGCGTCCAATGTTGGCGGAAACGGCATAGTCGGCGCGGTCGATCTCCGCCGGACGGCGAATGTCGTGATACGGCATTGACAGCCGCAGCACGGCGATGCCCATCCAGTTCATTACGCGACAGAGGGCGTTGTAGGAAATCGCATCGGAATTCCAGTGTGGCAGCAGAACCACGGCGCGGCGTCCGCGTGCCGGAAACCAGCGCGCGTTCACCAGATTATTCTCAGGGAAAGGCGTCACCACCGGCGAGGTGAAGCGCAGAAACTCGGCCTGAGTCCCGCGAACTTTTTCTTCGAGCCGAGGGTCGGGCACTTCGCGCGTGCTGAACACCTGAACCTCACGGCGCTCGAGCCGGAAATCCGTGGGCTTCCGGTAAGAGTAAAAATCGTCGCTAGCCCGAATGATGCAATCGTTGAAGCGGGAGAAATATTCCAGCAGATCGCGCGAGCTCTGCCCTGAAGGACCGCCGTTGCGGCCAGGCCAGTTGTGAGTCCAATCCAGTCCCCAGTCCAGCGGACGCACCACGCGGTTATTGTCCACCGAGGTGAGCCGGGTCTCCCAGTCGTACATCCATTGAGCGTAGCGCGAGGGCATGTCTACTCTAGAAATACAACAACGGGCGTAGATTGGCGACTGGGGTCAGTTCAACGGCAGAATTCAGCACTCAGCGGTCAGCACCCAGCATTCAGTAGTTTCCCGGTGCCCAGCCCCTCAAGGGACACCTTCTCTCGAAGGACTTACGATATCGCTGAAGCGATACCCTAATACGAAGCCTGCTGGTACGAACGCCGCTCGCTGAGTCCTGAGTGCTGACGGCTCAGATGTACACTCTCGGGACTCGCTGCGAGATGCCGCACAGGATTTCATACGGAACGCTCTCACACAGGCGAGCCAGTTCGACGGCATCGACACGTCTGCCGTTGTGGGCGCCGATCAGGATCACTTCATCTCCCACGGCAATGCCGGGAATATGGCCGACATCGACGGTCGTGAGGTCCATCGAGACTCGACCGACCACTGGTGCGTACTCGCCGCGAACGATCACGCGGGCGCGATCGGAGAGCAGGCGTGGATAGCCGTCCGCATAACCCACCGGCAGCACGGCGATGCGGGTGCTCTTGCGGGTGACGTAGCTGCTCGCGTAGCCAACTGCTTCTCCGGCGGAAACATCCTTCACGGTGAGAACGCGCGTCTTCCAGGTGAGCACGGGAACAAGTGGAAGCAAGGACCCGTCGACAATTTCGCCACCACGCAAGATGGGAAGCGAGTACCCGTAGAGAAGAATTCCCGGACGCACCATGGTCTTCCAGGTTTCGGGACGAGCGCTCACGGCGGCAGAGTTGCCCATGTGCACGAGCGGAGGATGCAAGTCGTACTCGGCAAGTTTGGCGAGGGCTTGTTCGAATCGCTTGGTTTGGCGGGGAGTGTCTTCCGCATCGAGCACTTCGGCCGACGCGAAATGCGTGCTCACGCCCTCGAGGTGCAGGTGTTCCGAGACCGCGAGCTTTTCGCAGAGTCGCGGCAAGCCTTCGACCTTGGCGCCAAGGCGGTTCATGCCCGTGTCGACTTTCAAGTGCACGGGAAGGTTGACTTGCTGCTTCTTCGCAGCCTTTTCCAGGCGTTCGATGTGCCAGGTTTCCCAAACCGTGGGCGTGAGATTGTGGGAGACGATGCCGTCCTCTTCGCCTTTCCAGATGCCGGTCATGAGGAGGATGCGGGTCCAGATGCCGGCGCCGCGCAGGGCGCGACCTTCCGCGGCGTCGGTGACACCGAGCCAGGGCACGCCTTCGGCTTCAAGCGCGAGGGCGCATTCAACGGCTCCGTGGCCGTAACCATCGGCCTTGACCACCGCACAAATGGTTACGCCTGTGCCCACGTGTTGTTGTACGGCGCGGAGATTTTCTCCGAGCGCGCCGAGAGAAATTTCCGCCCAGGTTCGGCCGTCGAGAATCAGCGACCGCCGGTCGGGTATTTGCGACAAGTTGGTACGCGGTGCGTTCACTTAGCCGATTATAACGAGCGCACCGCACTATGCTGACTGCCGATGGTAACCATCTGTTTCGCTGGCGATATTTACGGCATGATCAGTTCCCCGACAGCACGAAGTTCACGGTAATCTCCGTCTCCACTTCAATCGGCTCGTGATTCAGGAGATACGGGCGATAACGCCATTGCCGGACGGCTTCCAACGCGGCTGCGGCCAGCATCGGATGTCCGCGGACCACGACCAGATGCTCAATCGTCCCCGTCTTGCTGATGATCGCCTGCAACTCGACCGGGCCCTGAATCCGTGCCTGCCGGGCGAGGACGGGATATGTCGGCTGCACGCGCCGCAAGAGGCTGCCCTCCCCAAGGTTCGACAGAACCAGCGGTTTTACCACCGTTGGATGGGCCGGCATCTCGGCCGGCATATTGTCTCCCAGGCCATAGGGCACGCCATCGCGCGATCCGCGACCCGATCGAAACTCGATGTCGGGCAGGTTCGGTGCGGGTGGGCCCAGCTTCGAATCGTCGATTTGCGCGGCGTGCAACGGGATGAACTGAGGCGTAATCACCTTTCCATGAAACAGGTTGCTGACGGTGGCGGCCGTAACGTGCTGGTGCGCAGCTGGTTTGGGCGGCGCGGGTTCGGCCGGTGAGAATGTTGTGGTCGCCGGGATTTGCAGCCAACGCACCTGCGGCGGCCGCTCAACCCAGAGCATTGAGACTGCGCTCAGCAGACTCAGGCTTAGAGCCTGAATCGTGAAGGAGGCGAGTGTAGCTCGTCCCCGACGGGCAGACTGGTCCCAGGTGCTTTCGAGTGTGGTGAACATATCGTGTTCCTCCGGAACGGGCCCGTTACCACTACAGACACCTGCGGCCCACAACTTGATCCCGCGGCGTGTGATTGGCGCGAGGCTCGTCTTGGCCGGTGGGAGCGCCCGCGCTCCACAAGAAGAACAACCCAACGAAAAAAGACCGCGTCTGCACGCGGTCTTCAAGAAATAACCTGGAACTAAAACTCCCCGAGCGGTGTCGCTACTGTTTCGGCGGAGTGCTCTTGGGCGCAGCGGGTTTAGCGGGCGCCGTTGCTTTAGGGACGGGCTTCGTAGCCGTGCTGCCCGCGGCGGGCGCGGCCACGCCGGACTGCGCGTTGTAGGCTTCCACGATCGCCTGGGTGATGTCCATCGCCGGTCCAGACACAATCACCGGACCCCGCGGCCAAGGTTGAGAAGTGTCCAGCAGGAGGCCGAAACCGTTGTCGACCACATATTTCTGAAGCAGGGGCGCCATTTTGGTCAGGATTTTATTCCCGATCTCGCCCTGCTGGCCCTGGAAATCTTCCTGTGCGTCCTGGGTCGCGCGATCGAAGCTCTTCTGCTTGGTCTCGATCTGCTTGACCAGCTTGTCGCGCGATTCCTCGTTCAACTTATCCTGCTGGGCACTGAGCTGCTTCTTGAGGCTGTCGATTTCGTCGGCCAGACCCTTCAATTCGTTCTGCTTGGGTTCAAATTTCTTACTGAGCGCCTCGAAATCGCGCCGGCCTTCATTGGAGGCGAAGATCGCCTGTTCGATGTTGATGGTGCCGACTTTGGTACCGGTATTCTTCGCCGCAGCAGCAGCCGAGGGCGCGTCGGGCGTGGCGGCTGCGGATGTGCCAGCCGACGGTGTGGTTTGGGCCAGAGCGAACAGCGAGAGGCCGAATACTGCAGCAACAGTGACGCGCGCAAACTTCTTAATCATTGGATCCTTTGAACTCCTTCGGATTTTTAGGAATGCTGGATGCTTCCAGCCCGCTGGGCTCAGCGAAGCCGATCGCAAGCCCGAGCCTATCAGTCATCAGACCTGAGACTTGAAACCGGCACCGCGAGCGCACAAAGCACGTACGCCGCCCGGTTCTGTTCACGCAGAAACCGCCCGCGTGGTGATCAGGGTGTGGACGCTCTAAATTATACGGAGCGTACCGGAACAGCGTCAAACGAATCTCGCGGGTCTGACTAGTTTGATGCGGATGGGCGGGCAGCCGTCAGGTCTCGGCCGAGCCGCTCCTCAGTAATGGAACCGGAACCGCACCTGGACATAAACTTCGCGGGGCAGGTTCCAGTGAAAGCCGCCGAAGGTCAGGCTGCTGTCGTAGATCACGCGGTGGTCGGTAACGTTGAGGGCGGTCAGCGAAGCGCTGAAGCGTTCGCCGAAATCTTTCCCCAAAGAGAGATCGAACGTGGTGTGGCCGGGCAGATAATCGCCCTGGTAAGGCCAGCCGGTAACACCGTTTTGTCCGTTGCTGAAGCCGGAGCCGTAATAGACGTTGGTGGAGGCGTAGGAGCGCCAGGGAAGGGTGACGTCGCCGCCCACGTTGAGCGTGTTGCGCTGGTCGTGGTCGAGCGCGCCGAGTTGGAACGGAGGGGGTGGGCCAGTAACGGTAAGGCCTCCGGTGATGACGTTGCTTCCCTCGGCGATCTGGTTGGAGTAGGCGAGGTGAAGCTGGCCACGGTGGGCGATGCGGGGAGAGCGCAGCGTAAGTTCCCATGCGCGAATTACGGCTTGGGAAACGGTGATGGGGAAGAAGATGTTGGAGGCTCCGATATTGTTGTGGTCGAGAAAATTCCCGACGTTGGTTTTGAAGGTATCGGCGTCGAGCACCCATCCGCGGTAGGGGATGGTGACGCCGAACTGATGCTCTTCGTCGCGCTCACCGTGGAGCGAGATGAAGCTGAAGCCCTGCTGTCCGGTGTAGTTGATGAGGGCCGGACCAGAAACGGTCTCGATAGGTGGCGCTTGATAGTAATGTCCGTAGAAGGCGCGGAATGTCCAATTTAGTTTAGGGACGGTGAGAGTGGCGCCGAAACGCGGGCTGATGGCGGACTCGGAGATTGGCGGCGCGGAACCGGCCGCAAAGTTGCCTTCGGCGAAGCGCGTGGGGCGCATGCCGGCGGAGAGCGTCAGCCAGGAAAAGGGTTTGAATTTGTCGTCAATGTAAAAGGTCTCGAGATTGGCGGTCGGGCTTTCGGAATCCGCGATGGGCGGGGGCACCGTTTGGGGCGGAGGATAGGCGAGCGGATTGAAGACAGCTCCAAAAAACTGGTTGTCGCTCTGGTGGAAGCTGAGGAATCCAACTTGCAAGTCGTTCTTCTTGTAGTTGGCGGCGAAGTTGGCTTGACCTCCGACGTAGGCGGAACTGCGGCTTTCGGTGCTGGCGACCGGGACGTCGTTGGGATTACTTTCGTAGTCTCCGCTGTTGTAATGGTAAAACGGCGAAACCGTCGCCATGAGGTGCGAGTTGAACGTGTGGACCCAAGTGAATAGGACACCGGCATCGGTCTCGTGTTGGCCATCGCGGAGTCCGATGCTGGCGTAACCGGCAGGGTTTGAGTTTTCGAAGTCGTTGGGATTCGGATCGTAAGGAATCTGAAAATAGTCGCGGCGCAGCGACGTGACCAAGCGAAGCTGGTTGGAGGGATCGAGGTTATAGATGAACGATCCGAAACCTCCGACGCCGTTGACCGCATCGTGGACCACCTGGGCAACCGGCGGCTGCAGGCCGAGATTGCTGCGGTTACCATTGACGCTGGCGTAGTAGGCGAAGCGCTCGGTGTGGCTGCCGAAGCTGAGGGCGTCGTTGGTCTGATAGAAGTTGCCGGCGCTGACGACGAGTTCGGCTTGGTTGTTGCGCTCGAAACCGGTGCGGGGCACGACGTTGAAGACGCCATAGGTGCGGTCGCCGAATTCGGCTCCGTAGCTGCCGCGATCGACCTCGACGTAATCCATGTCTTTGGGATCGAACTGGGCGCCGAGATTTTGCGCGATCGCGGTGTTGACGATGGGAATGCCGTCCAGGAGCCAGGTAGTTTGGTGGCCACCGCGCATGTGAAGCATGTCGTGGGTGACGTAGGCTCCGGGAACGTAGTCGGTGATCATGGCCATGCTGTTGGTGCGGTCGGCGCCGGGGGTGCGCTCGATGTCCAGGCGGCTGACGAGGGTGGTGGGAGTGAAGCTGTCGGTGGCGACCACCGCGGGCGAGCCCGAGACGGTGACTTTTTCATTCGCCGACGCCACCTGCAATTGAAAGTGCACGACCGGCACAGATCCCGAGATGACCGTGACATCCTGTGAAATCTGCGCGAAGCCCTGACTGGCGACGCTGACCGAATAATCGCCGAGCGGCACGGCGTTGAACTGGAATTCGCCGGTGGCGCCGGTGGTGACGCTCTTCGACCAATCCGACGATTTCGCTTTGAGCATCACCATGGCGTCTGGAATGGGACGATGCTGCGGGTCGTGCACCGCGCCGCGAATCGCGCCGTAAATGCTCGCGAACGCGGCGGGAGCCATCAAGAACAAGGCGGCAAATGCGAGCAGCTTGAAGCGAGTCATGTCTTTTTCCCTTATGAAATGTCGATCCCTCTCCGCGCTTAAGAGTGCAAGTTCAGAGAAGTCGGCCTGTCGCATACCTTCTCGCGCAGCGAAACTATTCCGGTTTCGGATCGGGCGTCGCCACAGCGATTCCGCAAGTACGCGAAATCAGACCACTCTTTCGGGGCTGGAAATGAGCGTACCCCTGCGCTCCTGGCCAGGGTTGCCAATTCTCAAAGTTTCGGCAAATAGCTAGCTGCGAGGAGGAGCACGGGCGGAATCCTGTCTGGAAATACCGCTGGAGTGCAGGACCGCGCTTTGAGTCGGAGGCGCGGATTCGATCAGGAGATTAAGAAAAGAAAGCGAGCCAGACGCGAGCCGCGCCCACTCGGAGGTGGTCGCGCCGCAACAGCAATGGTTCTGACAGCAGCTGTCGGCCGCGTGAAACGAGATTTCGGATGATTCGCCTTGTGAGGATTCGGGCTGGGGCGGGCTCGACGGCGCCATCGCATGATGGCAATGCATCGCGGGCCGCGCCGGGTGCACGGACAGCGGCTGGCGCATGCAGTGCATCGCTTGCGGCAGGGCAGCGCAGGGCATCGCCATCGGCCCGAAGACCGGGGCGAGCATAACCAACAACAGAAATCTGGCAGACCAGCGGTAAGCCCCCCACATTTGCGGAATAGCATAGCAGGAGCCAGTACCCAGTTGCCAGCGGCAGGGGTTTGCTGGCAACTGGGAACTGGCAACTGCTGTACCATTTCTCCGTGCACGAGCTGGCCGAGCAGCTGTTAAAGGCAATTCGAAAGCAGGAGTCGATTCACGCGGGAGACCGCGTGGCGGCGGCGGTTTCCGGTGGAGCGGATTCCGTCGCGCTGCTCCGCCTGCTGCTGGAGTTGCGAGCCGAGTTGGGAATCGTGCTGTCGGTTGCGCATGTCAACCACAAGCTGCGCGGAGCCGAGTCGGACGAGGACGAGCGCTTTGTCGCGCAGCTGGCGCGGCAGCACGGACTGGACCTGCATGTCTGCGATGGGCCGGTTGACCGGAGTCTTCGTTCCGAAAGCGGTTCCGGCGTCGAGGCGGCCGCGCGTGAACTGCGCTACGGCTTTTTCCGCCAACTCGCGCGCGCGGGCCGCGTGGCGAAGATTGCGACCGCGCACACGCTCGACGATCAGGCGGAGACGGTGCTGCTCCGCATTTTTCGCGGAACCGGCATTCGGGGGCTATCGGGCATCCATCCGCAGCTTGTGTTCGAGGAACGGGGACAGACGTTTGGAGAAGTGGTACGGCCGCTGCTCGGCTTCCGGCGCTCCGCGCTGACGGAGTTTTTGCGCGAT
>Ga0209517_10004409_pt1 | contig 18505 bp, 18 predicted proteins | sample PeaSoiMetSII2010_FD_187695 | JGI IMG/M metagenome (GOLD analysis project Ga0209517, IMG submission 187695) | Peat soil microbial communities from Weissenstadt, Germany - SII-2010 (SPAdes) (version 2) | ecosystem: Environmental > Terrestrial > Soil > Wetlands > Peat | place: Germany...
GAGCAGCGCAAGTCGAAGTTCGTGATGAAGTTCGGCGACAGCAAATGGTGGGGTGAGCAATTTGTTTCTGACGGCGACAAAGCATCGTTTGCTACCGCGACGCTATCCCATCGCTGGAGTCCGCTGGGCGCATTTGTGGAAGGCCATGATTCCATTGTGAAAGACGGCTTGCTGGGCGGAGAGCTCGGCACCGGCTGGGTCCTCGATCAACTTGACCAGCATCGCGTCAAGCTGGAGTACGCCGGTATCGAAAGGACCGACGGCCGGGAGCTGCAGGTGATCGAGTATGTCTCAAAGAACAACGGCGGCATGACTGTGAAGCTATATTTCGAACCGGAAACTCATCACCACGTCATGACTGTTTACTCATTACAGCAGGAGGCCACCATTGCGCATAACGACATTGCCAACGCGCGCCAGTCTTCCGTCCGCCGCACGATCCAAGAACGCTTCAGTGACTTCCAGACCGACAATGGAATTACTTTGCCCCGGAAGTACGATCTGCGCTATAGCCAGCAGCTACAAGACGGAACAACTAACGTTTATGACTGGGACATGAGTGTGGACAAAATCGTAGAAAACCCCATCCTTGCCCCAGCGAATTTCCAGCTCAAGTAGCGCTTGGCGTGTCGAAGTGGAGGAGCGTTCACCGCCCCTCCACTTCTGTTCAGAGTGAAGCCCGGCTACTCCAGCACGACAATATTCTTCTTTGCGCACATTTCCTTTAGCACCTTCGGCCAGACGGTGACGCTGACTTCGCCGAGGTGGGCTTTGCGCAGCAGGAGCATCATGGTGCGGGACTGGCCGATGCCGCCGCCGATGGAGAGCGGAATCTCGTTCTTAACGATGGCCTGATGATAGGGGAACTTAAGGTTGTCGAGGAGGTTCGACATCTCGAGCTGGCGGCGGAGAGTTTCGGCGTTGACGCGAATGCCCATGGAGCTGAGTTCGTGGCGGCGCTGGGTGACTGAGTTCCAGACCAGGATGTCGCCGTTCAATCCGTGAGTATCGCGCGAGGTTTCTTTGCTGGTGTCGGTGATCCAGTCGTCGTAGTCGGCGGCGCGCATCTCGTGCGGATAGCCGTCCTTCAGCGGCCAGCCGATACCGATGATAAAGATGGCGGGATGCTTCTGAAGAATGATGGTCTCGCGCCGTTTGCGGGGCAGATCGGGATACATCGCCAGGAGCTCTTCGGCATGAATGAAAGTGAGCTCCTCGGGCAAATTGGGATAGCGAGGCTGGCGCAGTTCGGGGAACTTTTCCTGGGCAAATTTTTCGGCGCCGACCAGAACTTTCCAAATCTTGCGCACGATGGACTTGAGGAAATCCAGATTGCGCTGCTCGGCGGTCATCACGCGCTCCCAATCCCACTGATCTACGTAGGCGGAGTGATCGTGGTCGAGAAAATAGTCCTTGCGCACGGCGCGCATGTCGGTGCAGATGCCTTCGCCGGGGTGGCAGTCGAACTGCTTGAGGGCCATCCTCTTCCATTTGGTCGCGGCCTGCACGACCTGAGCGTCAATGGGGTGCTTGCCGCGGTCGTTGGAAATGTGGAACTGGATGGGGGTGCGGGAACCGTCGCGGTCGAGCATGTCGTTGACGCCGCTTTCCACGTCTACGATCAAGGGCACCTCGACCATGATCAGTCCGAGTTCTTTGCATAGATTGTCTTCGATATAACGCTTCAGGTGAAAGAGTGCTTTCTGGGTTTCTTTGGGAGTCAACAAGGGGCGGTAATCGCGAGGCAGAATCTTCTCCAGTTCCTCGTAGTCACCGATGCCGGGGCCGGCGAGATCGGCCTTCTTACTGGCTTGGGCGTCGCTGAGAGCGGCGGTGCCGTTTTCCGTATCGACAAGCGAACTAGTTCGGTCATCTGAGTTGCGAATACTCATTATTGGGCTCCTTCGATAGCGGGGTGAGCCGCTGACGTAGTGGCTGAATCCTTATGAATGTTGGAGTGCTTGGGTAAACCATGGGCAGTGACAGCGGTCACAATTGAGCGTGCATATCATTATAGCCGGTTTTCGAAGATCACCAGCGCTACAGGAGAGTGAACCCGGCCGGGAACCGGTGTGTTAGATTGAGACTCTTCCATGAAGCAGGTAACAAACTGGGCCTTGGATACGGCCGCGGTGCGCGGGGCGAGCTATGCGGACGCACGAATTGTCGCGCAGCGAAGCCGGGCGCTGGCCACGAAGAACGGCAAGGTCGGCAGCGCATCCGACGCGGAATCGGTGGGGATGAGCGTGCGGGTGATTGCCGATGGAGCCTGGGGATTCGCCGCTTCCGCAGAGTTGGAGCGTGGCGCAGTCGAGGCTACCGCCGCGCGAGCGGTGGAGATTGCGCTGGCTTCGGCGCGCGTCAAACAGCACGATATAAGACTTGCCCCGGAAAAGCCGGTGGTCGCCGAGTGGACCACGCCGTACAGGATTGATCCTTTCAGCGTCTCGGTGGAGCAAAACATCGAACTGCTGTTGAGAATTGATGCGGAGTTGCGTGCCGTCGCCGGGATCACGCTGGCGGAGACAAATCTGAATTTCAATCGTGAAGAGCAGTGGTTCCTGTCGTCGGAGGGGACCGACATTCATCAGACGAAGCTCTCGACGGGCGTTGGATATGCGGCATACGCCTTTGCCGGGAACGAGATTCAGAAACGGTCGTATCCGAATTCCTACGGCGGGCAGTGGCAGAACAAAGGCTATGAACTGATTGACGAGCTGAAATTGGTGGAAAACGCCCGGCGGATTGCGGAGGAAGCCGTGGCGCTGCATGCCGCCGATCAATGTCCGGAAGGGAAGTTTGACCTGATTCTGGATAGTTCGCAGCTGGGCTTGCAGATTCACGAATCGATCGGGCATCCGATTGAACTGGATCGCGTGCTGGGAATGGAGGCGAATTTTGCGGGAACCTCGTTCCTCACGCTCGACAAGTTGCGCACTTTACGCTACGGAAGCGACTTGGTGAATGTGGTGGCCGATGCCCGGCAGGAGCATGGGCCGGGGCTGGGGACATTCGGTTTTGACGATGAAGGCGTGCCGGGGCAGTGCACGCCGATTATTACGAATGGGTTGTTCACGGGCTATCTCAGCTCACGGGAGACCGCGCACACGATCGGCCAGAACCGGTCAGGCGGAACGTTGCGGGCGGAGGGGTGGAATCGGCTGCCGATGATCCGCATGACAAACATCAGCTTGCTGCCGGGAGACAGGCCGCTTTCGCTGGAACAGTTGATTGCGGGAACGGAGCACGGGATTCTGATGCAGACCAACCGTTCGTGGTCCATTGACGACAAGCGCTATAACTTTCAGTTCGGATGCGAGATTGGATGGGAAATCAAGAACGGCAAACGCGTGCGCATGGTCAAGAACCCGTCGTACTCGGGGATCACGACCGAGTTCTGGAATTCGCTGGATGCGATCTGCTCGCGCGAAGAATGGACGTTATGGGGCACGCCGAATTGCGGTAAAGGCCAGCCACAACAAGTGATGGGGACGGGACACGGCGCGGCGCCGTCGCGCTTTCGGGGTATCAAGGTGGGGAGCGCGTATAAGAGCGGGTGACATCCGTCACTGACAATTGTGCGAATCGAGCGCTAGCATTTGGCACTTAGCACTTGGCACTTAGCCACAGGTGCGGAGGTGCGGAAATGAAAGATTTTAGGGATCTCACGGTCTGGGAGAAATCTCACAAATTGACCTTAGAAATCTATAGCTTAACGGCAAAATTCCCGCGGCACGAATTGTATGGCCTGACGAGCCAGGTCCGGCGATGCAGTGCTTCCATCGGGGCGAACATTGCTGAAGGGTGTGGAAAGCGCGGTAACAATGAGTTCCAGCGGTACTTGCAGATAGCGTCGGGTTCGGCCAGCGAACTGGATTACCACCTGTTGCTGGCACGGGATTTGGGTTTTCTAACAGACACCGATTACCACGACTTGGCCAGAAGGCTCACTGAAGTCAGAAAGATGCTTACATCGTTGCTTCAGAAGATCGAGGCTGACCGCCTGATGGCCAAGTGCTAAGTGCCAATTGCTAAGTGCTGACTACCGAGTGCTGAATGCTAACTAAAGACCAAGCCGGCGAGATTTTCGACCGCATCCGGAAGCTTTCGAACGCGGATGAGGTCGAAGTGCTTTTCTCCGGCGGTCGGTTTGCGCTGACTCGCTTCGCTAACAACTCCATTCATCAGAACGTGGCGGAGGAGAATTCCGTCGTATCCGTGCGCACGGCGTTTGGCGGGCGGACGGCGCGGGCTTCGACCAACAAGTTTGACGATGACAGCCTGCGACGCGTGGTCGAGGCGTCGGAGAAACTGGCCCAGGTGCAGCATCCTGATCCTGACCTTTTGCCGATGCCGGATGCGCTTGAGGCGGCGGGCAGTTCTAGTGCGGGCAAGACGGGCGGGGCACCCGTCCCCACACAAGCAATTCCTCCCCGTTATTTTGAACGGACCGCCGGCATTACACCGGAGCAGCGGGCGGAGGGCGTCAAGAAGATCGTGGGCGTAGCGCAACGGCACAACCTCACCACGGCGGGAGTTTTCTCGAGTGCGGAATCGTGCGAGGGCATCTTCAACTCGCGCGGGTTGAGCGACTGGCACACGCAGACACTGGCCGAGATTTCCATCACCATGCTGGCGGCGGATTCGTCAGGGTGGCAGAAAGCAAATTCGCCCGATGTGGCGAATCTCGATCCCCTGGCGCTGGCCGAAACTGCAGCGAAGAAGGCCGTGGACTCGGCGCGCCCGCACGAAATTCCGGCGGGGAAGTACACGGTGATTCTGGAACCGGCGGCCGTGCTCGACATCGTGGGATTCATGTTCTGGGATTATTCGGGCATGGCCATTCTGGACCAGCGCTCGTTTCTCACGGGACGCATGGGCACCAAGTTTTTCGGGGACAACATCACCATCGCGGACGATGTGACGCATCCGCTGCAGACCGGCTCTCCGTTTGATGGAGAAGGCATGCGGCGGCAACGGGTCGGTCTGATCGAAAATGGAGTGGTGAAGCGCGTGGTCTACGCGCGGGCGACCGCGGAGCGAATGAAGCGCTCGGAGTACCGGGACAAGGCGGGGCCGATCGAGGCCACGGGGCACGGGTTTCCGCTGCCTAACGAAATGGGAGAGATGCCGCTGAATATCGTGTTTGCCAGGCCGAGCGATCCGCAGAGCGTGGAACAGATGATCGCCTCGACAGAGCGCGGCGTGCTGGTGACGCGGCTGTGGTACATCCGCGAAGTGGATCCCTACGAGAAGATGCTGACAGGAATGACGCGCGACGGCACGTTTCTGGTGGAAGACGGGCGCGTGCGGGGTGGGGTGCGGAATTTCCGCTTCAACGAGAGCCTGATTCACATGCTGTCGAATGTGGAAGCGATGAGCGAGCCGGTTCGCTCTTGCGGCGAAGAATCGTTCGACATGGTGGTGCCGGCCATGAAGGTGAAAGAGTTTAACTTCACGGAAGTGACAAAGTTCTAAGCAGTCAGCGTTCAGCACTCAGCATTCAGCCACGTTATCTCCCGCCAACCCGTCCCAGTCCGTCAATTAGACGAAATCGCCCTGTTTTTACCGGGGATTTGCGGTTCCTGGGGGGACAATTTCAGGTCCAACTCTGCCTTCGCGAATCATGCCTAATCCCTTCAAAGAAAAGAAGTTACCCCCTTTTGTTCAATGACTTCGGTAACTTTGCAGGGCAGATTCATGGGTGTAGGCTGCCCTTAAGTTCGGTGAGTGTCAGAGAGTTTTGGCGAGAGTGGAAAGGCCAGGCGTGGCAGGGGAAGCAGGCGGGAATCCGATGACGGAGGAAGCGGTGAACGCGAAGCAGTTCGAAGATTTGCAGAGTGCGCCGCGCTTTCCGCTGCATTTGGCGGCATCGGTCAAGGCGTCGGGCGGGGCGTACGCAGCGGAGACGGAAAACATCTCGGCCAACGGCGTGTTGCTGGCGATGGACAATGACGTGCCCGTAGGCTCGATGGTGGATTTCACAATTGTGTTGCCGGCCGAAGTAGTGGGTGCGCGGCGGGACGTGCAGGTTGACTGCCGCGGTCGGGTGGTGCGCAGCTTCGAGGATCGGGGCCGGCGCGGTGTGGGCGTGGTCATTGACGAATACCGCTTCGAGCGGGCGTAGGCGCAAGGGACTTTCGATGGCGAGCACTCCAGTTAGCGTAGAAGAAAATCTCGGGGCAGGCGAGGATGCCGCGAAGGGCCACTTTGTGCGGGTAATCGTGGCCGATACGCAGGCTATCTTCCGCGCCGGTCTGCGCAAGGTTTTCGCGCTGGAAGATGACATTCGCGTGGTCGGGCAGGCCGAGACGCTGGCGCAGGCGCAAACCGCGGTGAAGAAGTTTTCGTCGGACGTTGTGATTTTCGAAGGGGCGCTGGCGCCGAATCCAGTAGAAGCGGTGGCCGATCTCATCCGCCAGAACCCGCAGATGCGGATCGTGGTGGTGACTCCGAACGCTGAGGAAGAGTTGACCCTGGAATTATTCCGCCGGGGCGCGCACGGGATCGTGTCGCGGGAGGTGGAGCCGGAGTTGCTGGTTGACTGCCTGCGCAAGGTGGCGGCGGGAGAAACCTGGCTCGAGAACCAGGCGGTGCATTGGGTCATGGAAGCTTACCGCAACCAGAACAACCGTCCAACTGGAGCGCGTCCGAAAGTGCAACTCACGCCGAAAGAAACGCTGATCGTTTCCTGCGTGACCCAGGGCATGAAGAACAAAGAGATTGCGCTACGCGTGGGCACGACCGAGCAGGTGGTGAAGAATTATCTGCGCAAGGTGTACGACAAGCTCGGTGTGGCCGACCGTCTGGAACTCGCGCTCTACTGTCTGAACCATCATGTGGTGGACCACACGAAGGTCCCCCCCTTGCCGGTCTCTCCCACGAACGGCAATGCGAAGGCGGCAGCGGCGGCTGCGGGAGCTTCAGGTACAGCCTCTGTTATGAGCTCAACGCCAGAGCCGGCAGGTTCTCCCGAGAAACTCTCCTAAGTGTAGCCGCCCAGGTGTGGCCGTCCCAGTTGATCCCTTCTTTGCAAGTTGCGGTTTACGCGACTTCACCCATAAAATTGAAAAGAAGCGAAGAACCGTGTCCCAATTGTTGCGGATGAACAAGAAGCTTCGTAAGGAAACTCCGACTAAGTATCCGAGGTAGAGCTAGGGCTCAAGGCAGAGAGGTCTCGGGGCCAGTGTGCGGCAGAGTTTCTTTAGTTAGAGAGTTTCTTTAGAAGGTGTTCCTTCCCGGTGTTTTGCCGGAGAGATGGCCGAGTGGCTGAAGGCGCACGCTTGGAAAGCGTAAACCCCGTGCTGGACGGCCCATCCAGCAGAATCAAGCAATTACGTGGGACTTGCTCCAGCCCGGAATTCTAAAGCGAGTTACCTTTCAGCGCAAGGCTTTTCTGGCCTTTTTCTTGTCTTTATTCGCCCCGTTGTTTTGCTCGCAAACGTGACCGTGCTACCCGGTGCGCTTCCCGGTGTGATGGTTTGCAGTAATACTGCTTGGGAATACGCGGGATAAATGGAACATCGCATTTCGGACACACACGAAGGTGATTCACAAGCACCGTCGCAAAGGCAGCGGTCTTCCAATCAGGACAGTACACGCCCGGCAAGAAACGCAGCTCTTTGTCCGAGCACCACATAATCAAACGAGCGTCCCGAAGTAGGCGGTTTATCAGTGTGGAATAAACCCATCGCACCCCCGCGCCCCAATTCGGCCTTTTAGGGGATGATTCAAACGACCATTGCGTGCGAGCACCCTTGGCTACAGACTCAAGCCACGGGCGCACATTTTCAAAGTGCCGCTGGAACGCTAATTCGTCCTCAGTTTCATACGCGAATTTCAGCCCCGTTGTGCCGTTAAACAAGGAAACATCCTCGGGCTTGGGAAAAATCTCTCGCAGCCTTCTTTTGACTTCCCCCGGTGTGATAACGCGAACAGCAACCGACCTTTTGTTGTGAGGACCCGGATAGAACGTCACCCATCCGTCGGCACCCTCTCGCTTTTCTGCGTTCACAAGCACCGGCAGTGTTACGGCATGTATAGGGTTACGCGACATCACATAAACCATATCATACTATGGGGGTGTTGGTAAAGGGATTCCCTAACGGACCACAGAATCCGTTAACAACAAAGGGAGGCAGTATGAGGACGCTACAAAGGCCCACGGCCGACCGGCTCCATGACGCGGAATCCGCCGGTGAGTTGCTCGGCGTCCGGCCCTCTACGATTCGTTGGTGGTGGACGATTGGCAAGTTACACCGCGTCAAGATTGGACGGCTTACGCGGGTGTGGGAGTCCGAGCTGCTTGCGCTAATTCCGCACGAGGAAAAAGGACCTAAGCAATGACAGCGGAAAATCTGATTGGCGAATTGTGGCGTAGGTGCCGTCAGACGGCACAGGAAGCCGGGGGCCTACGCGCTGAGGCGGTACAGACGCTAATTTGCCAGTCCCGCGAAATTCTCACGTCCTACGGCTGCTCGAAAAGGGACGCTGACGTGGTCCTGTTTGACCTTTACACGGATGCCCACTGGGACTGGCCTGAGCCAACCGCGCGCGTTTTTGAGACCTTGCTTGAGATTGAACTCCAGGAATTTTTCAAAGAACGGATGGCAAACTGAATGCAACCCCTAACGTTTCGCTCCCCATTTTTTGCGCTGCTCGAAAGCTACGCACCGCAACTGCTCGCCGGACCTGAAGCCCACGTAGCCGCGCTCAAGCCGAGACTGGCAGCGGGCCAAGTGGGTGTACTCGGCGTTCTTGGGCAGTCTGATTTTTGGGCCGACACGGACTACGCGGACATCCGGGCAAACGTGCGCCGCGCCCTTGCTGACCCGACCGCGCGGACCGTTGACTTGATCGTGGACAGTCCGGGAGGCTCCGTGTTGGGCCTGCCGGAAACGGCAGACGCGATACACGCGGCCAACCGGGTCAAGCCCGTGCGTGCCTTTGTGACCGGCATTGCCGCATCCGCCGCGTATTGGCTCGCGTCCCAAGCATCCACAATCACGCTCACGCCATCCGGCGAAGTCGGCTCCGTGGGTGTCCTGGACTTACACGCTGACATCAGCAAGGCGCTCGAAAACGCGGGGGTCAAGCTGACCGCCGTGACTGCCGGGGAACACAAAGTTGAGCGTGCGCCCTTCACTCCGCTGTCTGATGACGCCAAGGCACACATGCAAAGCGAAGTGACCCGCTGGTACGGAGATTTTCTCTCAGCCATTCGCCGGGGACGTGGTGCGCGTGTGAGTCCAACCGGGACATACGGCGCGGGCCGGATGCTCGGCTCACGTGAGGCGCTATCCGCTGGCATGGTGGATTTCATCTCTGGAGGTGCGTTTTGACGCTCTTAGAACTCAATTACCAAAGGCGCAAGGCCCGCAAGGAAGCAAATTCCTTGCTGGACGCGGCCACAAATGAAGGCCGCACGCTAACAATCCCCGAGCAGGTACGTTTTGATTCGTTGCTCGCCCAAATTTCTGAAACCGACGCTGCGATTGTGCGCCGCGAATCTCTTCGAAGGATGGCAAGCTAACATGGGTCTCCAATTACTCAATCTCCCCGCACCCCCCACGCCCGGCAAGCGAGCCGACAGCACGCTCATGGGCCAACCGTACAACCTTGGCACTCTGACATCAATGTTTATGGGCGTGCGGTCCTCCAGCGGGCAATTTGTCTCCGCCCAAACTGCGCTGAGGGCCAGCGCCGTGCTCGCGTGCGTCCGCATTCTGTGCGAGGACCTAAGCGCACTGCCTTTGAATCTCTTCCGGCGCACGCCACAAGGGGCGGTGCTCGCCACGGATGACCCGCGTTTCAAGCTGCTACATGACGCGCCTAACCCTTGGCAGACAAGCATGGAGCTGAGGGAAAGCCTGCTTCTTGACACGCTCTGCTACGGTCAGTCCTTCGCAGAAAAAGAGATTGGGCCGGACGGAGTGGAGGCACTACACCCGCTCAGCGCGGGCCGTATGGTGCCAATGAATCCGTTGGACCTCTACATCCCGCCGCCAGTCCCGCTCTTTTGGCGCTACGCGGACCCGCGTATAGGCCAGCGCGTGCTTTTGTCGGATGACCTCCTGACCGTGAAGATGCTTGCGCCTGCCGGTTACCTGGAGGGCCAAAGTCTCATCCTGCTTGCGCGTGAAGCTATCGGGTTGGCCCTGGCCGCTGAAGAGCAAGGGGCGCGGCTCTTCAAAAATGGCATACAGGCGGACCTGACGTTAACCACGGACGGCGAAATTGAAGACAAAGAGCAGCTCCGGCAAGCCCTCATGCAACGTCACGCCGGGTCTGCTAACGCCTGGATGCCGCTGCTACTGGAAAACGGCCTCAAGGCGGCGCGTATCGGACTGACCGCGCAAGAATCGCAGTACGTCGAAACCCGGCAGTTCCAGCTTGAGGACATAGCGCGAATCTTCCGCATTCCTGATGTCCTTATTGGCATCGCGCACGGCAAGACCGCAACCTTTGCGAGTGCCGAGCAATTTTTTCTCTCTTACACAAAACACACGCTTCAACCGTGGTGCACTCGCATTGAGCAGAGCATCCAGCGGGACCTAATCGCGCCAAGCGAGACGGACCTTTTTGTCAAGCATGACCTGGACGCGCTCATGCGTGCGGACCTTCAAACACGCTACGCGGCCCACGCGGCGGGAATTACGGCGGGCTTTGTGACGAGAAATGAATGCCGCCGAATGGAAAACCTGCCAACGTTGCCCGGCCTGGATGAGCCATTAAGTCCGTTGAACCTCGGTAGCGGCTCCAATCTCAAGCCCGCTCCAGGTGCAGGCGCGGTGCGCCTTGCCCGTCAGTTAGCCACGAATGTGATGGCCCACGAAAGCAAGCTGCTTGGTGAGAAGCCACGTGCCACAGTGTACGGCCCATTGTTGCCCTCATTCATCGTGAGCAAGACCGGGCTAAGCGAGCAAGAGGCCCGTTCGTACTGTGCGCAGCGTTTGGCACAGCCTGACGCGGACGGCGTGGAATTGCTGGGTCGATTGCTTTTAGGCACGGTGCCCGGCGAGTAAGTATCGGGCTTCAGGGCAGGCGAGGCGAGGCTGGGCGAGGCCCGGTCGGGCATGGCCCGGCGTGGCAGGGCAAGGCAGGCAAGGCAAACAGTTTTGAGTGCGGGCCGGTCCCGCATTCGCGTTACTCAACCGGCTGGCCCGGTGTAGGCGCGAAAACAAATTGGTGCACCGCACCTTAAACGGAGTTACTTATGACGTTAGCTGAAATCCGCACCATGCGGCAGACCTGCCGGGCCAAACTGGAAGACCTGATTGGCCGCACGTCCAGCCGTGAGCTGTCCACTGAAGAGGCACAGTTGCTCGTTGACCTGAAAGCCGAAGGCGAGCGGCTTGGCAGTCTCGAATCCCGTTACGCGGTCCTTGAAAGCTTTGACAAAGGCACACAGCCAATCATTCACCGTCCCATCGCTCCGACCGATACAGACCGGAAAGCGGCCATTGTGAAGGCCCTGGATAGCTTCCTTCGCACCGGCGTGATGGCGGCGGATGTGCCTCTCCAGATTCAGCAGTCGCCTGTCTCTGGCGCGGCGGCGGCCGTGCCCACGGATGTCATTCCCACGATCATTCAGGGCATTCAGGACTTCGACATTCCCGGTCGTTTGGGTGTCCTGGATTTTCCGCGTGACACAACCAATCCCCTGGTAGTCACGATGCAGACCGCTGCACCGGCTGCCACTACGCAGATTGAAGGCGCGGCTCCAACCGAGTCAACCCCTCCGACCTACGCAACGGTCACGCTCACCGGCGCACGCTATCAGAACCTCACGAAATACTCGATTGAAGCGCGGATGAACCTGGCCGTGCCAATCGTGGCTTCTGTTCTGAAGGCGCTTGCACTCGGCCAGCTCCAGAGTCAGAACGCGGCTTTCATGGCGGCTTTCAAAGCAGCTATGCAAGCCAACTCGGCCGCATTGGTGGACAGCGGGTCCGACTCACCGGCGGACGCCTATTCGTTCTGTTCTCGCCTGAAATACGCACAGGGGTATTTCTGGCAGAACAGCCCCAACAATCGCTTCCTGCTCTGTCCCTCCGACTTGCAGAAAGTGAAAAACGCACGCGACACCTACGGGCGTCCGCTCTTCGATGACGCAACGGACAGCATCTTGGGCAAGAGTTACGTTGTCCATCCCGATGCTGACCGCGTGTACTACGGCGATTATTCCGTGTCGGTATGCCGGTCACGGACTCCGCTGTACGTCCAGACGCTACTCGAATTATTTGCCGAGCAGGGGCTTATAGGAGTCACGTCCTATCAGTTCGCTGATTGGAAATTCTTCGCGCCGCCAACCTATCAGCCGGTTGTATTCGGCAACCTGGACGCATCAGGTTCGTAGTTTGTCCTAACCCCGGCTGGCGGGGTCCCTCACATCTTTCGGCAGTGGGGGAAGGGCCAGAGCGGTCTCCAGCGTACCGCGTTTGAAAACCGCTGAAAACGGGGCTGCTGTCCTTTTGCGGGGAGTTGCAGCAGCCCCCATTTTTTCTTTCGGGGAGGCGTGACGTGACCTTGGAATTTTCGATGACGTTGCCGGATGCGATGTTTCACGAACTGAATGAGGCCGCGCGGGAGTGTAAATGTTCCCCTACGCAATTCGTGGCCGAGAGCCTGGAGAGCGTGCTGGCCGAGCGGAGGCTGCCGAGGGTGAGGCCGGGCACACATGGCGCGTGGACTTCGGGTTTTACGAAACAGCGTGAGAAGCCGGAGGCGGAGGTTGAGGAAGCGGAGCCGGAGGGCTACCCGGTCCGCCTGGAGCAAATATTATGACCGTTCTGTCAAAGGAAGGATTCCGGGCACCCCGGACCGCCAACAATCAGAAGATTTTTGAGATGCTTACATGGTGCCGGGAGAATATGTGCACGCCGGACGGGAAGCGCATCTGTCTCCTATGTGGCCGTGACCTATCCGGCGATACGCACGCGATCCTTGGTCATTGGGAAGCCAACGAAGAGACACAGAAACGGATAGGTGCGCCTTCAGGCAAAACACGCATCGTCGTGTACATGCTTTGTGAGGGCTGCTATGAGTTGTCCGACGTGACCGAGAGAGCGGATAAAAGACTCTTGGAACGGTTGAGCGTCCAATGACAATCGAAGACCTGAAACAGCAGCGCCGGTGGGTGTGCTGGAAACTGACCACAGTTCCCGGCAGAGACAAGCCTACGAAAGTGCCTTACATGCCGAGCGGTCGCAAGGCCGCAAGTGATGACCCGGCAACCTGGAGTATGTACGCTGAATGCAAAGCCGTGGAGTCGCAGTTCTCCGGCGTTGGCTGTGTACTCGGGGACATGGAAGGCGTGTGCGCCTTTGGCGTGGACATGGACGGCTGCTGTGATGCAGTCACCGGGAAGTTTACGCCAGAGTCCCGCGAGATCGTGATTGGCCTGGACACCTACGCGGAATACAGCTACTCGGGAGACGGCTGCCATCTGTTAGGCCTTGGTGACCTGGACGAAAAGTACCGGAAAAACAAGCGCAAGGTGATTGTGAAGGCCGTCCCCGGCTGCAAGCAGATTGAAATTAAGTCCGCTGGCTTCTACTTCGTCTACACCGGACGGCATCTCACCAAGACACCTGCCGGCCTGATGCCCCGCCAAGCGCAACTGGACGCTCTGTGCGCGAAGGTCGCAGCGGTCACCAAAGATAACCTGACCATCTCTGCACCGGATGAAGCCGCGCGCTTTGCAAAGCTGTGGGCCGGTGACATGAGCGATTACGCGGACAATCACAGTGTTGCGGACATGGCCTTAGCGAGCCTCCTTGCCCGGCGATTCAATAACAACGCCTTCCTGATTGACCAAGAGTTTTGCAAGTCCGGCCTGTACCGGGAAAAGTGGGACCGCTTCGATTACAAATGGTCCACCATCTGGAAAGTCATCAAAGGCGCAGATGTTGCACCGGCATTTAGTGACGAAGAACCGATGGACGAAGATGGACCCACGGAATACCTTGTAGAAGCGCTGTCAGAATCGCATGAAGGTTGGTGTCCGTTTGGTGAGGTGTCGCTCATCGGCGCACCATCCGGCGCGGGCAAGACCTACTTTGCGCTCACGGTACTGGAAAAGGCACGCCCCGGCGGTGAGTTGTGGGGCCACAAGACCAAGCCGCGTGAATACCGCGCTCTATTGCACGATAGAAGCAAGAAAGCGATGGCGCGGACCATCCGTCACATGCGATTGTCGCAGGAAGTCCGTGACCGCATTATCCGTCTAAGCCCGGCACAGCAAGCCATGACTCCGGCTGAGGCCCTGGAATCGCTCATCTTGGATAACCCCGGCGTCCAGGTCTGGTTTATCGAAGGCTTGGACCTATGGGCACCCAACATGCTGAAGATGGAAATTCTTGCGCCTGTAATTGACGCACTCCAGCGGGTCGCCACAAAGCATAACGTCTGTGTCCTCGCAACCGTTGGTTCGCCAAAGATGCGGGGAGACGACCGCTATTTCGGACGGGATGCTCTATACGGAAGTTCCGCGCTTGCTCGCAAGGTGGAAACGGTCATTCTTATCGCGCTTACCAATCGGGAGGACGCGGACAGTGCGCGAATGTATGACGTGATGCCGCGCAACGGCAAGACCGAGCGCCTGTACATGAAGTGGGAGCCATCACAGGGATTGGTCATCACAGATAAGCCGGAAGAGCCGGAGCCGGTAAAGAAAGTGTCTGAGGCGATGGCGCGGATGGCGCGGAATTGCTTTCACAAATTCAAGGCCGGTGATGAGGTGACGTACTCCAAAGAGTTAGGCGCGAGTACCACGTTTTACCGCTGGCGTGATGATGCCGTCCTCTGCGGGCAAGTGGTCAATCACAGCGGTTGCTACTACATGGCCTCATCGGGAACGGGCTGTGTCGTATCGAGCGGGTAAATTCTTGGAGATTGGAGACGAAAAAGTGCGTCTCCATTACCAGAATTTTCGCCGTTCGCTGATGAAATTGGACCTTTGTTTACACAGAGATAGCAAAACCCTATGTGTGTTTTAAGCTGGAGGAGGAGATAGAGAAAGTTCATCTCCTCCAACGCATACAGTGTCAAGGAAATGGGAACATTGATCGCCGTTTTTACCTGCCCGGCCTATGCAGACCGCCGGGCTGCCATCCGTGAAACGTGGATGACCTTGCCCACGGATGCCGACATCCGCTTTGTGTGTGGTGCGCCCATCCCGGATGCCGTGTGTCTCAACGTACCGGACACCTACCCGGAGCTGCCACAGAAGACGTTTGCAACCGTGCGCTATGCCGTTGACCACGGTTATGACCTGCTCATCAAGGTTGACGATGATACGTTCTTCATGTTGCTGCCCGGTTACCTTGCCGAGTTCGCAAAGCATGATTGTCTGTGCCACGTGCGTCCAAACAAGGGCAAGGGCAGCCCGTACCCGCAAGGGGGCTGCTACTCGCTCAGCCGCCGGGCTATGCGTGCGGTACTGGAGCATCCCGAGCTATTCACCGTGGGGCCGGAGGACTTGGCTGTGGGGCAGGCATTAGGCGCTGAGGGCATCCCACTCACGCATACCGAGCGCATCAAGACTACTGTAGTGTTTGGACACCCGGCCGTGTGGAATAACATCATAGCCTGCCATTGCTGCCCACCACGCGAGATGCGTAGGGTCTTCAATGGGGTGGGGAGGGCGGGTTAAATGTCTGGCACTGATCGCTGAAAGAGCGCCGCAATCCTTTTTGTTACACAGACGTTAATTTCTCATTTTGAGATTTTATTGCAAGGAAAGGCATCTTCCGGCATTTTAGCCGCTTTTTGTTCGCTTTCAACATAGCGAATATCAGGCGAAAGTCCAGGCTGGTCAATACTTTAGGGGCGGTCCACAGGGCCATCCCCGGCCACGCGGGGCTGTACGGGCTTCTAAACGCACGCACGGGCCATCTGTGACGTTGACAGCCGCCCCGCGCTTGTGGTAGGGTATAAAAGTGGTATTTTTGTGCCTAATTCGTTCTGTAGGAGTGTCATAAATGTCAGTCCTCCCAATCGGCTACCATCCGGGAGCGCGTCTAACGGACCCTGAGACATCGCATGAAGCGAGCGATGCGAAGGACCACGGCCATTCCCAAGCTGAAATTCTCCAAGATGTGAAAGCTAACGGTCCAGGCACAGAGGAAACAATCCTCACTCGCATGGGCGTGCGGCAGCGCTCTGACGCGAGCAGCGAGATTTCCGCGCTCGTAAAGAGCGAGCATCTCGTAAACCTGATTGATCCACGGACAGCAAAAAAGATCAAGTTGCGGAACACCAGCTCGCGCCCTGCCCTCGTTCGTGGCCTTCCCGCGCATCAGCGTGACGCCACGCTCATTCGGTCTTTGTTAGTCCAAATGGACAATGATGGCGAACGGCAAGCTGCCATCCCCAAACCCACGCTCAGCACGGTTGGTGCGTCAAAGGCGAGCAGTCCGGGCGCTGAAAGAAGGCAGGGGGAACGACGGCAAGGCGAACGCCGAAATGCCACGCGGTCAAAGGCTCGCTAATTGGATAGTAAACTCACCCGCTCATGCACCGCCTGTAAATCCTCCGTCATCAGGTTCGCGTATCGCCGCGTCATCTCAAGGGTGGAATGGCCCAAGACTTTCTGTAAGTGAAACACGCTGCCGCCGCGCCGGAGATAGTTGACGGCAAATGTGTGACGGAATGCGTGCAACGTCCGCGCTGGAGGGGCAAAGCCGAGCTGACTGCACAGGATCTTTACACCCCTCAATGCCGTCATGCGGCCAACCGGCGTTTCTTCCCGAGTGGCGAAGAGCAGGGAATCAGGCTTCCGGTTGAAGTCCGACATAAAGCGGTGCATGGCCCTTCGCAGCACGAAAGAGAACGGCACGATTCTTTGTTTCCGTCCTTTGCCATCCAGCATGATAAGCATGTTGTCCATATCAATCTCACGTACTCTCAAGGTCAGAGCCTCCGTGATACGGCAGCCGGTATCAAGCAGGAAGAGCGTGAGCAGATGCAGCCGCCTCTGATAGAAGTGCTTCGCTTTGGGCTTCCAGTTCACAAGCAGCGTGACTTGGGCCGCCGTGAGTGTGGGCAGGACGTTCTGTGGCTCTTTCAACTGTGCAATCCGTAAGTGAGTGCAGCCCGCGCCGCACTTGCGCTCGGAGCCGCTATTCCAGTGCAGATAGGCATTGATGGCCCGAATTGAGGCGTTGCATCCGGTTTCTTTCAGCCCCTTCGCACGCATCCGCATCACAGCGTCTTTCAACTCCTCTTGCGTGGGCGATTCCGAAGGCAGCCACTTGAAGGCGTGCGTGTACCAAGAAACCGTGGAAGGTGATACATTTTTGAGGTAGCGGCGTTCCTGAATGAATGCTGCGAAACTGCTCATAGCGGGCCTCCCCAGGCGTGTTATCAGTTTTGGGAGCATCCCGCGTAACCCGGTGTTTTGCCGGAGAGATGGCCGAGTGGCTGAAGGCGCACGCTTGGAAAGCGTGTTTACTCGAAAGGGTAACGTGGGTTCGAATCCCACTCTCTCCGCCAGGTTTTCAACAACTTAACGCGCAAGCAAATCAGTCACAAATCAGTTGGGCCGGGGAATGGCCAGACGCACAACCTTGCTGTGTGCCTGTGCCATTTCATCCGTAACAACGTCCCCGTAAATGTTCAACGTTGTACGGATGTCTGAATGCCGCATGAGCTTTTGCTGCACCGCAATCGGAGTGCCCACGGCGTCTAGCCAAGAACGGTAGCTATGACGCAGGGAGTGTGTACCGAGACTACCGATCCCCGCCTTGGCCGCTGCTTTCTGAAACATCAGCCAGACCCAGGGATAGGACACCGGCAAACGGCCTAGCTTTGAGGGACTGGCGAAAATCCAATCCTCATCAGCAGAAAACTGAGTGCTCTGTCGCCATGCTTTAAGGACAGCCAGCATGTCCGCGTCAACCGACATCAGCCTCCCGGAATAGATGGTTTTTACGTCATCCACCCTCTGCCGAACAATTGCCCTTTCAACGCGCAGCTTGCCGTTGAGCCAGTTCACGTCAGCCCACCGCAAGGCCAGACACTCGCTGATGCGAAGGCCAAAGCACACGCACACCAACGCAATCGTGCGGACAGGTTCCTGAAGTTGCAGGATGAACTTCTGGAACTCTGTCACGGTCAGACTGCGCGGTTGCCTTTTGCGCTTTGTTGCGCCCTTGATTGTGACCAATTCCATCGGATTACGTTCTGTGGGAACATCTCCCCGCCACATGGCATAGTCCCAGAGGGCCCGTATCAACCCCCGGACATGGACCTTGCTTTTGGGTGCAATAGACAGAGATCGGAGCCACAGTTCAACAACGCGCGCTTGCAGGTCCGTCAATGGGCAGTCACCCCAGCGAGGGATGATGTGATTGTTCAGCCAAGATTCGTAGCCTAAGCGTGTACTGTGACGTTGAGGCATCTTTTCCTGTCTGAATTGCTCTACAAGACCCCGCACCGTGACAGAGTTGCCGCCGAGCGGCTTCTCCAACGACCTACGCAACGGCTCCGCTGCGCGCCATGC
>Ga0209517_10004411_pt1 | contig 18501 bp, 16 predicted proteins | sample PeaSoiMetSII2010_FD_187695 | JGI IMG/M metagenome (GOLD analysis project Ga0209517, IMG submission 187695) | Peat soil microbial communities from Weissenstadt, Germany - SII-2010 (SPAdes) (version 2) | ecosystem: Environmental > Terrestrial > Soil > Wetlands > Peat | place: Germany...
GGCTGTGCGTCCCTCGAGACGTCTCGGTGGTTGGGTTCGACGACATTTATTTCGCCCATCTTGCCCGTCCGGCGCTCACAACCATACGGATTCCGCGCGAGGGGTTGGGCAGACTTTCGTTCGAGGTTTTGGATAAGACCCTTCGCGCAAAGCACAAGCAAGGCGCCCTTTACACCTGCGAGACTGCGTTGATAGTGCGCGACTCGACCGGTCCTGTGAAGCGATAAGGACGAACACGGGGGTTGTATCCAATCGTAGCCGCTCTCGCCGCGCTGGTTCTCTTGCACGAAGCACTCACCCGTCTCCCTGCCGCCGGGGTAACGAGTTGGCTAAGCTGCACCAACCCGCTATCAAGTTGAGCGGGGGAAGATCGGTTATGAAACGAAGATCTTTGAATCGGGAACTCGAATGCACATCAATATGAACACATCTAATGCAGGGCGACCGTCCGGCACGAATATGCCCGCCGGATCGTCGCTTGAACGGCAGTTCTACACCGATCCAGCCATCTATAACTTAGACATACAGAAAGTGTTCATGCACTACTGGCTCTGTGCCGGTCACGTGGGTCGCATACCCCACCCGGGTGACTATTTCATCTACCACGTCGCTGACGAATCGCTCATTATCATCCGGGCAGACGATACCCGCATCCATGCGCTGTTCAACGTGTGCCGCCATCGCGGTTCTCGGATTTGTACGGAGGAGACGGGCCACACCAAGAAATTGGTTTGTCCGTACCACCAGTGGGTCTATGACAGCGATGGCTCCCTGATCCATGCCCGGCATATGGCTGCAGAGATCGATTTCTCCAATTTCGGGCTGCACCGCGCGCACTGCCGAGTAGCGGAGGGGCTCATCTTCATCAATCTGGCGGAACAACCTCCGGATTTCAGTCCCTTCGAGCGCGACATCGTGCCACGTCTCAAACCCTATGATTTGGGCCGAACAAAGGTCTGTCATGCGAGAGCCTACAACATTCGCGCCAACTGGAAACTGGTCGTCGAGAATTCCCGGGAGTGTTACCACTGCGGCGTTGGACATCCTCAGTATTGCAGGGCCGTCGGATTCGCCGCGGCAATCGATTCCCCGGTCGCAGCCGAAAAGGAAAACTTGGTCTGCTCCTCGCAACAGGAGTTGCTCGCGGCACAAGGAATTGATTCCACTCAGGTGCCCTTCTTGCCAGGCAGTTGGCACCATTGTCGCCGGTTCTTTCTTCGTGACAACTTTTCTACCGAAAGCATGGACGGTAGGCCCGTGGCGCTCCTACTGGGTTCGGTTACGGACACGGGTGTCGGCGTTCTCGCTGTCGTCACCTTGCCAAATCTTCTGCTTGAGATTAGCAGCGACTACGCGATGCTGATGCGACTGGCGCCTGTCTCCCTCCATACAACCCGCGCAGATATGGAGTGGTTGGTGGCGGAAGATGCGGTCGAGGGTAGAGATTATGATGTGACTCGTGTAACCGATTTCTGGAGATTGACGGCCGAGCAGGATTGGAAACTGTGCGAGGACAACCAGGCGGGGGTGAATTCGACTCGCTACCAGCCCGGCCCCTACGCGCTAGTCGAAAATGGTGTGGCGCACTTTACGCACTGGTACCGAACGGCCCTCACCAACCCTTAAGCCTGAACATCGGGTTCTTCGGTAAGGTGGGTTATGGATGGTAGGCAAGATTGTGATGGGTACTTTAGGTCTTCGGTTGGCTATTCTTTGGCAGGTAGCACCGGTGCAGTGAGGTACCAGCCCTGGGGTCTGGACAAAACGGGAAGGAACAACGGAATCCGCTACACCGGGGGCTTCCCAGGCTGCGGGAGAATCCTCCAGTGCGTCATCCTGAGCGAAGGCGCGTTCGACATAACCGTGACTCCACTGGTCAGACTCTGGGCCTTTGGCAGAACGCCTGCCCGAGATGACCTCCCGCCGGAGGCGGCGGTTCAGGAGCAACTGAGGTCGGTCGATTACCACCGGTTGGTGCTCAAGGACCAGACGGCATTTCTCCCGGCCAAAGGCATGGCATTGGATCTGGGAGGGGTTGCCAAGGGCTATGCCGTGGACCGTGCGTTCGAGTTCTGCCGGAGCGCAGGCATCGAGGATTTCCTCATCGACCTGAACGGGCACATTCGGGGCTACGGAAAACCGCATTGGAGAGAGACGTGGCAAATCGGTGTCCGCGACCCTTTCGACCGCTCCCGCATCCTCGGAAAAGTCACCCTGCGCAACGGGATGGCGCTGGCAACCTCTGGGAACTACGAGCGCTGCGTCGAGCTTTCAGGGCAGCGCCACGCCCACATCATCAATCCTAGAACCGGATACCCTGTCACAGGGACGGCTGGCGTTACCATTCTAGCAGACGACGATACCACCGCCGATGGACTGTCGACGTCGTATTCTGTGGTGGGCCTGAAGGGCGCTGGCAAGCTTCTTCAAAGGGCCCCGTCGGTGGAGGTGCTCATCGTGCCGGATGAGTATCCGACTGAAATCTGGCTAACGCCCGGCTTTAGCAGAGTTTTTGTGCCTATACCGGAATTATCAAAGGCAGTGCGGCCCTTGTGCCCCGCCCCCCCTAAGCCGTGCTGCTCGTATTAACTTTACGATTACTACCAGGAGGCAATACTAATGAGACAACTCAAGCGCCGCGAGTTCCTTAAGACGTCTGGTTTCCTTGTCTTTGGCGGATTGCCGCTGAGATTTTCGGCCGCGCAGGGTGGAGCGAAAGGCTCTAATGGGCTAAGTGGTTCGACCCGAAGGATATTGGAAGGACACTTGGCTACGGTTGAGAATCACCTTAACAACGGGATTATCCCTTTCTGGTTTGCCAGGGCTCTGGATACGCAATATGGCGGGTACATGACCAATTTTGACGAGCAGGGAAAAGCCCTGCCTGTTCCCGAAAAGTATGTGAACACCCAGTGTCGGCTAATCTGGTGGTTTTCGACCCTTCACCGCCGTTTCCCACAGATGCCAAAAGCGGCGGATATGGCCAACCAAGGAGTGGATTTTCTGATCAAGCACTTCTGGGATGAAAAATACGGCGGTTTCTTTTGGAAGGTCCACCGCGACGGATCAGAGCTGGACAGCGCGAAGATTGTCTATGGAGAGAGCTTTTGCATATATGCACTGAGCGAATATTACCTGGCGACAGGAGACCGGAGGGGGTTGGATTATGCCAGTCGGACGTTCGACCTCCTGCAAAAATACTGTGCTGACGTACAACACGGCGGTTACATCGAGAATTTTCTTCGTGATTGGTGTCCCGAGGCAGGCGGATTTGCGGGAGGCGACCGCAAAAGCCTGGACACTCATATGCACCTCATGGAGTCGTTCACGACCCTTTTTGCCGCAAGCCGTGAAGACGTTCACCGGCGCAAGTTGCTGGAGGTAGTTAGCCTGATCTGCGAAAAGATGATTGACAAAACCAGTGGCTGTGGTTTGAACCAGTTCGATCTCGCCTTTCGTTCCATACCGGCGATCGCAATCAAGCGCACCTGGAATGGCGAGCGACTCGGCGAGCAACCCCCCGACCCTGTTGATACCACCTCCTACGGTCATAACGTCGAAATGGAATACTTGATGCACCTGGCGTTGGAGACTGCCCACCAGGACCTGACGCCGTATAAGCCTATTTTCCGGCGCGTGCTCGACCACACCGCCGAGTATGGCGTTGACTGGGAGCAGGGGGGAATATTCCGTGACGGGCTGCGCGCTACCTCGAAGCCCCTCGTCCTGGAGAAGGAGTTCTGGCAGCACAGCGAGGCGTTGGTCGGCTTCCTCGATGGGTATGAGCTGTTCCGTGAACCGCGCTACCTGGAAGCTTTTGGCAAAGTCTGGCAATTCGTGCAGGACTACATGATTATAAAAGGAGTGGGTGAATGGCGCACGCTGTTGGCCCGCTCCGGTAAGCCCATAGACCCGAACATCGGTAACCCCTGGAAGGTGGCGTACCATACGGGAAGATCGATGTTGGAGTCACGTGAGCGTCTGCGGCGCCTTTTAAGTTCGTAGCGAAGTGCTATATTCGGCAAGCACGGCCCTCCAGTTAGTCTAGAACCTTCACGAGGCGCTTCTATCCAGACCACGTGTCAGATTGCGCCTGAGGACCAATTCAAAGTCTTAATCGAGAGGAGAACTTATGCGAAAAATCTTACTTGCAGTTCTCATTGTTGCAGGTTTTGTTACGTTAACAAAAGCGCAGACCACGGTGCGGCCGAAAGACTACACGGCCCACGTGGTGGGCTACGCTCACATGGACATGGCATGGCTCTGGCGGTGGGAAGAGTCGATCCACGACATCATGTACAACACCTTTCGCAATCAGCTTGACTTGATGGACCGATTTCCAGACTACACCTACGCCCAGGATCAGGCAGTAGTGTTCGCAATGATGGAGCGCTATTACCCAGATATCTTCAAAGAGATCCAGTACAGGGTCAAGACGCACAACTGGATTCCGGTGAGTTCAACCTGGACGCAGATGGACGAAAACATACCGGATGGAGAATCGTTGGTTCGGCAGTTCCTCTATGGGCAAAAGTATAGCAAGGAAAAGTTCGGTCATTATGTCCGCATCGCCTGGCAACCGGATGTGTATGGCCATCCTTATTCCATGCCCCAAATTGCGAAGAAAGCCGGTATCGAATTCTACCTTTTCAATAGACCCCATGACGCCCGACGGTCCCCCATCGTCTGGTGGCAGGGGTTGGACGGCAGCCGCGTATTGGGTTATACGACGCCGGGCGAATACACCCAGCCGATGGATCATGAGCACACGACTGTTCTGGGGATGAAGAACGCGGATCGGGTGGGAGTTAAGAACATCATGGTGCTTTATGGCATGGGTGATCATGGTGGCGGCCCCAACGCCGAGGACGTTGCGGGCATCGCGAAGCTAAACGCGTCCCCCAACGATGTGCGAGTGAAAACGACCACCGTCGCGGATTATATTGATACTCTCCTGACAGAAAAGAGCGATTTCCCCGTGGTCGACAACGAAATGAACCCGGTCTTTACGGGCGCTAATACCACTCACGCCGAGATGAAGCGCTACTACCGGCAGGCTGAGCAGTTGCTTTTCAACGCCGAAAAGATGTCGGAATTAGCGGTGTTCTTCGACTATCGAGACTATTACCCCAATCGCGATCTGACGGAAGCGTGGAAGATCGCCCTGCTCAATGAGACTCACGATCTGGCAGGCGGGGACGGTATTGGTCCCATTTATGATGACGCCGCGCGCCTGTTCGATGAAGTTTTCGAGCGCGGTAATCGGGCACTGAACTTCTCTCTCCAAAGTCTGGGTCTTCAGTTGGACACGCAGGGCGAGGGAGTGCCCGTGGTCGTTTACAACCCCCAGTCCTGGGATCGCACCGACCTGGTGACCACCGAGGTGTCGGATTTTTCGTTGCCCTCCCGCATGGTTGCTGTCCATGAGGAGGAAAGGATTCCTGTCCAGGTGCTCAAGCTGCCGGCCGATACCCAACGGCGACAAACCGCGACGGTCGCTTTCGTTGCACAAAAGGTCCCGCAGATGGGCCTGAAACTTTACCGGCTTGTCCCCGAAGGCGCGAGCCGAAGTCCCGTTCCTTCGGTGCAAGTCGGCACGAATCCTCGCCCCTACCTCGAAAACGAATTTTTCCGCGTAGAGATCAACCCTCAAACGGGCCGCATTGCACGGCTTTTTGACAAGGCGAATAAGCGCGACGCGTTCCATGGCGAAGGCAATTTCCTGGTAGCACTGGAAGACACGGCAGAGGAGGCAAGAGCACAAGCCAATAAGACCACCGGTTTTACCGACGAGTGGGCGAGTCCTGCCTTTGCCATCGGGCTGACCGGGAGGAAGTGGGATATCGCACAACCAGCCCAGATTGAGATAAATGAGCGTGGGCCGGCGCGTGCAACGGTTCAGGTGTTGTACCGATTCAGGAACTCAGAATTTGTGGAGGACATCAGTCTCGTCGCCGGTGTGCCGCGCGTCGACGTTGCCATGATAACCGACTGGTACGAGCGCTCTGCCTTCATCAAGGCCGGTTTCCCCGTCAGCGTGGCATCCACAAAGGTGGCGGCGGAGATTCCCTACGGTGTCATTGAGCGCGGGCAGACTGGCGAAGAAATGGACATGGACAAATGGATCGATGTCTCCGACGCGAATTACGGCGTCGCGATCCTCAACAACGGTCGCAATGGCTTTGATGCCAAAGATAATGTAATGCGCCTTTCGGTAATTCGCGGTCCATGGGCTCCCGACCCGCGAGCCGATGCGGGAGAGCACAGCTTTGGTTATTCCATCTATCCCCATCGGGGAGGATGGCGAGAGGGAAAGGTAGAGTATCAAGCCTTGGAGTTCAACTCACCGCTGTTGGCACTGCAGGAGTTGGCGCACTCGAGCCCGCAAGTACAGTGGATGGAAAAGAAAGGCGGCTTGCCTGATTCCTATTCCTTCATAAAGACAGACAGCGACCACGTCATCCTTTACGCCTTGAAGCAGATGGAAGGTTTCTACGACAGGGACGCCATCGTGCGGTTCTTTGAGTGTGAGGGGCGCGAGGGTGACGTTACGATTCAACTTCCTCGGGTAGTTCGCGCGGTTGAAACCAATCTATTGGAAGATGAAGTCTTGGGGCCGATTGGAGAAGGGAACAGCATTAAATTCCACGTGAGGCCTTGGGAGATCAAAACGCTGCGTCTCACAAAGCAGTAGTGGCGTCATTACAGCTGCTTTCCAGGCAGTGGGTCAGTTCGACGTAAACGCGGCTTTACGCCGCCATTGGGTCCGTCTGCCAACGGATAAACTCGCCGCTACAACGCCAAACTGCTCCACTACCGCTTTTGTTTCACCTTGATCAGCAAGGGGCGGAAGGCAAGTTGCAGAGCCAGTTTTGTCCTGAGATGTTAATTCCGATTCAGAACCTCATGTCCTCCGCGTCGCTAAGGCAAATCATTTACCTCGACGACCCTCTCCAGCGTGAGTTCTATACGCAGATGTGCAGGATTGAACGCTGGAGCACCCGGACGCTCCAGGACAAGATCCGGGGAATGCTGTACGAGAGAACGGCGATCAGCAGGAAACCCGACGAGTTGGCCCGCAAGGAGCTCGGTGCCCTTCGCGACGAGGCCCGCATGAGTCCGGATTTGGTCTTCCGCGATCCCTACCTCCTAGACTCTCTCGGATTGAAGGAAACTTACAGCGAGAAGGACCTTGGAGCCGCAATCCTGTACGACCTTGAGCACTTCCTGCTGGAACTGGGTTCGGATTTCAGTTTCGTCGCTCACCAAAAGCGAATCACCGTCGACAAGGAGGATTGATACCTCGATTTGCTTTTCTTCCATCGCCGCTTGCGCGTCTACTGGCAGTGGATCTCAAAATTGGCCGCTTTCGCGCCGCCGACGAAGGACAGATGGAACTCTACCTCCGGTGGCTTGCGAAGCGCGAACGTCAGTCCGGAGAGGAAATGCCTTTGGGGCTAATCCTCTGTGCCGGCAAATCCAACGAGCACGTGGAACTGCTGGAGCTTGAGAGAAGCGGCATTCGAGTCGCTGAGTACTTGACGGACCTGCCGCCCGGGGAGGTCTTGGAACGCAGGCTGCACGAAGCCATTCGAGCGACTCGAGAACGGTTCAAGCCGGCCCTGGAGGCGAGCCAGGAACCGAAGTCCGCCCCCAAGCAACGTGAAGGCTCTTTCTACCCCGGCTATAGGCGCAAGACGAGTGCGAATGACGGGATAATGCGAAGCCGGCTCATTTTCGCAATTGGAACGGGTTCAGATAAGGATCAGGGTGATGGAGATGCTGGCTTCAGCTCGCCGGAGGTTGGGTCACAGTTTGGGTCACAGATAAGCGCCAATAGAACCATTTTCCGCCTAGTTGTCGGGCTCGGCGGTCCTGTAAATTCAATGGTTTGAGTGTCGTTCAAAACCGGTAAACGGTTTAGGAAACCGTTGCTCTATCCGTCTGAGCTACAGGCCCATACCTCCCAGTTGCTTTACTTTCAACAGCTTACCACAGGCGCCTCCTGCTGGCCATTGTTTACGCCAGCAGTTACGCCAACGATTCCGGATGAGATGGCTGGGTTGGATTCCCAGCCCTCCCACCAATTCGAGGGTACCTGTGCAGCCTCTCGGCCAGCTTTCCGGTTAAAGTGAACGTACCAACTGGCCGTGGTACTCAAGTCCGCTTTATAAGCCAGGTTCCGCGAGCGCCAGCGCCCTTGCGGATATTGGTCGTCGTAGACCCTCCACAAACGCTCGTAGTAGCGTCGATTCACATCCGTCCGCAGACGAGCGTGACCATCCTGGCAGTGACTCCGAGACATTCTGCGAATCTTAGTGTCTCGGGCACTGTTACTTCCGCTGGCTGATAGGTTACCACAATTCGAGCCACTAGTTTTCAGCCAGACTTCTACTTCTTCCCAACGGAACCTTAGGGCCTTTCCAACACGGACGGCAGGGAGCGGGCCAACCGCCCCCCGTTGGGTACGTCGATAGATCCATACGACTCTGACTTTCAGCTTCGCTGCCAGGTCAGCAGAGCTTGATCCACCCTGAGTAGATCAACGTGTGATGGGTGCCGGATACGTTGGACACCCCTCACAATAGCGCAGCCTCCTTTTCGTTTTCCCGGGTATTCCCTGCTTCGCAGTCTGTGGCAGCTTCACCAGTGGCCAACCCGGATTGTTCAGGACCGGGAGGAGGGGTGTCCGAAACACCGGCACCACTCCTCCAACGACTCAAGCTCAGGGAGAAGCGGATCCCTAGCACACCCCGGACGAGAATGTTGGCATCAACGTCCAAGCCTCTACCGGGCAATTCTCTTCCTCGGGCGCGCAGATCGTTGGACGACCACAGGTTGTTCTAGGTCTAACCGGAACCGGGTTGGAACCAGATCCGGTCCATTATCGAGCGATGTGATGGGGGTCAAATAACTCCTTGAGGCTGGCGCCGTGACCAAATATAATGGGGGCCCAGGAAAGCCCCCACAGAGAGGGGGTCAGCGCCTCCGGGAATCTTGATAGTGCTCCAAGTCGACGGGGAGTCTTTGCGGCGCGTTAAGGAAGAAGATTCTTCCCCAAGGCGTGTGTCTCCACGGTTAAAGCAGTTCCTGATGAATCCTCCCGAGATTGAACTGTGCTTGCTGCTCTCTCGAGCCCAACTTTCACCGCAGGCGTGGGAGCGGGCGCTGGAATTGCTCTCTACTCCCTTGCGCTGGGAGTTTCTCCTCGAACGAGCCAAGGCCTTCGGTCTTTTTCCCCTGGTCTACACTGGGCTTAGCACACATGGGTTTCCGGGTGTTCCGGAGGCCGTTCGCGCGGAATGGGCAAGCATCTTCCGATTGCATGTGATTCGGACCGAACTACTCGCCATGGAGTTGGCCCAGATTCTCCGGCTGTTGGCTAATGCAAGAATATCCGCCATGCCGCTGAAAGGTATTCCGCTGGCGGAGTCGCTCTATGGCGATGCCGCCCTGCGCGTCAGCGACGACATTGACCTGCTCGTTCCCCTCGACAGCGCCATCGAGGCCTTTCACATACTCGTGTCCTCCGGCTATCAATCGGAATTAGCAAGCCAACCACGTCTGCTGGAACTCAACGTACGTTACGGCAAGGATTGCTTGCTGATTCGAAAAGGACCCGCATACACCGTTGGCCTCGAACTCCACTCAGCGCTGGTGTGGGGCGGCTCACTGGACCGCGGGCTGATCGAGCAAGTGTGGGCGGAAGCGCCCCGCATCACCTTTCGCGGAGTCCCCGCATTCGCTCTGAGTGCGGAGTGGGAACTCCTGTACCTTGCGATTCTTGCCGGGCGACATAGCGGCTCGTCTTTGAAGTGGTATGCCGACCTCGACCGGATGTGTTTACGAAGCTCGGTCGATTGGAAAAAGGCGAGCCAGAGAGCGCAGTCGCTGGGCTGGGAGAAGGTTGTTCGATCCAGCCTCGAGACTTGCAGTGCCCTATTCGAAACGTCCTTTGATTCCGCCTTCGGCCCCCCGCCGCCCTCGCGACGGTCTCGCGTCCCACCTCCCTCAGACGCGGCGCCACCTGCGTCCAACCTCGTTCTGTTCCGTTTACTTAATACACCCGCCCGAAAGCTCCGCTATCTCGCCATTCGCCTCTTTGTTCCCACCACGGCTGATTGCAAATTCTGCTTTCTTCCGGACTCGCTATTCTTCCTTTATTACGTGTTACGGCCTTTGCGGGTCACAGTCAAGATCGGAGGATGGTTCCTCGCCGCAGGCATCAAAAGAGTCTGGCGCCGGCTCCGCGGCGTCCGCTTGTGGTGATTGCAGGACTGGCGGGAGGCAGATCGCGTCTCAGTTTGACGTCGAGGCGGCGCTGCAAATCCAAACTGAAACGCTGCTGCCTGGTACGTCTGTTGCCGAGCCTAGGGATTTAAGACAATTGGATATGCACCAACTGCGTCCAAGCGACTTCCGGATTGCCTTGGGCTTCGAGTTGGCGCTTCTTGGCGAGCATGTTGGCGGAGGGGATTCCGGTCCGGGTGAACGACTTTTCGCAGTCCAGAGAAGACGGACCGCGCATATTCCCTTCCATGTAGGCTAGTCCCGGGCAACGCGTGCAAGAACCGAGATGCGAACACGTGGAGCAGACCGGAAGATCGCGGCCGCGTATGGAGCGCACGTCGTTCATCTGCTTCGAGTGCCGCCAGATCTCCAGAAATTTCTGCTTGCGCACGTTTCCGGTAGGCAGCGGGAACTGCACGCAGGGGAAGACATCCCCATAGGGAGAAATGTAACAGAACGTGTGGCTGGCGCTGCACGGCAGCCCATCTAAGTCGCCGTCATCCACCGGCCGGGGAGGCGCGCAGAACTCCTCCACGTTCCCCACCAGGTCTCCATTCCGAAAGACCTGCTTTAACTCCTCGCCGCCGATTCCCAACCCGAGAATGGAGCGGTCTCCATCCATCATGGGGGTGATGGTGGGGTCGATGGTCCATTGGGCTCCGAGTTCCTGGGCCAGCGCCTTGACGCCCGCGTAGTCGGCGAGATTTTGCCGCATGAGAACATTGGCGACAATCACTTTTAACCCGCGGGACTGAAGAAAGCGGATGCCCGCGACCGAACGCTTCAGCGATCCGGGCAGTTTGGTGATGGCGTCGTGGACCTCCGCGCGGTGCGAATAAATGCTCACCTGCACCGAGTCCACGCCCAACTCCCGCATGCGGTCCGCCTGTTTCTCGCGGATCATGAAGGCATTCGTCTTGATCTTGACGCAGAACAGCAGTGAGCGCGCGTATTCCAGGATGTCGAAGAAGTCCATGCGCATCAGCACTTCGCCGCCACTTAGAGTGAGGAAGAATGTGCCGGCGTCCGCCAACTGCCGCAGCACGTCGCAGATCTCCGCGGCTGTCATCTCGCCGTGGTCGTCGTGATCGAGGTAGCAATGGACGCAACGCTCGTTGCAGCGATAGGTGACGTCCAACTGCACACCCAAGGGCACGCCCAAGGCGATAGCACGCTGATTCATTTCCTCTATCAGTGTGGGCATTGCTGCTCCGTGAAGCAGGAATTAAGAAGCACGCTTCTTAATTCTCGCTTCTACCTACTCCAGCGGCTTGTCCGATACTCTCATGATCCCGTGGCCCGCGAGTTCCCGCACAAAGCTTTCGGCGTCTTTCAGCGCTTCCTCCGGCGTGATTTCGAATTCGGTGCAAACCTTCTCCTTAACGATGTCCTCAAGAGGCGTGCGCCCGTCAGCCGCCTGCCAGATCACCAATCCAACGCTGTCCAGACTGAACAAAGTCGAGTCGCGGGTGGACATGACGATCATCTCGTCGCCAAGCTGCCGGGCCGCGATCTCATTGCTTCTGGCAATATAGAGTGGACTCATAGACACGAACCCCGAAAATCGAAATCTGCGATTCGACCCACCCCACGTCGGACATTTTACACCAGTCCCTTCGCCCTTTACACGCTTTATTTTACCTGATCAAATCCCACACTCGAGCGTCGGGCGCGAACACCAGCCGGCGCACGGGTACGCAGCTCACGAATTCGAAGGCGGTCTGGAACACCAATTGCCCTAGCTCGTCATCCTGGGCAAAAAAGAGGATGTTCTGGAGCAGCGCCCGCACGGCCTCGGCGGGGCTCACCGCCTCAATCCTGTTTTCAGCGCCCTGGCCAAGCAAGTACAGCGCAGCGATTGGCGCCCGCAGATTCTCGCCAATGCGCGCCAACTCGCCCGCGAATGGTGTGCCAAACGCCATGAAGGCAGGGAATAGGGAATAGGGAACAGGGTACAGGGAAGGAAGAATCCCTTGTCCCCCATCCCCTAAACCCTGTGCGCCGATGTTCCCTGTAGCCCGTTCCCTGTCCCCTGTTCCCGCTTCCCCGTTCCCTCTTCCCTCTTCCCTATTCCCTGTCCCCTGTTCCCTATGCCCTGTTCCCTGTTCCCTATTCCCTGTCCCCTGTGCGCTCCGTCGGACGTAGGAAATTTCATCCGTGAGCAGCACAACGTCGGGTGGGGCCAGGCGCGAGATGGTGGTTTTCCCCGCGCCCGATACGCCGGCAAACAGGAATGCCCGGCCATTGCGTACGGCGCTGGCGGCATGCACCAGGAAGCCGCCGTCGCGCGCCAATATCAGCGAGTGCAGCATGCGCAACACAGCGTCGATGGAATAGGGATTGACGCTTTGGCGCACCCATCCCCGCCGCCGCACCGGATCACACTCGGCGCGAAAATCTCCGCGCTCCATCACCCAGCGCCCGCCCTCCAGCCGTACCCGCGCGTCCTCGGCGTCACTCATCAAACCCGGTGGAAGCAACTCGACCTCGAGCTCGAAGGCTGAAACTGGAAACTGGAAATTGGAAACCAGGCAAGCGGCGCTGGGAGGCTCGCTCCTACGCTCTGCATCATTCCGCATGGCTTGCTTCCCGCCGCGGGCCGGCGCCTCGGAGGTCAGATCGCCCGCCGCGCGCCAGCCTACGACAAACTTTCCATAACGATCCTGGAGCAGACTCGCAAACTCGGCGCTATCGGTGCGCACCAGAATCGGAATTTCGCCGATTTCAATGCACAGCTCAAATTGCGGTTTCACTTATCCTCCCACCAAAGCGTCTGCTCCTCTCATTATCGCAGAATCCGATGTGGTGCGCGCGAATGTGGTGCGCGCGAATGTGGTGCGGGCGACTGTGGTGCGGGCGTCCCGCCCGCTGTCGCGCAGGCATTCCTTCGCTCCGCTCAGGACAGGCTCTGCCCGCGCCCTCCAGTCTCTGTTTCCGACCCGTTATTCATCTCACTTCCAGCTTGATCGATAGGATGCGGGAGCGAGACGCTCCCGCGACAGCGGGCGGGACGCCCGCACCACATCGCTGGGCTCACTCCAAGCTCGAGCGTACCCAGACCCACTTCCAATCCCTCAAGCCTGCCTTCTGCGGATTCGTCGCTACGTACTCGACATAGCTATGGAACTCCTGTTCGTTGCGAATGACGTGGTCAAAGTATTCCGATTCCCAAAATTCCCCCGCGCGATTCAGGATCTTGTCGGCTTCCTTACCCGTGAAGGATTTCCACCCATGCATGATGTTCTCGAGCGGCCAATTAGGCAGAGGCCGGAACACACAGTGGACGTGGTTGGGCATCACGCTCCAGGCGAATTGACGATACCGCCGGCCCTCGAAAAACCGCAGCGCCTCGGCGACCATGCTGGCAATACGAGGATTCGCGAGGTAGCAAGCGCCCGAACCTGAATCCAGGTAGGCTTCAATGCGCTCGCCAAAGAGTTCGTCAAGGCGTTTGAGTTCGGCGGCGCTGAGCTGGCGGTCCTGGCGCTGGGCAGTCAGGACAATATCTTTACGCTCGTAGCGATATGACTCGCGAACAGAGTGGGGAAGGGAGTCGGCTAAACGGAAGGTGACAAAATAGGTGGCGCCTTCGGCTTCCCAATGGGGTAGATAGCCGCGGTCGCGAATTTTAACTTCGCCGTACCTCGGCTGAAAGCGCCGATGTGTTGCGAGCGACTCTGGTGCAGCCGCCTGTGGTGCGGGCGACTGTGGTGCGGGCGTCCCGCCCGCTGTCGCGCGGGCATCCTGCCCGCGTCCTTCAGTCTTTGTCTCCGAGTCCATGTTCATCTCGCTTCCAGCCTGATCAACAGCCTGCGGGAGCGGGACGCTCCCGCGACAGCGGGCGGGACGCCCGCACCACACTAACGCCGGGAGAGGCGCCGCGCCACGCGGGCGCAGAACTCTGAGCCCGCGATTAACCAGGAGGCCACTCGGGTCCAGGCGGTAAGACGCGGATCGAAGCGGCGCCCGCCCCTCAGGATGGCGGTCACGCGCCCCAGCAGTTCGTCAGGCGAAACAGGCGGGTCAGGCACGCGCAGGGCGTCTCCGCGCGTGATGAGGAGCGGGCGCTCCGGTTCCCCCGCCTTCTCCACCACGCGATGCGCCGCAAAACCACCCTTGCGCAGGAAGAGAACCACATCGCCCGGCAAAATTGCCTCCATGCCCTGGCGATGGACCTCCAGCATGTCGCCCGGCCGGATCGACGGCAACATGCTCGTGCCCGTCACCGCCAGCCTGGCTTGGCCGGCGGATTCGAAGACTTTCAGGAATAGCTCGCCCTCAAGTTCGCTGCGGGTGTCCTTCACCGTATCCACGCGCAAAGTTTACCACCACCAACTCCGCCGGGCCTTCATTGAATTTGAAACCTTCATAAGTCGCACCACACGGTGCTGTCCCGATTTCAGTCGTAGCCCCGCCATCCCGCCCGCTTCGAGACGCCAGGATGACGGCGCTACGCTCAGACCGGGACTGCCTCTGCCTTAGCACAATGGGTATGTCTTGTCTGCGGTTTTGTTTACTGGAACGAACGCTAAACTGTGTGTCTCCCCGCTTGCGGACGAAGCCTGAAGGGTAAAGGCTAGAGGATAAAGGATGAAGGCTAAAAGCAGCCATCGCCCTCTAACCTTTACACTTTACCCTTTATACTTCACCCTTTACCGTTTAGACTTTCTTCCTTTATCGCGCCGTCTGCGATGTCTGAACGGCGCACCCACCTGTGCCACTACCAGTGGTCCCGTTCCCCGCGCAGGAGCCGTTCGCGAGCGTAGAGTAGTAAATCTGTGCCGCGCCCGTGAAGGTGGTGGATAAGTTGTCGATGATGGTCCCGCTCGCGCCGCCTGCTGCGGCGATTCCGCCGGTTCCGTAGGTTGTAGTGGTTGGCACGGTGAGCGAGCCGTTGCTTCCGACCTGAAAACCATAGAGGCAGGCCCCACTACAGGCGGTGCCGCCGTCGCTTACATTACCGCTGGCAGTTACGCTCAAAAAAATGTAGTCGGTGCCGTGGCTGGCATCGCACGCGCTCCCTCCGTTATCACAAACTTCGGTGACCGGTGAGCAGGTCGTGGCGGCGCTGGTCAGTTGATCGATTGCGGTGGTGGTGCCGTACGTGGCGCCGGCTGCCGGGAAAAGCGAGAGCGGTGCGTAGCTCAGCCTTGGGAGAGTGCCCGTTTTGGGTGAGCAAGCCCAAATATTCCCGGTTGTCCCGTTGCCTGAGTAGTAGATGTTGTCGAACGCCCCGTCGTAGAAGACAGAGCCGCTATTAGCCGCTGAGCCGAACGCAACTTCCGAACCGCAGTTCGTTCCCGACGACCCCCAACTCGTTGAGGTCGACGCATTACAAGTTCCTGTGCCTATACCTGTGCTGTTGAAGGTGCCGATGGAAAACCGGAAGATCCCATTGCAGTTGTTCGAGCCGCTCTTGCACCCAACGCCATCGGTAGAACTTGTGTTCCCATCCTTTCCGACAAACACATACATGAGCTCATTACTTGAATCGATAACCGGAGCGTCCAAAATACCCAAGCTCCCGGTCGCAAGCTGGCTGCTTGTGGCCACGTGGGTACCGGACGCGTTGTACGAGTAAACATATCCACCCGAGTCGCCTACAAAGATGTCGTGGGACGTCCCGGAATCGTATACGGGGCTGGTAAGCACATTTGACGTGCCGGTGGTGGCGAACGGGCTCCCTGATTCGGTGGGGGTGCCACTGAATACCGTGGTGAATTTGTGGAGGTTGCCGCTGTCGTCGCCGACGTAGATTATGTCGTTTTGATAATCGTAGAACGGCGACGAGTTGGTGTCGTTAGCGCCGTTGCCGAAGGCGACCCTAGTCATGCAGGGCGCAGTACATCCGTGATAGTTTGCGGCGGTAACATTATTGCTCCCGGTATCCATCTCCACTTCCGAACCGCCGCTGGCCCATTTCAGCAGCACCAGGCTCGCCACGTTGCTCGAGTTACTCTCGACGAAGGCCACTTGCGTCCCGTCCCAGTAGATCACGGGCGAGGTGGTCACCGCGCTGCCGTCGCCGGTGGTGCTGCCTTGCGGATAGGCGGTGTTGTATTGCCAATAGACGTTCGGACCGGTGCTATAGCCACTACAGCTCGAATAGAGGTTATCGTAGGCAATGATGGTGGGCTGCGGGTTTCCGCCGCCCGCGAGGGTAGTGCCATTCCAACTGAAACCGGTCAACGTGTAGGTTGTGCCAATGCTGTTCCCACCCGACCCCGAGGTTTTGTCGGTGACGGTGACAACCGCGCCATTCGATGTGGCGGTGACTGCTGAAACATTGGTGTTGATGGCGCTAGCTAGCGCCGTCGCTTCGTTATTCAAATTCGTCGATGCGGTGGTGCTGTCGGTGCTCGTCGCGAAGGTCGTGCCGCTGGTCGTCCCGGCCGCAGCGCCGCCTAGGTTGCCGTTGAAGGACCCTCCCGAGAGTCCCGATGCAATCGTGGTCGTGACGCTGATGCTGTTGCCCGCTAGCCCCGTCTGCGACGCCGTGATCACGACCTGCCCCGACGGATTAGTGACCGTAGCCCCCACGGCGGTACCCGTATGTATCGCGGTATAGATGTTGGTGGCGAGAGTTGTGTTGCTCACGGCAGCGGCTCCCGACCACCACTGAAAGTTGGGGCTCGCGCTCGAGCCGTCCGACGCCGAGGTGAGTACCGAGATCCCGGGCTCGTTAGTTCCGCTCCGCGAGGTTGTGAAGCCGGTACTCCCCGCGACTTTGGCTGTCACGTCGACGTTGGGGCTGGTGCTGCTCGTGACGGTGACTCCACCGCTCGGCTGCGTGGAGCTGCTGCCGCAGTACCAGGTAGTGTTGGTGCCGTTGGTGCTACCGTTGTAGCTGATGGCGGATGCCAGATAGCTTACGATGAGCGACTGGCCGGCATTTCGGTTGACATAGCAAGTTCCGGAAGGAACACTGCTGTTAGTCCAGAGGGTGCTTTGGAATGAGTACACAATTCCCGCAACCGTGACGGAGGAGCCAGAGGTCGGTGCGGAAGAGTTGACGGCGAGCTGATCCTCTTGCGCAACCGGAGTGCTCGCGGTGACGGTCCAGCTCAAACTGCCCAACGGGTTCGTGATTTTGACGTAATTCCCGCTCGCCGCACCGTTGGCGGTGATCGTTGTGGTCTGAGAGGCAGCAGTGCCGGGGCTGGCAGTTAATTGGATGCTATTCACGGTCACGGTCCCGGTGCCGGAGGAAGCGGTGACGGTCCCCGTTTGGCTTGCATCGCCGCTGGTTCCCGCAAGCCCCGTGTTATACACCACGAAGTCAGGTTTGGAGGCGTTGGCGCAGTTGGGAGCGCCAGCAAGCAACGAATACTTCGCCGGGTACATCCCCGCCCCCACCGTGCCCCCGCTGCCGAGACTCATGCTCCAGTCGCGACGCACTTTTGCCTTCACTGGCCTGACGGGGAAGATGGGCTGGGCGAGGTCGCTCGAAATGACCTCGGGGACCTCCTCGCTCGCGGCCGCCTCCTGCGTTCGCTCAGGCTCATTCATCCCGCCCAGCTCGTTCATTCTGGCCACATAGTCGGCGGCAGGCCCCTGGGCGGGGCTGCGCCGCTTCAATTGCTGCATGATGTAGCGAGGATCGTTGACGATCCGGAGCCACTCGTCGTGCCTGCCGTTCTTGGTGGCCTCTTCCTCCGTGCCGGGGTTCGAGAAAATCAGGTGGTGGTGACTCCAATCGTTCACCACTCCCTGGATCTCCGGCGGCCCCTGCGGCCCGTTTCTCAAGATGGGAACGTGCAGGTTATTCCCAACTACGCCCTGCTGGCCGGACATGAAAACAGTGAGGCCCGCGACCATCACCAAGACCAATGCAGCCACCCACGGCCACTCACACCGAGGACTCTTACCGCTCATTGCTTATACCTCCATCCCACGAATCCTAAATGGTCCCGACATACTACCACGGAAAGCAAGGGAAACCTAACAGTACGATGGTCCTGCCTCACCAGGCGGCGGTGGCGCCTGCATGGTTCTTCAGGTATGCGTCGCCCCAAGGGAAACACGCTGGTACTCAATGACGGAAATCGCCGTCATAACTGGGCACTTTGGAAGGGCGGGGCTTTAGCCCAATACTGTTCACTTAAGTAAATTTGTGGTATTCTCCTCTCACTCTCTTGAGAGGAGGACCGCAGATGGCTCGTACGATGGCTGAACTTCCAAAAGGAAGCCGTATTAGCGACTACATCAGTC
>Ga0209517_10004412_pt1 | contig 18500 bp, 16 predicted proteins | sample PeaSoiMetSII2010_FD_187695 | JGI IMG/M metagenome (GOLD analysis project Ga0209517, IMG submission 187695) | Peat soil microbial communities from Weissenstadt, Germany - SII-2010 (SPAdes) (version 2) | ecosystem: Environmental > Terrestrial > Soil > Wetlands > Peat | place: Germany...
CGAAGCACATCGGCAAGGGACTGGAGGCAGAACTCGAGATCAGCGCATCCGGCGAGCAACTTGCACTGCTCCAGCGTCACGCCGCAGGGCTCAAGGAGATTGTCAACGTCTCGCGCGTAACGGTTGTCGAAGGTTCGGCGCTGCAGGTGATGGCGCTGCCCGCTTCCGGATCGAAGTGCGCGCGGTGCTGGAACTTCATGCCTGAGGTTTCGAACTACGGCATCTGGGAGAACGTATGTACCCGCTGCCAGGACGCGCTGACTGAGATGGGCATCGAGCGGCCGCAGGCCAATACCGCGGAGGCCGCCCAGTGAGCCTTAGCTTCCCGCGCCGCCTGCCCTTGCTGATGTTCCTCTCGGGGCTCATCATTGTTGCCGACCGCCTCACCAAAAGATGGGTCGAGAAACACATCGCCCTGGGCGGGGCCATTCCGGTGATCCCGCGCGTTCTCCGCATTACTCACTGGACCAATGAGGGCGCGGCCTTTTCGCTGTTCGCGGGGTCGGCCTCGCCGCACATGGTGCGCTGGGTTCTGATCGCCTTCTCGCTGCTGGCCGCGCTGGTTGTGCTGATTGCGCTGGTGCGGCTGGGCAATCGCATCACGCTGACCACGGTTGCGCTGGCGCTGATTCTGGCCGGGGCGCTGGGCAACGTGCACGACCGCATTCTCTACGGGTCGGTCGTCGACTTCATTGAAGTGCACATCTTCAGCTACCACTGGCCCGACTTTAACTTGGCCGACTCGTCCATCGTGACCGGCGCTTGTTTGCTGCTGCTCGATTCGCTATTCCAGAAGAAACAGGCGGCGCTGGAGGCGGAGCCGTCCGCCTGAGCAGGTTCACTGGGGCGGAGGAGCCTGAGAAAGCAAAAAGAGCAGCCGCTTCCACCATGCGGCCTTCGTGTCCTCCGGAACTTCGATAGCCGATCTTGTCTCCGGAATGCGCCGATTAAATGGAACTTACGCGCATTGTTCTACGTAACCCATTCAGGGCATTTGCTGTCCTAGAATGGCAAGGTCTGGCAAGCTACGCCGCAGGAAGCGGCAGTAGTCAGTTGAAGCGGCAATCACTTGAGGAATGTCTGAACAAGATCGCTGTTCCGGCTTCGGATTCTCTCAGGGGCTAAAGCCCATGTCCATTTTCTTACGTTTGCGGCACGACTGAAGTCGTGCCCTTTCAAAACGGCGACTTAATCAGAGGTTCCAAAAGCAGCACTTACTCCATCCCGTCGAGGTTTGCATGAGGTTTCCGGTTTTCTGCGCTTTGTCTCGCGCTGCGTTTGCAGGCGCGGCCGTGCTTTGCTGTTTATCCCTGGCCACCAGTGTCGCGGCAAGCGGCCAGCGCCTTCCTGAAACGGTTCAGCCAGAGCATTACACGCTGACGCTGACGCCGGACCTGAAGGCGGCGACGTTCTCCGGGGTGGAGACCATCGACGTGACACTCGCCGAGGCGGCGAACGCGATCACGCTGAACTCGGCGGAGATTGCCTTCCAGCCGGTCACGGTGACGGCCGACGGCAAACAGCAGACGGCGACCGTGAGTTCGGACAAGGACAAGAAGCAGACTACATTTACCTTTGGGGAGAAGATTCCGGCGGGCAAGGCGACGCTCTCGATCAACTACACGGGCATTCTGAATAATGAGCTGCGCGGGTTCTATCTATCGAAGACCGCCAAGCGCAACTACGCGGTGACGCAGTTTGAATCGACGGATGCGCGGCGGGCGTTTCCATCGTTCGACGAGCCGGCATTCAAGGCCACCTACGACGTGACCCTGGTGGTCGACGCAGGCGACACGGCCATCTCCAACGGGCCGATCATTTCGGATACGCCGGGCCCCGGCGAAGGCAAGCACACGCTGAAGTTCCTGACCACGCCGAAGATGTCCACTTACCTGGTGGCGTTTCTGGTGGGCGACTTCCAGTGCACCTCGGGCGAGGCGGACGGCGTCCAGATCCGCGGATGCGCCACGCCGGATAAAGTTGCTCTGACGCCCTATAGCGTGGAGGTTGCCAAGTACGTGCTGCACTACTACGACACCTACTTCGACATTCCCTATCCGCTGAAGAAGCTGGACCTGATTGCGCTACCCGACTTCGAGGCCGGCGCGATGGAGAACTTCGGCGCCATTACCTACCGCGAGACGGCGATGCTGATCGACCCAAAGACGGCCTCGGTGGGCGTGAAGAAGAACGTCGCCCTCGTCATCGCGCACGAGATGGCCCACCAGTGGTTCGGCGACCTGGTGACGATGCAGTGGTGGGACAATATCTGGCTCAATGAGGGCTTCGCCACCTGGATGGAGAACAAGCCGGTGGCTGCCATGCATCCGGAGTGGAACATCGACCAAATTGTGGCCTCGGACGAAGACGAAACCCTGAATCTTGACGCGCAGCCGACCACGCGCGCCATTCGCGCCAAGGCGGAGACGCGCGAGGAGATCGAGCAGATGTTCGACGGCATCTCCTACGGCAAGGCCAGCGATGTGCTGCTCTCGGTGGAGAACTTCCTTGGGCCGGAGACCTTCCGCAACGGCGTGCATAACTACCTGGCTGCGCACCGCTACTCGAACGCGACCGCGGAAGACTTCTGGGGAGCGCAGACGGCGACCAGCCACAAGCCGGTGGACAAGATCATGGAGTCGCTTGTGGCGCAACCCGGCGAGCCTCTGCTGACCTTCGGCCAGGCGGCCGGCGGAGAGGTTTCCGTCGCGCAGAAGCGGTTCTTTCTGAGCCCCACGATCGAGCCCGACTCCAAGCAGAAGTGGACGATACCGGTGTGCTTCAAGACAGGATCGGACCGACAGGAGTGCCAGGTGCTGACGCCTGGAGACACCACGCTGAAAGTGCCCGCCGCCAGCCTGTTCTATGCTAACGCGGGCGGCAAGGGCTACTATCGCAGCGCCTATCCGCCCAACAGCTACGCAGCTCTGGTGGCCAACGCCGAAACCGACCTGAGCCCCACGGAGCGCATCAGCCTGACGGGCGACGAATGGGCCCAGGTGCGCGGCAACAAAGCGACTGTCGGCGACTACCTGAACCTGGTGACGGCGCTTAAGGACGATCCCAGCGCCGAAGTGATGGGCAGCGCCTTCGGCGGGGTGCGGTCCATTTACGAGCGTGTGGCTGGAGATGCCGACGAGCGCGCAGCCCTGGCCGCATGGATTCGCGCGACCTTTGCGCCCGTGTACGCCAAGTTGCCGCCGCCTTCGGAGAGCGACACGTCCAATACGCGGGAACTGCGCGCGCACCTGTTCGACGTGCTCGGCTACGCCAAGGATCCCGCCGTGCTGGCGCAGGCCCGCGAGATTACGGAGAAGTATTTTGCCGATCCGGGGTCAGTGGAGGCCACACTGGGCCAGACGGCGGCGGCCATTGCCGCCCGCAACGGGGACGCCGCGCTTTTCGACAAGTTGCAAAAGGTCGCGGAGACCTCAACCAATCCGGATTTCCAGGAGGGCGCGCTGCAGCTGCTCGCGACGTTTGAGGACCCTGCGCTCGTTCAGCGGTCGCTGGACTACGCAGCTTCAAACAACGTGCGCAACCAGGACGCTCTGATCCAGTTTGCGATTGCACTGCAGATCGATGCGACGCGCGAGCCGGCCTGGAAGTACGTCAAGAGCCACTGGGACACGGTGAAGACGCTGCTGACTCCGGAGCTGGGCAACGCTCTGGTGGGCTCGACCGGCGCATTCTGCTCCGCGGAGGCCCGCGACGACGTGAAGGCCTTCTTCAGCGAACACAAGGTGCCCTCGACGGACCGCTCGCTGAAGCATGCGATCGAGAGCATTGACGGGTGCATTGAGCTGCGGACGCTGCAGGAGCCCAATCTGAAGCAGTGGATCGCGGCACAGGGGAAAATTTAAGGCTGGGAACCGAGCAGAACAAAGGCCGTCTGGCTTTGCGGACGGCCTTTGTCTTTGTTTTTGTATCGGGCGATTTGTCTTTAAAGTTTGCGGCAAATATAGCAAGTTGGAAATGCAGGTCCTTTGACTGCGCATCTCGCGATAAAGCTGCGAAACGCTCCGCTCAGGATGACAGTCCAGTTATCAAAGGCGCTTTGGACTCACCACGCTCAAGAGGCTTTGCTACCAGGCGACTTTCTCGGGGAGAAACTCGGCGAAGAGATCGTCGTAGTAGGGCTTGATCTGCTTCAGATCGGGTTTGGCGTGGCCTTTGGAGTAAAGATCGTACTGATTGAACTTGAGCACCCACAGCATCATCGCCCGGTCCTGCGCGTTTGCCAGGTGGTCGTATGCTCCGTGGCGATGCCACGGATAGAAGGAGTGGAAGCGCAGCATGTAGAGCGCTTCGACGGGCATATAGGGCTTCATGACTTCGGCAATGTAGCCGTCGTGGCCGAAGGACATGTGGACATTCTCAAGGCCGCAGTTGGGCTCGTAGATGCCGTACTTGGTCTGGTACTCGGGCACCAGACGGTCAGGGTTGTTGGCGAAGTATTCCGGAAAAACGATGTCCTTCGACCAAGCGCACCCGACCGGAAACGTGTCGCCCACAACGCCCCATTGCGGCTCTCCGTAGAGGCAGAGGCACTTGCCAAGATCATGAAGGAATCCGGTGAGCACCATCCAGCGGGGATGGTTGTCGCGCCGGATCGCCTCTGAAGTTTGCAGCAGGTGCTCAATCTGGGTGAGGTCGGTGTCCGGGTCGCTGTCGTCGACCAGCGTGTTGAGAAACTCGGCCGCCTCCCAGATGGTCTTCATGCCCTTGTCGAGGCCGAAGTACTGCTTCTCTTTTTCGAGGACATAGGCGACGGTCTGGCCTTCGTGGTTGAGGCGGTAGAACTCGGCCACACCGGGCGTAGCGGCGGCATCGTAGACGCGGAACTCCTCCTCCGACTTGCCTTCGCGGTAACGGCCCTCAACGAAGTCGTCCCACTGGTCCAACAGTTCAAGCGGCTGGGCGGGGTGAATGGTAGCGCTCATGGGGAACCTCCTGGCTTTGGGCACGCGGAGATGCTGCCTGGGCTTCTTGTACCAGAACGGCAAGTTGCGGAGCAAGGAGAATCGGACAGCGGTCTGCGGGCTGCGGCATTGGGGGGCCTGGCCGGTCCCATTGAGATGCGGTTTTGCTTTGTAGGCAGGCAGCGGGAGTGTTACCTTCAATCCCAAGATGACGCGCCGAAGCTTGAGCCTTCTCGCAATCTCTGCCTGCCTTGTTGCCGCCCGTTGCGCACAGGCGCAGCCGCCCCCATCCACAATGCAGAGAAAGGAACCCTTGATGACTCGCCACGCGGAAGGAACCTTCGATGTGAAGACCACGCCGATCGCCGCCGATGACGCCACCATGGGCACGCTGATCGGGCGCTACTCGCTGGTGAAGCAGTACCACGGCGACCTTGAGGCAACCAGCAAGGGCGAGATGCTGGGCGCCGGCGAGCCCTCCTCCGGCAGTGCGGGCTACGTGGCCATTGAGCAGGTGACGGGAACGCTCAACGGGCACACCGGGTCTTTTGCGCTGCAGCATATCGGCATCATGGAAGGCGGCGGGCACAAGCTCTCCGTGGTGGTGGTGCCGGGGTCGGGGACGGGGCAGCTCACGGGGATTGGCGGAACGCTGACCATCACCATTGCCAACGGGAAGCACTCGTATAACCTGGAGTACACGCTGGCTGCACAGTGATCCTGCCCGGATTCGATACCATAATTCCATGCCCCAATTCCCTGCCGGCCAGACCCTGCTGATCGATGCTGACGATACGCTGTGGGAGAACAATGTCTACTTCGAGCGCGCCATTGCGGCCTTCATCAGCTATCTGAACCACCACGAATACTCGGCCGCCGAGGTGCGGCAGGCGCTGAATGCGCAGGAGCGCGAGACGATTCTGGCGCACGGCTACGGGCTGACCAGCTTTACGCGGTCGCTGGTGGCCACCTATGAGCGGATGAGCCCGACGCCGGTGACGGAACACAACATCAAGCGGGTGCGCAGTTTTGCGCGGTCGATTGCCCAGCAGGAGATTGAGCTGCTGCCGGGCGTGGCGGAGACGCTGGCCGAGTTGGCCACGCGGCACCGGCTGATCCTGATGACCAAAGGCGACCAGGCGGAACAGGCAGACAAGCTGGCGCGCTCGGGACTCGCGCAGCATTTCAACGCGGTGGAGATTGTTGCGGAGAAGGATCCGGCGACGTACCACGCGGTGATTGCGCGCCACGAGCTGACGCCGCACACGAGCTGGATGATCGGCAACAGCATCAAGAGCGACATCAACCCCGCGCTGGCAGCGGGACTGCACGCGGTGTTTCTGTTTCACAAGGACACGTGGGTGCTGGAACACGCGGCGCTGGACGCGGCCCCGGAGGGGCAGCACATCCTCGAACTCGACTCGTTTGCAAAGCTCGGCGTGACCTTCTGAGCGAATGCAAGGGGTGCAACTTCTTGACGTGCGGCTTGGCGCTCTGGTCTACTTGGCTCAACGTCATGCAGATTCCCCATGCCAACGCAGCCTGTTGCCGGTTCAGGCATGCCAGTGCGCCGATTTTCGATTTTCGAATTAGCAGGCACAATCGACGCGCGGGAAGCGAAGCCTGAAGCAAGGGAATTTGCAATGCAACAACCCCCAGGCCACCACCCGCGAACGCGGCTGGTGGTTTTTCCTTTCTTCCCCCACACGTATCCCTTCTTTTACCGTTTCAAGGAGATCGCCTCTTGGAATCCGTCAGTCTTACCAGCATCCAGACGGCCCGCGCCCGCATCGGGGACGGCATACACGTTTCGCCCTGCCAACTCTCGCACCACCTGTCGGAGCTGACCGGGCTGCCGCTGCACCTGAAGCTTGAAAACCTGCAGCGGACGGGATCGTTCAAGGAACGCGGCGCGCTGAACAAGCTGCTGACGCTGAGCGAGACGGAGCGCAAGCGGGGCGTGATTGCGGCCAGCGCGGGCAACCACGCGCAGGGAGTGGCGTTCCACGCGGCTGCACGGGGGATTCGCGCGCAGATCGTGATGCCGCTGGCGACACCACAGATCAAGGTGGCGGCGACGCGGGGGTACGGGGCGGAGGTCATTCTGCACGGGGCCAGCTACGACGAGGCCTGCGAAGAGGCGCTGCGGCGGAGGGTGGAGCAGGGACGCACGTTTATCCATCCCTTCGACGACCCGGAGGTGATTTCGGGCCAGGGGACGATTGGGCTGGAGTTGCTGGAGCAGGTTCCGGACATCGAGGCTGTAGTGGTGCCCATAGGCGGGGGTGGGCTGATTGGCGGTGTGGCCTGCGCGCTGAAGGAGACCAATCCGAAGATCCGCGTGGTGGGCGTGGAGCCGGAGAAGCTGCCGTCGATGCTGCGGGCGCGGGAGGCCGGGCATCCGGTGACGATTTCGGCGGAGGCTACGATTGCCGACGGCATCGCGGTGCTGCGGGCGGGCGATCTGACGCTGCCACTGGTCTCGCGCTACGTGGATGAGATTGTGACGGTAGACGACGAGGAGATTGCCAGCGCGATCCTGATGCTGCTGGAGCAGGAGAAGACGCTCGCCGAGGGCGCGGGGGCGGCGGCACTGGCCGCGGTGGTGCAGTCGAAGACGAATCTGCGGCATCGACGGACGGTGGTGCTGGTGTGCGGGGGCAACATCGACGTGACGCTGCTGGCGAAAATTATTGAGCGCGGCCTGGTAAAGGACGGGCGCATGCTGCGGGTGCGCGTCTACCTGCAGGACCGGCCGGGCGCGCTGCTGGCCCTCACGCAGATTCTGGCCCGCGAGCGCGCCAACATTGTGGAGACGGTGCACAACCGCGCTTACTACGGCGTGAGCCTGGGCGAGACGGTGATCGATGTGACTATTGAAACGCGCGGCGCTACGCACATTACCGCCATCAGCCACGCGCTGCGCGAGGCAGGGTTCCGCTTCGAGCGGATTCAGTAGGAGCACGGATGTACTCGCCCAAATTCAACCAGGTTGCGGACCGCGCTTTGCTCATCGAGGCCATGCGGGCTTACTCGTTTGCCATTCTCTTCGGACCGCAGGGAGGGACTGAGGTTGGCGGGATGGTGGCCACGCATCTTCCGCTGGTGGTGAAGGACGAGGGGCCGCACGGGCTGCTGGAAGGGCACTTTGCCAAGGCCAACCGGCACTGGCAGGCGCTGGCCGGGCAGGAGACGCTGGTTGTGTTCCCGGGGCCGCACAGCTACGTTTCGCCAAGCTTGTATGTGGAACCGCTGTCGGTGCCGACGTGGAATTACATAACGGTTCACGCTTATGGGACGCTGGAACTGGTCGAGGACGAAGGCGAAAAGGAGACGCTGCTCAAGGGGCTGATTCAGGCGAACGAGCCGGGCTACGCGGAGCAATGGGCTGGGATGCCGGAGGGGTTTCGGCGGACGATGCTGACGGGGATTGTGGGCTTTCGCATTCCGATTGCGCGGATTGAGGGAAAGTTCAAGATCAGCCAGAACCGGGCGGCAGAGGAGCGGCAGAATGTGAAGGCCGCGCATGCTGCCGGGACGGCCGATCAGCGGGCGTTGGCCGTATGGATGGAGCGGCTGATCGGGGATTGATGGGCGCCGGCCTGATTCGCAGCGACCGAGGCCCTGACACATTGGGCAAAAATCGTGTAGTGTTTTGAACGGGATGCGAGGCTGTGCCGGCTCGGCTCCCAGCAATGCGAGGATCATGCCCATGCGCAATCTCCTGATCGTTCTCAGCCTTCTGGCTGGGGCTGTTGTTCCCTGCTCGGCCCAGGCCGCGCCCCCCGCCACCGACTGGAGGGCCAAGGTTGCGGAAGCCATGCCGCTGCTCGGCCATCGGAACTGGATTCTGGTCGTGGATTCGGCCTATCCGCTGCAGGCAGGACCGGGGATCGAAACCATTGAGACCGGCGCCGGTCAACTGGAGGTGGTGCGGCACGTGCTCAGCGCCATCGACCGGTCGATTCATGCGCGGCCCGTGATCCAGATGGACGCGGAACTGCCCTTCCTTGCTGAGGAGGACGCGCCGGGTGTCTCGGCCTACCAGGCCGAGATCGGCGATCTGCTGCGCGCCTACCCGATGGAGTCCGTGCCTCATGACCGCGTGATCGCCAACGTTGAAGAGGCCAGCAAGCACTTCAACATCCTGGTGCTCAAGACCAACATGACGGTTCCGTACACGTCAGTCTTCATCCGGCTGGAATGCAAATACTGGAGCGCCGACGCGGAGAAACGGCTGCGGGCGAAGATGGCCGCGGCGCCTCAGCCCGCGCATTGATGAAGCTGGCGACCTGCAACCGCGCATTGCGGGCGCAGCCTTTCTTAACCGGCTCATGCTTTGGTATACTCGATGAGTTCACCTCAAGCGGAGGTGGCGAAATTGGCAGACGCACCAGCTTGAGGTGCTGGCGCCCACAAGGCATAGGGGTTCAAGTCCCCTCCTCCGCACCAGAGATTCTCCTCCTCCGGGTCAACCGGGCGAGACTCGGAAAGCAGCTTGGAATATGCAAATTCTTCTTTATGTCGTCGTTGTCGTGCACGTGCTGGTGTGCCTGTTTCTGATCGGGGTTGTTCTGCTGCAGCAGGGCCGCTCGGCTGACCTAGCAGGCGCCTTCGGCGGACAGGGTTCGCAGACGGCCTTCGGCCCCCGTGCAGCGGCCAACGTACTGACCCGGCTCACCACCTGGTCGGCGATCATCTTCATGGTGACCTCGATCAGTCTGACGGTTCTTTATGTGCGCTCCTCGGGCTCCCGCTCGGTGCTTCAGGACGTGAAACCGGCTCCCGTCTCCGCACCGGCCAAATCGGGCAAGTAGTTTACTCACAGCGCATTACGCGGAAGAAAGAAGAGGGCAGACCATACCGTCTGCCCTCTTTGCTTTGCCAGGGATTACGCAGGTTGCGTCTGCTTCGCATGGGGTGTCGTTGACATTTATATCTAGTAGATATATCTTTTAGAGATATGGAGCGGAACCAGACGGCTTTTGTGATTCTCGGCATTCTCGCCATTCATCCGAACCAATCCGGATACGAGATCCGCAAGACCATTCAACAGAGCGTAGGCTTCTTCTGGGGTGAGAGCTACGGGCAGATCTACCCCACCCTGAAGCGACTGGCAGCCGAAGGGCTGATTGTTCTCAGCAGGCCGACGTCGGCTCCCCGGCCCAAACGGCAGGAGTACTCGATCACGCCAGCGGGGCATATGCGGCTCGAGGAGTGGCTGGCCGTGCCCTGCCGCGACGATCCGCCGCGCGATGAGTTTCTGCTGAAGCTGTTCTTTGGGCGGGATGCGGGGCCGGGGGTTTCCGAGGAGCATATTCGCCGATTCCAGGAGAAAAACCGGCGCATGCTGGCCACGCTTCTGGGGCTCGAAGGCCTGGGGCGGGCGCACAGTTCGCATCATCCGGGCTTTCCGTTCTGGATCCTCACTCTGCAGTACGGCGTTGGTCAGCTGAGGGCGGCGCTGGAGTGGAGCGAGGGGGCGCTGGCGATGCTGACGGAGGGCGTGGCGGGCGGGTCTGCCATGGACCCGGGCGAATCAACGAGTCAGCAAGCCGGCGAGTCAGAGAGTTAGCCCCCCCTTAAGCGGGGTTAACAGGTTAGCGGACGGCAGGGGGAGATGGAGTGATGACCGAAGAAGAGACTGGAACGATGTCTACGAAGGTTCAGGGCAAGCGCTTTCCGCGGTTCCTGGCATGGATCGTTGCCAGCCTCTTCGTTCTGGGGTTCTTTCTGCCTCCGGTCGGGGTGTGGACGGGGCCGGTGCTGGGCGCATGGTTTGTGGGGACGCAGCGGCCGTGGCGGGGATTCGAGTGGATGGTGGCGCTGACGTTCGTTCCCAGCCTGGCCTCGAACTGGCGCATGTTTGCCGTGACCAGCTGGTCGGGCGCGGCGGAGACCGTGGGCTGGATGATCGTCGCCTCCCTGCTGATGGTGCTTCCCTTCACCTTTCACCGGCTGGTTGGGGCGCGGGTGAGCGGGCCTTTGTCCACGCTGGCTCTGCCGCTGGGTGCGACGGCGAGCCAGTGGCTGGCGCTGCCGTTGCTTCCGGCGGGAATCTTCAGCGCCTTCTCGGTCAGCCGCATTCCTCTCAGCAGTTCCACGCTGCTTCAGGTGGGGGCAGTTTTTGGCGTGGCGGCGCTGACGTTTCTGACCCACTGGGTTGCGGCCACGCTGGTGTGGATGTGGAACCTGGAGTTCAGGCGGCCGAGGATTGCCGTGAGCGCGGGTCTGCTGGCTGCGGTCCTTGCATTTGCGGCTGGCCTTGGGCTCGCCCGCCAGTTTGCCGGGGCGGCGCTGCCGGAGGCTTTGCCTGCCGGTACGGGTCTTGCATGGGCTTGCCTGGCCGGGGCGATTGGGCTCGGCGGCTGGGCACTGTGGCGCAGGGACAAACAGCCCCACTGGGCGGAGCGGCCGGTGATTGCGGCGCTGCTGCGAAGCCCTTCGACCGGCGAGGCCTTGCATGTGGAAAGCGACAGCGGGCAGGAGACGCTGGTCAGCAGTTCGGGCGAACGGTTCCCGGTGCGCGACGGGATTCCCGACTTCCGCAGGCCCGAGGACTTGACCGGCGACAACGGAAAGTACAACCACCTGTACGAGATGATCGGCGGGTTCTACGACGATACGCAGCGGGTGGCCTGCGCGCTGAAGGGGCTGGACCGCGACGAGTACTTCCTGGCATATATGCGCAAGCTGGAGGTGAAGGCGGGCGACTCGGTGCTGGAGACCTCGGTGGGGACCGGGCTGAACCTGAAGTATCTGCCGCAGGGCGTTCAGATCTCCGGGTTGGATTTGTCGGCGGAGATGTTGGGCAGTTGCCAGGCGAACCTGCGGCGATGGGGGTTGGAGGCCGATCTCTACCTGGGCAACGCCGAGGCTCTGCCGTTTGCCGACGCGAGCTTCGATGTGGTGTTTCATGTGGGCGGGATCAGCTTCTTCAATGACCCGGGGAAAGCGATACGGGAGATGATCCGCGTGGCCAGGCCGGGCAGTTTGCTGCTCATCTCCGACGAGACCGAGGAGTACGCGCAGAAGACCTATGAGCGCATCCCGATTACGAGCCGATACTTCAAGAATCGCAAGCGGGCGGTGACGATTCCGGTGGGGCTGGTGCCGGGTGATATGGAGGAGGTTCACGTGGAGATGATCAAGGGCGGGCTGTTCTATGCACTCACCTTCCGCAAGCCCGGGGATCGCCTCCTGACCCGGGCGCAATAGAATCGAAGCATGATTCTCGAGACCTTTCCTGTCGGCGCGCTGGCCTGCAACTGCACCATTCTCGGCGATGAGGCGGCCGGCGAGGCCATCGTGATCGACCCCGGCGACGAGGTGGGGCGGATTCACCGGCGGCTGACGGCGCTGGGCCTCAAGGTAAAGCAGATTCTCGTTACTCATGCCCACATCGACCACGTGGGCGGGGCGCTGAAGCTGAAACGGCTGACGGGAGCGCCGATTCTGCTGAACGAAAACGACCTGCCGCTGCTCGATATGATGGACACCCAGGCGGCGTGGCTGGGCCTGGGCACACCGGAGACTGCACCACCCGACGCCTCGCTAGGTGACGGGCTGACGGTGGGCCTCGAAGCCTGCCCGGCCAAGGTGCTGCACACGCCTGGGCACACGCAGGGCTCGGTATGCCTGCACTTTGCGCCGCTGAGACTGCTGGTGGCTGGGGATACGCTGTTCGCCGGGAGCATTGGGCGCACCGACCTGCCGGGCGGGAACTTTGAACAGATCATCGACTCGATCGAGTCGCGATTGCTGCGTCTGCCGGATGAGACGCGTGTACTTCCCGGTCACGGGCCCGCCACGACGATTGGTGCCGAGCGCAGGAGCAATCCCTTTCTGCGTGGGACGTAAATTTCATAATTCCACAGGATGACTTTCATATTTTTCAATGAGTTAAGCTTTACTTCTTCAATTACAACTTAAAGTGGAGGCTGGGTACCATTACCAGCTTGATGCGTTTATAAAGAGTTAACCAGCACAGCAACTCCAGTGCTGAATTCTAACTCAGGGGCGAGAAGGCTGAAGACCAGGTGGCCGGACTCGGGCATGCCGAAGAAGTAGCCGGGGTGTACCCAGGCGCCGCGCTCAAGGAGGGCCAGGACGGTGTGCTCGTCGGGCTGGAGGGCGGGGATGCGGAGGATTACGTACCAGCCGGCTTCGACATCGAGGCGGCTCACCTGGGGGACCTGGGTTAGTTGACGGTCGAGTTCGGCGAGGTTGGCGGCGACGCGGCGGCGGATCTGGTCCTGGATTGCGGCGCGGCCGGCGAGCCACACGGGCAATGCGGCCTGGACCGGAGCGTTCATGGAGAGGAATGTGTCCGCGACGACTTCCAGACGGTCGAGAGCGGCGGCGGCGGGGCCAGTGGCGACAATCCAGGCGGCCTTCATCTGCGGCAGGCCGGCGATCTTGCTGAGGCCGCTGACGACAAACACCGGGACACCGTCGAGGCCGGAAGCAAAGCTCCTGGGCGTATCCCCAAAGCCGTAGTCGAGGAAGACCTCGTCCACAATCAGGGAGAGATCGAATTCGCGGCAGAGGCGGGCCAGCTCCTCAGCCTCCCAAGGCTTGGTGAAGTGGCCGGTGGGATTGTTGGGGTGCACGAGGTCGATGGCGCGTGTGCGGGGAGTGATGGCGCGGCGGAATCCTTCGGGATCGATCTGCCAGCCGTGGTCGTAAATAAGCGGGGCTGGCTTGAGGGCGACGTCGTCGAGGGCGGCGAGGAAGTCGAAGAGCGGATAGCCGGGCTGGGGGACGACGATCTCGCTCCCCGGGTCGCAGAGGAGGCGGAAGAGATAGCTGTAGGCCTCGCTTGTGCTGGTGGTGAGGACGACCTGCTCGGGACGAACTGAGACGCCGGACTCGGCATAGTAGAGGCAAACGGCCTGGCGGGCGGAGAGAAGGCCGCGGGGTTGGGGATCGTAGTCGAAGGCCTGCGGCTGGGTGAGGGCCTGGAGCAGGTCGGAAGGATAAATGAAGCCGCAGCGGGTGGGATTGGAGGCGGTGAGGTCGGCGATGGGCAAGCCGGCCTGCAAGCGCAGACGGTGTGCCCGCGCCAGTGCGCTCTCTTCGGTGTTCCAGGCTGTGCGGCGAGAGAAGCGCATTTGGTCGTTCCACCAAGAAACGGGAGTCGCCTGCCCCACCGGAGGTGGTCGTGCACAATAAGAACAGGCGTCCCTTTCAACCATACACGGACGCAAGCGGGGAGGAACATTGAGTCTGCGCGCGGTTGTCTTCGACTATGGAATGGTGCTGACCGGTCCACAAGACCCGGAGGGGCATGCTGCGCTGTTGCGGATTACCGGGCTGCCGGTGGAGCGGTTTGAGCCGCTCTACTGGACGGATCGCCATGCGTACGACGAGGGCAAACTGACCGGTCTGGAGTTCTGGCGGAAGTTTCTACGCGATGCGGGGCTGGACCTTGCGGCGGGCGCAGTGGAGGAGCTGAACCTGTGGGACGCGCGGATGTGGACGACACAGAACCCGGTCATGCTGGCCTGGCAGGTTGAACTGAAGCGGCGCGGGATCCTGACCGCCATTCTCTCCAACATGGGCGACAACGTGCTGGACAACATGAAGCGGGAGTTCGACTGGCTTCCCCGCTTCGATGTGCTGGTATGGAGCTACCAGCTGCGCATGGCCAAGCCGGATCCGGCGATCTATCGTTACGTGCTGAAGGAGCTTGGGACGCGCGCCGACGAGACTCTCTTCCTGGACGACAAGCTGGTGAACGTCGAGGCTGCGCAGGCGCTGGGATTCAAGGCGATCCGGTTCTCGAACGTTGAGAGGCTGCGCGCGGATCTTGTGGCCGCGGGGCTTGACGCGCAGCTGCCGCTTCCCTGAGGACGGGGCGCGGTGGAGTTCTTCGGCGGACGGTTGCAGACCCTGTTTGCCGGGGATGAATTCCATTCGTTTTCCGGGAAGTGGAGCCTCGGGCGAGGGCGGAATTCGGGCCGAAAACGGGCCATTTCCAAAAACCCAAAAACGCGTAAGTCCTTTGTTTCGGCAGGTAAATTGGGCCATTATTTGCATAACCTGTTTGTTTTCATGGGGCTGGGACGAAAAGTGGGGAGAGTACGGGGGATAGACAGCGAAACATAAGGCATTCCGGCGGCGCAGCAGGTCTCCTCCATGGCTCATCCTCTCCAGACCCATTGTGCGGCGGAGGGACCTAATGATCCGCAAAAGTGCGGAGAAAGAATCGGATGAGAGGGACGCTGTTGGCGTGACCCAGTAGAAGACTGCGGAAAGCGTGCATCCGCGGGCTCAATGGTTCGGCAAGGGTCACCCTGCAAGTCGATCCTGAAGACCCAACTGACGGCACGGCGCTGGCTCAGAAGTGGTAGCTGAGGCCGAGGTTCGCGTTCATCACGTCGAGCCCAGGGTTGACCGGCACGATGAACCCGTTGGAAAAGTGAAAATCGCTGAACAGGCCTAAGCGTAGATCCCAGCGCTCGTTCATTCTGACATTGACGCCCGTGGCCGACTGAAGGCTGAAGTTCTCATAAGTGGCGTGCTGCGAGAGCACCTTCTGCGAGAAGCCGAGAATGCCTACCTTGGCCATGAGGAAGGGCTTGATCGCCTTCTTGTCCCGCCACAGCCAGCGAAAGCCTAGAGGAGAAATCCCGATTCCAGGCACGATGTGCCAGTTGGGGCTGGTCGGAGTGCCCCATATGTCTTGCGTGAGGGGCGCATCCAGAAGCACGACCGGCAGGAACTCCGCCACATAGTCCATACGCGCACCGAGGAAGCGGCCCCAGGAATGGCGGTCGTACTCCACTCCCGCGGTGTAGAGCTTGCAGCCTGATCCGCTTGCGAACAGTATGTAATGGCCGTAAGAGGCGAGCCCCTCGATTACCAGTTCTCTCTCCACCGGTTTCCTGGCCGGTTTGGCCTCGCTTCCTTTGCCCTCACCGGGCGGCACAGCATCCGATTCCGGCGGCGGCAGCGAATCTGTCTGGACTGGGGTTTGTGCGAGCAGGTTGATCGTTGACGATGAACTCGTCTGCGACACGCTGAAGGCCCCATTTGTCTCTGATGGGCTCAGCCGGTCCTGGCAGTTGGCGGGTTGCGCCGCAAAGAGACAGAGACCGGCGAGAATCAAAGAACAGCCTGGGAAAAAACGTCCGGAGCGTCGCGTACGTTGCGGGAAAATGAATGAAGGCATACCAGTTTGATTGTTTGGCAAGGGCCACCGTAGTGGTTGAATTGGCGACCCCATCTTACGCTAGCATGCCACCTCTGGCTGTGCCGGCGTTGGGGAGCTGCGCGAGGCAGCGTTCGCACGCCAGGGCGAAGGACAACGACGGCTTCCCGTACCGAGACCGCGTGGATATGTGGTCTCCCAGGTCTCAAAAGCGAGACCCGCGGCACCCGCAATGATAGCCGGCCGCGGCGGAGGACAACGCCGGCTTCTACGGCTGAGTTCGATCGAGGATGCTCCTCATGCGCCGATCGAATCGATGGAATGTTCATGGGATTCCAGTGGCGCGGAAGGCCCGCGTGCCGGGACGCAGGGATGTGCTCCTGTGGGCGGGAAGAGTTGCTGCGGTAGCGGTACTCGGCGAATTTCGATTCTAGAAGTGGTAGCTGAGGCCGAGATTCGCACTCATCACGTCGAGGCCGGGGTTGGAGGGCACGATGAAGGCGTTGGAAAAATGGAAGTCGCTGAAGAGGCCCAGGCGCAGACCCCACCGCGGGTTCATCATCACCTGCACGCCGGTGGCCGACTGCAGGCTGAAGTTGACATACGTGGCTTGGGTTGAGGGGATCTTTTTGGTGAAGGCAAGGACACCGCCCTTGGCCTCGAGGTAGGGCCTGACCCTCTTGCTGCTGCGCCACTGCCAGCGAAACCCGATAGGGGAGATTCCCAGGCCAGGGACGTATTCGCGGACGGCCTTGCTCTGGTCGACCGGGTAGGAGGGGCTGCCGTAGGGGTTGGTCTTGAGGGGTTTGTCAAGCAAGACCAAGGGGAGAACCTCGGCCACGTAGTCCATCTCGGAACCGAGAAAGTGGCCCCAAGAATGGCGGTCGTACTCCACCCCGCCGGTGAACAGCTTTTCGTCGTAGCCGGAGGCGAAGATCTTGTAGTTGCCGTAGGACATGAGGCCCTCGACGATGATCTCCTGCTTCATGGGCTCTTCCCGGTCGAGGTAGATCTCCTTGACCTGGCCTCCGCTGCCGGCGGAGTGGCCCATGGCTGGCAGGCTCGATCGATCTGCCGACGAGCTGAGCCCGGCCAGCGAAGACGGCTGGGGCGACGTGGGCGGCTCGGCGGAACGATTCGGGGCAGCAGGGGCAGCCGGATCGGCCGGGTTTCCGGCGGGGGCCAGGGAATCTGAGTAGGAGAGCTGCGACGCCCCCTGGGAGAGAGCGCGCTGGGGCAGGACCAGGCACACCAGGCCGAGCATCGAAACACAACTGAGCTCAAGGATTGCGGCGGTAAAACCCTCTGGCCGACTGGAGGAGGTTACATGCCACCAAACTCGATTGGACTGCAAATGGTCACCTTGCGCTTTGGAATGGGCCGGACAGGTCGCGGGAAGACTGGAGATTTTCACGATCCGGTATGCAAACTATAGCATGGACAGGAAGGGCGAAAGCGGCCCAATCGCGGGGTGCGGAGCCCCAGTCGGCAACCACGGAGAGAGTCTGCCGCGGGAGACGCATCCCATTCAGAATGTGCCAGGTACCGTCGATCTCGGTCTTCAGCTCCGGATGCATGCCCGGAGCGGCCGCCAGACGAGCGGCAGGCCGGCCAGGAGTCCGAGGGAGGAGCGGGAGCGGAGCCATGCGGCTGGCTCGTGCGGCTCCGGGCGGGGCTCGCCGGGATCGCCGCAACCGCCTGCGAAGCCTTGTGCATAAAGACGAGGGGCCTGTGTACTACACTGCTTGCCGTTGGACGGGCAAGGGTCAGGCCGTGCTGTAACGGGCGGCTTTGGGCAACGAGAAAGCAGGCAGATGGCTGGGTCCCGAGGTCTAGCTGATCCGTCCAGAGATAGAGTGGGGTACCAATAGTGAAATTTTTCCAGGCAAGAACAAAAGGGAGCACGGCCAAACGGGTCGTGATGGGGGGGGCGTCGCTGCTGCTGGGCGCCGCCATGGCCGTGGCGCAAACGATTCCGGTGGTTACCGGCGATGCGCGCGTGGACAAGCTGCTGAGCCAGATGACGCGCAATGAGAAACTGACGCTGATTCACGGCACGCACGAGGACCCGGCTGTCTACCAGGGTCAGGCCGGCTACCTGGGTGGGGTTCCGCGGCTGGGGATTCCGGGGTTGCGATTTGCCGATGGGCCTCCGGGGGTGCTGACGCGGCATCCGTCGCAGGGTGAGACGGCGACCATGGGCGTGGCCGCCACCTTCAGCACCAAAACCGCCGAGGAGAACGGCGTGGTGATTGGGCGCGAAGACCGGGCGCTGGGCATCGACGTCAGCCTGCAGCCCTTCGTCAACATCGACCGCGACCTGGAGTTCGGGCGCGGGTTCAACACCTTCGGCGAAGACCCCTTCCTTACCTCCGAGATGGCCGTGGCCGAGGTCAAGGGCATCCAGTCGCAGCATGTGATGT
>Ga0209517_10004413_pt1 | contig 18500 bp, 15 predicted proteins | sample PeaSoiMetSII2010_FD_187695 | JGI IMG/M metagenome (GOLD analysis project Ga0209517, IMG submission 187695) | Peat soil microbial communities from Weissenstadt, Germany - SII-2010 (SPAdes) (version 2) | ecosystem: Environmental > Terrestrial > Soil > Wetlands > Peat | place: Germany...
AAGCGGCTGGCGCGGCGGCTAGAGCGGATTGGCTTCGAGGTGACGCTGAAGCCGCGTGAGCCGCGGAACCAGCCCCGCGGGTCAGGTCCGTTGCCCGGACAAACGTGTAAGCGATGCAATGCCTGGCGTATCCCCTGCATACACATCAGACCGCGAATTGCGCCGCCTCCCAACGAGCTATCCGATTGAGGAATTGCGGCTTGCCGGAGTAGAGGTTTCGAAGGACCGGGCAAGGCGCGGTTATGCGCTGGGTAGAATGCTAAAGGCAACAGAGAGTTTAGTGTCCTTATATCTATTGACATAGACGGATGGGAGAGGTCATGCAGCGGCGCGTTCCCTTCGCGGTGCCGCCGCGCCTTCTTCAGCTCATAGACTTGCTCGCCGCCAGCGATCACCCGCCCTCCTCCGTCCACTTCAGGCGCTCGCCTGTTCCCTTCCCTATCGTGCTACGTCATCAGAAACAGATTATTTCTTCTGGTGATAATATACTTGACTATTCCATGGATTTGCCGTGCTATTAAGTCATGGCAGCCGAACCTGAGACCCTTCAACAAGCTATCGTCGCTTTTGCCGATCAAGAGAACTGCCGGGAATACGTGGTGCCCCGCCGCTGGTCGAACGGCGTCACCTGCCCCACCTGCGGAAGCGACAAGGTGAAATTCCAACCTCAGCACAATCGCTGGCAGTGCAGCAACCGCCACCCCCGCCGCCAGTTCACCCTGAAGACCGGCACCGTGATGGAAGATTCACCCTTGGGCATGGACAAGTGGTTAACGGCCATGTGGTTGGTTGCCAGCGCTCGCAATGGCATTTCATCTTGGGAACTGCACCGTGCTTTGGGGATCACTCAGAAGAGTGCATGGTTCTTGCTTCACCGGGTTCGCCTCGCAATGCAAGATGAGTTGACCGGCGGCGCTCCCGGTGGCGAGGTCGAGGTTGACGAAACCTATTCAGAGGGCGAAGTCTTCTAAAGTGCGCTTGCTTCGCGGCCCCAAAAGAGGGAAAATTTAGCAGGTCAAACGGAAACAGGAGAGAAAGCACCGAAAAATTGTGAAGGCTGAAAAGCCGTGACTGCGAATCACGGCTTTTTCTGAAAAATGTCGGACTCTACCAATCCTGCGTCCCGCGATGCTGCGAACACCGCGCAGAAGCTCAGCCTTCGTAGTGTGCGAGGACAGCTGTTGATGCCAGAATCCATTCTAGCGGAGGCGGCATGAGCAGTCAAGTTGATGGGCGATCGCGAGTCGTTACCCTCCTGGTCCAAGGTGTTAATATCGAAAATCTCTCCCTCGAAGACATCGGCGAATACTTGGCTGATTTCGCCGAATTATTAGGGAAAGATGTTGAACCCAAATATCACAGCATTAGGCGGGGCAGTTTGGCGATACGGGCCAAAATACCGGCTGAACGCGAAATCGACGTAAAGACACGCGGTTTTCTCCTGAGAACAGGAGACGCTCCTGAGGATGCGGTTCGCGCCCGTGAGCGAATATCGCGCCGCCTCGGGATCAACCACGCCAAGCGTGCCGTGGTTCTGGATTCTGCCAAGAGTAAGGTCATCGAAATTCCGGTTGAGAAGCCTATCGAGAGCTTTCCTAAAGTTCCAAGTTTCATAAGATCTGGATCTCTTCAAGGCAGAATCATACAAATAGGAGGTAAGCGAGAGACGGTATCGGTGGAGATCCAGGATGTTGACGGTGTGGTGTACTTATGCCGTGCGAGCCGTGATATCGCGAGGAAACTCGCCCGAGACATGTTTGATCCAATCGTACGAGTACACGGCGCTGGCCGGTGGTATCGCACCGATGAAGGCATTTGGAGGGTAGAGGATTTCCAGATTGTTCGCCACGAAATCTTGGAGGATGTGAGCTTTGCAAAGACAATTAGCGAGCTTCGCGCCATACCAGCGGGCTGGAAGGACTTCGAAGATCCCCACGCTCAACTAGAGAAACTTCAGAACGGAGAAAAGTCTGAGTTGTGATTTGTCTTTTTGATGCTGGTTTTCTGCACATTCTCTTCGATGAGAAAGCGCGAGTCCCGCGTGATGCGAAGGGCAAGCCTGTTGTAGACCGCGCGCAGGACCGTATTGATTTTCTAGTGCAGACAATCACCGAAAGAAGGGATAACAAAATCATCCTCCCGACTCCAGCACTGGCGGAATTCATGTTGTTAGCAGAAGATCGCTGGACTGAGTATCTGACCATTATCCGACGAAGATCCATTTTCGAAATAGCCGGGTTTGACGATCCAGAAGCCGTCGAGCTTGTGGAACATTGGCGCAAATTCGGTGATCGCAAGAAACTGAAACCAGGCACGGCAGAAACTTGGGCCAAGCTGAAATATGATCGGCAGATTGCTGCGATAGCGGTCACGCGCAGAGTGGAGCGCATCTATTCCACTGACGATGATCTTAAGAAATACGCGGAAGATCTGAATATCAAATACTTTGGCCTGTCAGATCTTCCTCTCCCGCCGACATCGCAGCCAACACTACCATTCGACGAACCAGCACAAGAAGACGCGCTGCCTTCACCAGCCGAAGCAGGAGCAGGTGACGAATCTCCTGAAACTCAAGACGGAACCAAAGCCGCCCCTGAAGAGAAAGACAAAACGGATATCGACAAATGAAAACAGCAAGCTGTCCTGGCTCATCACAGCCGACGATAGAAATAAGGCCCGAGATCATGGCGGACTGCGACGGCCCTAAAGCCTTCGCGAGATTCGATGCCCTCGTGCGCAAGGTGCTCTCCGTGCCACACGATGAGATCGTGCGGCGCGAAGAGGAGTACAAGCAGGCCACAGCAATGAATCCGAACCGCGCGGTCCCAAGCGCAAGCCTCGGTTCAAGAAGTCCTCCGCTTAGGAGCGCTGCCGTCCTGTCACGTCGCGCTACAGAGCGTAGCGTTTCCAGCACGGAATAGTCAAGTATATTTATACCTTTCTTCTGGGGGCTGGTCGGGTATGCGGAAGCCGATGGCCCTGGTGATGGGCGGGGCCTTCAATTTCTGGATGTCTTTGACGACAGCTACCAAAATAGAGGCGTGCTCCTGCTGGGCACGGGCGAACTGCTCCTGGGGACGCGAGTGTTGTTTTTGGGTGGCTTCCAACTGCTCGATCTTGCGGGCAGGTCTTTGTGAGTGGCCAGCAGTTCGCGGAGTTTGACGAACGCGCGCATGATCAGGATGTTCATCTGAATTGCGCGTTGGCTGTTCGCACGGATGACAGCATGGCCACGCCAAGCTCGGTAAAGACGTATGGCAGGTAGCGAGGGTCACCGTGCTTTTGGGAACTGGTCACAAATTGTGACCGGTTCAAGATGTCAACCTCTTTAACATTGCGGCGTACGGCCTGGTTGAGGGCCTTGGTCGTTACCTGGCAGAGTTCGGCCAGGTCGCTGTCGCGCATCACCTTTTGCCCGCGGATCAGGTAGATGCGGCGTTCGATGAGCTCCGCAGGCACGGGCAACTGGCCGGCAGCGTCAAGACTGCCGCGGGTGATCAGGCCGTCGTAGGAGCCGGCGTAGAGTTGCGGGATCAGAACGACGGCGGTTCGGTTTATACTGAGTGGGACCGGAACGTTCCAACGGAAATTCCCGATTATGCGTGCAGCCGCCCGAGTGTGTCTCATTCTTCCAGTGCTTCAGTTTGGCGTTATCGCACTGGTGGGCGCCGAGATCTCGCACGAACGAATGTTCGAAGCGACATTCGAGTCGAAGAAATCCTACGCCGATCCGTTCAACGACGTCGATGTCGATGTGGTCTTCAGCCGCAATGGAGAATCCTGGCGTGTTCCGACATTCTGGCGCGGTGAAAACAAGTGGACCGTGCGTTTCGCGCCGCCTTCGGCGGGTGAATATTCTTATCGCCTGGAAAGCACCGATAAGAGCAATCCGGATTTGAATGGGCCAAGAGGGCAGGCAACGATTACCGCTTACGCAGGAAGCAACTCGCTGCTAAAACACGGGCTGTTGCGAGTTAGCGCAAACAAGCGTTACTTCGAGCAGGCCGACGGCACGCCGTTTTATTGGCTCGGCGACACCTGGTGGACGACGTTGTCCGATCGTTTGCCCTGGGAGGGCTTCCAGGAGTTGGCACTGGATCGCAAGGCCAAGGGTTTTACGGTGATCCAGATTGTTGCCGGACTTGTTCCGGATGAATCGGCGCCGGCCGATCCGGGGTTCTGCAACGAGGGAGGATGCGTATGGGATCCGGCGTTCCAGCGGATCAATCCCAAGTACTTCGACTATGCCGACCGGCGCATCCAATGTCTGGTGGAGAATGGGCTGGCTCCCGCCATCGTAGGCGGATGGCGCCGCATACTCGCTCAAATGGGCGTGCCGAAGATGAAGCAGCACTGGCGCTACGTGATCGCCCGATATGGCGCCTATCCGGTTTTTTGGATCACCGGCGGGGAAGTTTACGACCCGCCAGCTTCGCAGCGCCGTACCGAACTCAATTTGATCTCGCCCGGTTGGACGGAGATAGCCCGCTTCATTCGCGCCACCGACCCGGCGCATCATCCCTTGTCCGTCCATGAAATCGACCCGCCCTTCGACAGCGCGCTTCAGGACGAATCGCTGACGGACTTCGATCTTTACCAGGCGGGCCACCGGGGCTGGCCCAGCATTGCCACCGCAATTGCGTTGCTCAACAAGCACTATGCGCGCACCACGGTAACCAAACCGCTGGTCGTGGGGGAAATCGGCTATGAAAAACTGGCCGGGGAGAATTCTGAAGACTATCAGCGCGCGGCCTTCTGGCTGGCGACGTTGAACGGCGCGGCCGGATTTACCTATGGAAACATCTCCGTCGCCGAAGCCTATTCGACGCACAAGCCATTCCTCCGCGGGATGCTGTCGCCCTATAGTTGGGAGGAAGGTATGCACTTTCCAGGCGCCGCACAGGTGGCGATGGGAGCGAGCCTTCTCAAGAACTACCCCTGGTGGAAGATGGTCCCGCACCCCGAGTGGGTAACGCCGCGGGGCACGACGCTGCTGGAACCAAACAGCCAGGTGAGCGGGTTCGACATCGACCTGATTGCGGCACTCGCGCAGCGGGAGCCGCCGCCCGACAAGGATTTGCCGCTGGGAGAATGGCACAATCGCCAGGGGAACTGGCGTCTACCCTATGCCGCCGGCGTTCCGGGCGAAGTCCGGTTCGTTTACCTGCCGTATTCCCAATTCCTAAAACCGCGTCCCGTGCCCTCCGTGCAGGGACTCGAGCCCGGCGTGCGCTACCACGCGTACTACTGGGAACCGACCTTGGGAATCAAGTACGACCTTGGCGTGGTGGAACGCGCTGCGGAGGGTGCGCAGGGCACAGTCGATATCGAACATCTCGATCGCAAGCTCTACGATGCCAGCGGCCAGTATCGCGGTGAGCTAAGCGGCAGCGGCTGGGAGAACTACGGCAAGCATCAACGTATCGCCGGGGATAGTTATCAGCCCGAGAGACCGCCTGCGTCGGGAGACTGGGTACTGGTCCTGGAGGCGCGGAAATGACCCTGAGAAGAATCCTCCCGCTCATCCTCTGGCATTTGGGCCTGCTGGCCGGCGGCCGGCTCTTCGCCGATGTCGTCACCTTGAAGGACGGCCGCCAGATCTCCGGGTCGGTGGAATCGGGCAACACCCAGGAGCTTCACATCAAGGCAGGGGACCAGTCGCAGACCATAGACATCCATCAGGTTCAGGCCATCCAATTCGGTGTTTCCGCACCTGCGGCGGCAACCGCGCCGCCTCCACCCAAAGCGGCAGCCCCCGCGCCCGCAGCGCCCGAACCTGCGCCCAACAGCCTGATTCTCAAAGACGGCACGCGCGTCGCCGGCAGGTGGTGGTCCCTCGACGCCACCGACATGCACTTCCTGGTGGATAATCAGCTCCAACATTATCCGCGGCCCGACGTGTCGGGGGTGACCTTCGGCGACGCAACCCTGCCTCCGCCGCCTCCGCCGCCGGCGCGTTCGACGCCGCCCGTGGCAACACCGGCACAACCTCACGCCAGCGCAGCCCAGCCGGAGCGACCTCCGACGTTGGCGCGGTCGTCCTCAACCCCGGCGCCGGAGCGTCCCACGTTGGCGCGACCTTCCAGCGCGCCGCCGCCGCCCTCTCGCGGCCTCTCGCAACCGGAGGAGATCGGGGCGGTCTACTTTTGGAACGGCAGAGATCTCACCCCGCTCGAACGCAATCAAGCCGCCGAGCGTGGACGCGGCCCCACTCAATACTGGGAGATGCCGGGCCCCCAATCGCGCGTTCGCCTGAAGGAGGCGTCCGGACTCGTGTTCGTCGTCCGCCTGGCCAAAGGAGTCGACCCCCACAGCTACAGCCTATTCCCTCTGTTGACTGTCAGCGGCAGCCGCCGGACCAAGTCCCAACCCGGGCGCCGGGGCGGCCTCATGACATGGCCGTTCAATGTCGAGACGAACGACGAGTCCGGCTATATCACCTATACCTTCACCGTCAGGGACCTGCCCACGGGCGAATACTCCTTCAGTCCCTCCAGCTCGAACGACGGCTACTGTTTCGGCGTCGATCCCTCGGCGCCCGGCCAGTAACGCGCGGATCGCGCTACGACCGTGCCCGGCGTTCCAGGGGTGGAATCCCGTGCGAAGCAGGCGGCACCACCCCCCTGAAAAGTTGGCGGGCCGAGCGAGATCGTGGTAAAACGAAAACGGTTTCAGGAGGGAGAGCGATGAACGCAGAAGTATTGCTGGATATGGCGCGGCATCAGGCCTGGGCCGATGCGGCGCATTGGAAAATACTCCGTGAGAACACGACGCTATTCGAAGATGCGGAAATCCGCACGCGACTGAACCACATGTTGACGGCCCTGAAGATGCTGACCACGCTGGCACGCGGGGAGACGCCGGACGCCGGCGGGATGAAGGAAATCGATTCCATCAACGACCTGGAAGCGTCGATGGGGAAGGCTCATGGGGACCTGGCCGCGATGCTGGAGTCCGCCGATCTCGATAAGACGATTGCCTTGCCGCGCGGGCCGAAGGGCCCGTTTGAAGCACCGGCCGGCGTCCTCCTGCTGCAGGCGCTCACGCACAGCCAGCATCATCGCGGGCAGAACGCATCGCGGATGCGCCAACTGGGGGCAACGCCGCCCATGACGGACTTCGTAATCTGGTATGCATTGGGGCGGCCCTAGGGCCGGCTCTCGCCTGTCCTAAACAACCCGCAGCAGACTTGTAAACATAGTGCGGTGGCCTTGATTCGTCCAGGACACGGACGTATAATTCTGGCGCAGATCAAAAAGCCATCGTTAACGGGGGGAACAGACAGGCTGGAGAGGAAAACTTTCCAGTCCTCGAGCCAGGAGGGAGTTCATGGCTGCTGAATACACATTAACAGTTAACGGCGGTTCCTACACGGTGGATGTGGACGAGCCCTCCACACCACTGCTGTACGTACTCCGGGACTATCTCAGTTTGAATGGACCGAAGTTCGGCTGCGGCCTGGGACAGTGCGGCTGCTGCACCGTGCTTCTCGACGGCCAGCCCATTCGTTCCTGCATCACCGCCATTTCGCAAAGCGCCGGCCACAGCGTCACCACCATCGAGGGCCTGGGTACGGTGGACAATCCACACCCCATCCAGCAGGCGTTCATCACAGAGCAGGCCATGCACTGCGGTTATTGCCTGAGTGGGCCCATGCTTTACGGGAAGGCTTTCATCGAGCAGAACCCGAACGCCACGGAGGATCAGATCCTCCAGGCCTTGGGCGCCTCGCAGCTCTTATGCCGCTGCCATTCGCATTCCCGGATGGTCAAGGCACTGCTGCGCTATGTGGAGGAAACGGCATGAGTACGGCAAATCAGCCCTCATCCTTCGACCCGGCCGGTATGACGCCGGACGCGCTCGCGGCACTGCGCAAGTCGGGACCCTCACGGCGCGACTTTCTGCGCAGCGCGGGCTTCCTCATCGTGGGATTCAGCATGGCCGGCAGGAAGCTGGCCGCCCAGAGCCCGATTAATCCCTCGGGCGTGGTGGACGCCACGCAGGTGGATTCCTGGATCGCCATCGGCGCCGACGAAAGCGTGACGGCCTACTCGGGCAAGTGCGAGTTCGGACAGGGCTTCTCGACGGTGCAGGTCCAGTTGGTAGCCGACGAGCTGTATGTGCCGGTCAGCCGTGTTCGCCTGATCTTTTGCGACACAAGCGTTACGCCGGATCAGGGCACTACTTCCGGCAGCCAATCGACCGTTACCGAATTCAGCCCCGGCGGCCTGCGCCAAGCCCTGGACACCGCTCGCGATGCCTTGTTCCAACTGGCTTCCCAGCAACTGGATGTTCCGATGAGCCAGCTCACGGTGCAGGACGGGGTTTTTTCCGCGGCCGGCAATCCTTCCAATACCGTCAGCTACGGTCAACTGGTCCAGGGACAACGGTTCAATCTGAAGCTGAACAGCAACGCCGTGCCCAAGGATCCGAGCCAGTACACGGTTCTCGGCACCTCCGTGCCGCGCATCGACATTCCGGCAAAGGCCACGGGCCAGTTTCAATATGTCGAGAACGTGCGCCTGCCTGGCATGCTGCACGGAAAGGTGGTCCGGCCGCCGGTGTTGGGTGCGCACGTAGTGAGGGTGGACCCGAGTTCGGTGGCCGGCATGCGCGGCAGCCCGCAGGTGGTCGTCAAAAACGACTTCGTGGGTGTGGTCGCCGACACGGATTGGCATGCCGCCCAAGCCGCTGGAGCGTTGAGCGTGACGTGGTCGAGCGGCGACCCGCTGCCGAACCAGGCGCAGCTTTACACGTGGATGACGCAACAGCCTTCGGCGGATTCCCTGACCGTGGATTCGGGCGATACCGACACCATGCTCAAGGCCGCCGCCAGCAAGGTGACCGCTCAGTATCTGCACCCGTTTCAAATGCACGGACCGATCGCCAGCTCATGTGCCGTGGCCGACGTCCGCGGTGGCACCGGCCCAAACGCTTCCGCGAGGATCTGGTCGGCTACCCAGGGCGTTTATCCCCAGCGCGACAGCGTAGCGATGGTGCTGGGAATCCCCAACGCCAACGTTCGCGTGATCTTCGTGGAAGGCTCCGGCTGCTACGGACTCAACGGCAACGATTCGGTCAGCTACGATGCGGCTCTGCTGTCGCAGGCCGCCGGTGCGCCGGTGCGGGTACAGTATGAGCGCAGCGATGAGCATGCCACGGGCGCCGACACCTATGGGCCCGCCCAGGTGATGAACATGACCGCGGGCCTCGACAGCAGCGGTCAAATCATGGTCTGGACGTACGAGGGCTGGACCGCCAGTAAGGGCAATCGTCCGAATGCCACGACTCCCGGCAACATCGTCAGCGGCGCCCTCGCGGGGTTTCCCACACCCAAGCTGAACCCGGGTGCGGCGACTCCGCCCACCACGTTCAGCAACAACAGCAACGTAGCGTGCAACTACATCACCGGCGCGGTCGCCGGAAAGCCGGCCGGAGGCACAGGCACGGTAGTCAGCCAGCGCGCGCTGGTCCACACCATCGCTTCTCCTTTCTTCACCGGGCCGCTGCGATCTCCCAACCGGCTTCAGAACACCTTTGCCAACGAATGCTTCATGGACGAGCTGGCGTTGGCAGCCAAGGCCGATCCCGTGCAGTACCGCATTCGCCACCTCAGCGATGCCCGTTTGATCGCCGTCGTCAAAGCCGCGGCTGCGGCGGCCAATTGGGATACACGGCCGTCTCCCAAACCGGGAAACGCCCGCACCGGCGTCGTCACCGGGCGCGGCATCTCCTGCGTGCTGTATGAGGGAAACAACGGCTATTGCGCTCTGGTGGCCGAGGTTTCGGTGGATCAGACCACCGGCGCCGTGACTGTGACCAAGCTGGTTGCAAGCCAGGATTCCGGTCCCGTTTCCAACCCCGACGGCCTGCGGAACCAGATGGAAGGCGGCGCCATGCAGGGCATGAGCCGCGCTCTTTTCGAGGAAGTGCAGTGGGACTACCAGGCGGGCACGGTGACTTCCACCGACTGGGTCAGCTACCCGGTCTATCAATGGGGCATGCCCATCCCCGAGATCCAGACTGTGCTGCTCGATCCGCTAAATGTGCCCAAATTGGGCGCCGGCGAATGTACCATTACTACGGTTGGGTCGGCCATCGGCAATGCGATCTTCGACGCCCTCGGTGTGCGCGTCCGCCAGATTCCATTCACGCCCGCGCGCGTGCTTGCGGCACTGTCGACCAAAGGCTTCTAGCGTCCTGTCCAACGTAATATTTGACAATAGACGTGGGGCGGGCAATCCTGCCCGCAGCCGGCTTTCAGCCGGCTGGACCCGCTGGAAAGCGGTCCGCAGCCAAGAATGGCTGCCCCACATCGGGTTGCGCAGCATTGTCAATTCTTATGCGAGACACCACACGCTAGCAAGCCCTCGAGAACGCGGAAGGCGCCCCTCTCACAATGCTTCAGTTGGCGGCGGTGGCGGGCTCGGGCGGGAGGTTCAGGCGGTTCCAGTCGGGAGGCTCGACGCCCAGCAGGTTGTGGACGAAGTAGTCCTGTAAGTAGTGCTGGCTGCCCAAGACGGCGACACCGTGGTTCTGGCCGGGGATGAAGAGCATGTCGAAATGCTTGTTGGCCTTCACCAGCGCGTTCACTACCTGGAGCGAGGAGGCCGGATCCACGTTGCTGTCCATCTCGCCGACGATGATCAGCACCTTGCCCTGGAGCCTGGCGGCGTTATCCACGTTGGAGGATGCGGCGTACTGGGGTCCGATCGGCCAGCTCATCCACAGCTCGTTCCACCAGATCTTGTCCATGCGGTTGTCGTGGCAGCCGCTGTTGGTCACCGCCACCTTGTAAAAGTCCGGATGGAACAGCATCCCGCCCATGGCGTTCTGGCCGCCGGCGGAGTTGCCATAGATTCCCACGCGGGTGATGTCATACCAGGGGTACTTCGCCGCCGCGGCCTTGTGCCACAGGATGCGGTCGGGGAAGCCGGCGTCGCCCAGGTTCTTCCAGGCGACATTGTGGAAGGCCTTGCCGCGGTTGTTGGTTCCCATGCCGTCGATCTGGACCACGATGAATCCGAGCTCGGCCAAAGCCTGCGTGGTGGGAACCGCGGTGAACGTCTTGGGGACGAACGAGCCCTGCGGGCCGGCGTAGATCTGCTCGATCACGGGATACTTTTTCGAGGGATCGAAATTGGTGGGACGTACAATGGTGCCCCAGATGCCGGTCGTCCAATCGCGGCCCTTGGCCAAGAACACCTCGGGCAGCCTGAAGCCCGCGGCCAGGAGCGCCGAGGCGTCGCCCCGATCCACGTCCAGGACCACTTTCTGGTCCTCGGTGCGGCGAAGTTGGGATACCGGCGGCAGGTCCACCCGCGACCAGGAGTCCACGTAGTATTGGCGGTCATGAGAGAACGTCAAGGTATGGTTGCCATCGGCCTCGGTGAGACGGGTGAGGCCGGCGCCGTCGAAATTGATGCGGTAGTAGTGAGTGAAGTAAGGGTCCTGCGCGGGATTCATGCCGCTCGCTTGAAACCAGATCTGCTGTTTGTCCTCATCCACGCGATCGACGTTGCGGACCACCCAGTTGCCTTTGGTGATCTGGCGCTTCACGGCGCCGGTGACGCCGTCGTAAAGGTACAGGTGCTCCCACCCGTCGCGCTCCGATCCCCAGATGATTTCCTTGCCGTCGTTCAGGTCGTAACGGTAGCGCTTGCCGTTGTCGGAGAGGGTGGCGTTGATGAGCCGGTAATCGATGAAGGTGGGACTCTCTTCGGTGATCAGTGCGCGGGCCTTGCCGGTTTGGGCGTCCACTTCGACGACGCGATAAAGCTGGTGGCCGCGCTGGTTGTACTCGAAGGTGAAACCGCGGTTATCCTTCCACCAGACGGGAGGGGTGATGTCGTAGGCGTTGGGGAAGAGGGCACGGTCGATCTCGATTTCCTTCTTAGCGGCCACGTCGAACAGGGCGGGGTAGGCGATGTCGAGCGCGTCGCCCGGTTTCTGGTAGAAGATCGACGAGTGCCTGGGCTGGATCTGGCCGGCGGGCGAGGATTCGATGTAGTGCACCTGGCGGTCGTAGCCGGGGCGCGTGTGGTAGGCCACGAGCTTCGTGGAATCCGGCGACCAGGCGACGGAGCGCAGGGTATAGTAATTGCCCTCCGAACCGTCGAGACTCAGGGCGGTGGCCGGCTCGTTCTTTCCGGCCGGGCGGAGGAACACGTTGTAGTTCTCGATGAGGGCTTCCCATTTGCCGTCGAAGGAGGCGCAGACCGGAGTTTCGGCAGCGGCCTGGCCGGCAGCGCCGCGGCCGGCACCGGCGCCACGGCCTCCGCGGCCCTGGCCTTGTGCCTGATTCTGCGCCTGGACACGGGGAGCGCACCCGGTTTGGCCGCGGCCGAAACCACCGCCCTGCCCGCCGCCCTGCTGCGGGGATGGGGAGAGGTACTCGATGCCGTCGAGGGAATTTACGGCGAGCAGATCGTCGTCCACGTCCGGAGATTCGTCTTCCGGCGAGCCGCGGCCGGCGGCGCCGGCAGCGGGTGGCGGCAGGGCGGCACCCTTGGTGCATTGGTAATCCGTCAGCGTGCACTTGTACAAGAAGCCGGCGGCGCCAAACTCGATGGACCGATCGCTATCGGTGAAGGTGAGGGCGCCGGGCGCGGGGCCGAGGGCTCCACGTCCGCCGCCGGCGCCGCGGCCTCCCGTGGCAGGCGCGAATGGCAGGGTCAGGCCGGTGTAATGGCCACCGGAGGCCGTGGAGATCGCGGCGGCCAGTTTGTCGTGGTCGAAGGCCGGCTTTTTGGATGCCGAGACAGCGTCCACCAGCACGAATTCCGTGCCGCCTTTCACCGTTCTGGCGTACCAGAAGCGGTCGGAATCGCCAATCCAGTTGGCCGTTCCCGGAACGTTGACCACCAGTCCACGGGCCTTTGCCTGAAGGCCCTGGCCACGTTGATAATCGGCCAGAGTTCCCTGCGCGGGCGCCAGGCCGGGCGCGAGAGCGGCCAGGAACAGAGCCAGCGCTAAGCGAATCGCGAACTTCATGCTTCCTCCTGCGAATATAGAGGTGGGTTTCTCTATTTTGGCTCTCAGGGTATCACGAGAGCTGTGGCGGGTGCGGAGCGCAGCGGGTGGGGAGGGAAGCGGCGCTACTCTTTGAGAACGCTGTCGTCGTACCAGGGGCTATGCAGGTTCCGGTCGCCCTCCTCCATCTGGAAGCCGGCATGCTCTTTTAGGTCGAGGTAGAAGCGCACGCGGCGCTCACGGGTGTTGGAATAGATGCGGCCTTCGAGCTCCTTGCCCATGAGGCCCTCGAGGTTCTCGAAGAACTGCACCGGGAAGACGAAGGTCGGGCGCTGCTGCAGCTCGGCATCGGCTGCGGTGAGCACGTCGTGGGAGCGGCAATAACATTTGGCGACCTCAACCATGCGGTCGTCTTCGCCGAGCAGGCGAGCCTCGGAGCGGCGAATCTTGTGGAGACGTCCGGTGCGGAGCTCCACGCTGTCGTAATCGGTGGCGGTGTTCATCAGAACTCGAACTTTAAGCCCAACTGAATGGCCCGGGCGGGATACGCCGCGGAGATGGTGCCGAAACCAGAATTCGTGACGGTGGTGTTGGGCGCCTGGAAGCTCACGTTGTTGAAGGCGTTGTCGAAGTCGGCCCGGACCCGCAATCGCATTAGCGAATCCTTTCGCAGGTAGAAGAACTTCGACACCGAGAGATTGTAATTCTGGAGTCCGGGGCCCAGGACGTTCCCGGCGCCCGAGGTGCCCCAGCGGCCTTGCGGGGCAGCGGCGAAAGCGCCGGGGCTGATCCAGTTGTTCGGCCCGGGATTGGCCGGCGAAACCGGGCCGCCGAGGTAGTCGGCCACGCGGTCGCCGCTCAGAATCGCCGTGGCGCCAACCACGGTGAAATAGAAGCCGGTCTGCAGACGGAGGATGCCGCTGAGCTGCCACGCGCCGAGGGGGCCGCGAAGGAACGCCCGCCGATTCCGGAGCTGCGGAAGATCCCACACGAAGGTCGCGACGAAGGCGTGGCGCACATCCACGGAAGCGCCCGCGTTGCCCGAGTAGGCCGGCCCGTACATGGCGTGGAGGTTGAAATAGTCCATGTCGTTGGCGGTATCGGAGGAGGCATCGGAGAGATTCTTCGACCAGGTGTAAGCGCTCATGAACTGCACGCTGCCCACGCGCCGTTCGAGCTGGAGCTGGAGCGCGTGGTAGTTGGAGGTGCCGGCGCTGAGGAACTGCTGGATGACGGAGTAGCCGGCGAAGGGCCGCAGCGCGTTGACGTTGGCGGTGGAAGGAGCGGCGGCCAGCACGGCCCAGGCCGGCTGGTTGATGTCGGGCTCGACCAGCAGGTGGCGGCCGAGGCTTCCTACGTAATTCGCCTGGGCAAAAAGACCGAGCGGCAATTCGCGCTGGATGCCGAAGCTGAACTGTTCGGAATACGGAATCTTCAGGTGCGGATCGATGGTCTGAATGGCGCCCCAGGGCGCGCTGACGGTGGCGCCGCCGGCGATGTTCGAGAGGTTGCCGTATTGGTACGAGGCGCTGCCCACGTACGGCGGGTTGTTCAACGTGTAGAAGGTGGGGTTGCCCTGAATGCGGTCGTAGAACATTCCGAAGCCGGTGCGGATTACGGTTTTGGGCGCAAGGTTGTAGGCCACGCCGAAGCGGGGCTGCCAGGTACTCTGGCTCGGGTACATTCCGCGCGGCGCACCGGCGGGGACGGCGAGGACCGCCGGGCTATCGGCGTTCGGCACCAGGTAAGACTGGGCGGGATTCACGCCTCCGGCCACCCGCTCGAGCCCGTCATAGATGTTGCCCGAGCCCGGAACCACCTGGCCGCTGGAGTTGACCTTCACGGCCTGGGCGGGGTTGTACAGCGATGGGACGAAGTTCGCCAGGTTGTCCACGGTGGAGTACATGGCCATCATGTATTCGTAGCGCAGGCCGAGGTTGACGCTCAGTTTTCGCGACACCTTCCAGGAGTCGTCGAGGAAAGCTCCGGGCTCGGTGTAGCGGTAGCGGCCCATGGGATCGTAAGCCGCTTCGGTGTAGGTCTGGAAGTTGCCCAGCAGGGCGTCGGCGAGCGCATAGCCGGTAGTGTTCGGGTTGCCGCTGGTGTTGAAGACCACGCTGCCGTCGTAGTTGGACCGGCCGTTCTGATCCTTGCGATTGCGCGTGATGGAGACTCCGGCCCGGACGGCGTGCCGGCCGCGAACGAAAGAGACGGTGTCGGCGGCTTCGATCTGGGTAGTGGGCGAAGTGAGCGTCTGGTCGGGGCCTTTCCACTGCTCGAAGTTCTGCACGTTGACCGTGGGGATGCCGCCGGCGTAGGGCCCGGCGGAGTTGTAAACCCTCTGGAAGGTGAACCCGTCGGCGCCGCGCTGCCAGCTATCGCCCTGGTTCCAGTAACGCTGCCCGTTCCAGCTTGCGCCGGCGCGCGCCTCGTTGATGAGGGTGGAGGAGATCAGCCAGGTCTCCGACAGCAGCGCGCTTTTTCCGGGACGATCGCGGGTTTCGGCGACTACCGGGAGATAGGAGGAACTGGCCGTGGAGGGGCCGTAGGCCAGGTAGATGTTGTTGTAATCGTCGACCCAGCGGGCGTAGAGATTGTGCCGGTCGTTGATGCGGTAATCCAGGCGGCCGAGATCTTCGCGATAGTCCAGCGGGTTGGGCACCTCGAAGGTCGCATTGTTGGCAACCGGCGTGTCCGTGAAGACGGCGGCCTGCGTCATGGCGTACTGGTACACGTTGGCGATGGCGCGGCCGTCGGCGGTGATCACGGTAGCGGGAATGATGTCGCCGGGCATGGGCGTCTTGGTGCCGGGGTAGTCGATGGTCTTGCCGGAGCCTGCGAAGTTGCCGGCGAGCTCGGCGTTGGTGGGCAGGGTGGCGCGGATGGGGGCGGCCTGCTGGCGCAGACGCTTCCACTCCTCACCGGCGAAGAAGAAGATCCGGTTTTTCCTGATGGGGCCGCCGAAGTCGTAGCCGAAATCGTTGAAGCGCAGCGCGGTGCGGTTGGGGGAGAAGAAATTGCGCGCGTCCAGGGCATCGTTGCGGAAATACTCGAAGGCCGCGCCGTGGAACTGGTTGGTGCCGCCCTTGGTCACGAGGTTGAACGACACGCCGGAAGAGCGTCCGTACTCGGCCGAGAAGTTGGAGGTCTGGATTCTGACTTCCTCGATGAAATCCGGGCTGACGTTGTTGATGAGGCTGCCATTGGCGCCGCCGTCGAGATTGCCCAGGCCATCCACGGTCATGTTGTTGGAATTGGTGCGGTGACCGTTCAACGCCTGGTTGGTGGCGCTCAAAGTGGTGTTGACGCTGAACTGGTCGGGATTGGTGATCACCGCGCCGGGGCCGAGAGTGAGGAGCTCCATGTAATTTCGGCCGTTCAACGACAGGTTTTCCACCTGCTTCTTGTCCACCAACTGGGCGATTTCGGCGGAGACGGTGTTGAGCTGCCCAGTAATGGCGGCGGACACTTCGACGCTTTGAGAGCTTTCGCCCACGGTCAGTTGGAAATCGGCGGTGACGCGGCCGTCGGCGATGAGGGAGAGGCCGGTTTGCTCGCTGCGCATGAATCCGGGATGCTCGACGGTGACGTTGTAGGGGCCGATGGGAAGATGGTCGGCCACGTAGAAGCCGCGCTCGTCGGACGTTTCGGTGCGAAGGGCCTGGGTGTCCACATTCCGGACGGCGACTTTGGCGCCGGGGATGGCCGCGCCCGACGGATCGAGAACCGTTCCGGAAATGCGGCCGAACATGGTCTGGGCGGGGAGGCGGAGCGGCGTGAGGAGGGCCACCGAGAGCGAGAGAGCGATCAGGATTCGGCCGGACAACGAGACACCTCCAGCGATAGCGATAATATCACAGGCTTTCCGGTCGGATTGACTGGGGCGGGGATGGGGCGCGTGGAGGCTGGGGCTGGGGCTGGGGGCGCAGGCGCTCGGGCGACGCATGGGGCCTTGTGACTCACGAGCATGTTCGCGGGGCAGGACGCGCGAGCGAGAGGCCCGAGCGGTCGCCGCGCTGAACCATCCCAATATCTGCACGCTCTACGACGTCGGTCCCGACTAGCCGCTCAAGGGGCCGCTGCCCATCGCGGACGCGCTACGGCTTGCCGTGCCGATCGCGGAAGCGCTGGACGGCTGGGCGCCCGAACACAAGACCATTAGCATTTACAACCGGCGCCAAACTGGCTATGCAAACGCCGGTTGTGCGTGTTCAACGGCCCTCCGCGCGCTTCAACGTGACGTGGCCGTTCGTGGTGGTAATGTGAATCAGCGGACCGCCGGAGCCCAGATTGAAATCCAACCGGCGCGGTCGCGCTTTGCCCTCCGGCATGACGGGAAAATCCGACTGGACGCCGCCGCTTTGGGTCTCCGCTTGTATATGCGCCGAGTAGTACGACGGCACTGCGACGTCGACGCCGCCGTTGTGGGTGCTGACCTCCAGTTGCCGCCCATCCCACACCGGGCCGGCCAACTCCACTTGAACACCGCCGTTCACGGTTGCGCCAGTCACATCGCCGGCCAGACGTTTCAGGTGCACGCCTCCGTTGTGCCCGTCGAATCGGATCTGGCCGCGCACGTCGGAGATGGTGACTCCCCCGTTGTACGTCTTTAGACTCAGATCGGTATTCTGCGGAACGAAGATCTCGTAACTGACGCTCCACCATGAATTGTTGGCGGATTCCGGCCCCATGGCACGCACCTGTCCGCCGGAGCTGTCGATCGAGACCTGGCTCGCGATGAGAGCGCCTGCGGCTTCGGTTTCGCCCGAAGCTTCGACGCGCGCGCGAACCAGCACATCGCTACGCAGCCAGCCTTTGACGGTAGCGCCGCCGTTCCGCCCCGCATCTACACTCAAACGGCCCACACCGGGTGACGCCTGCTCGCGGACCTCGCAGTGGCGCGCGCGCTCGCTATCGTAGCCGCCGTTTTGGCAAGTCATTTGTTTTTCGCTGTTGTCCTGCAACTGAGCGAGTAACGGAACCCCTCCGGTTGAAACAGCCAAACCGATCCAGGCCGCGCCCGTAAATGCCGATCTCATCGAATCCTCCTTGCCGGGCGGGAACCCCCTGGCCCGCAAGCCGCGCAGTTCGCCGTCAGCTAGGATACCGGCGGGTCCTGGAAAGGTTACACAAAAAGCGCAAACGGCCACGAAGGTCACCGCCGGCCGTGCAGCCAGTTTCTTTCCTGTGTTTTCGGTTGGCTTTCTCCGAGGTTTGCGATGCGGCAGCGGGTTGCGGAAAAGTCCTCGGTGCCCCATCGGCGACATCGGTTCATAACGCTCGCCATTTCCGCCTCAATTGAGTCCTTCGAAACCTCTACTCCGGCAAGCCGCAATTCCTCAATCGGATAGCTCGTTGGGAGGCGGCGCAATTCGCGGTCTGATGTGTATGCAGGGGATACGCCAGGCATTGCATCGCTTACACGTTTGTCCGGGCAACGGACCTGACCCGCGGGGCTGGTTCCGCGGCTCACGCGGCTTCAGCGTCACCTCGAAGCCAATCCGCTCTAGCCGCCGCGCCAGCCGCTT
>Ga0209517_10004414_pt1 | contig 18497 bp, 11 predicted proteins | sample PeaSoiMetSII2010_FD_187695 | JGI IMG/M metagenome (GOLD analysis project Ga0209517, IMG submission 187695) | Peat soil microbial communities from Weissenstadt, Germany - SII-2010 (SPAdes) (version 2) | ecosystem: Environmental > Terrestrial > Soil > Wetlands > Peat | place: Germany...
TTGCTGGGCAGACTCATGTTCGTTGTTTGGGTAACCACGATCTTGAGTCAACGAAGAGCCAAACCCCTCGTCCAGCTCCCCGCCCCGGTAACATTTATCCTGAGTCAACACGCGAACACGGGGGTCACCCTGCTTTTTATTTGCATTGTTAGAAGCAAAGCGTATAAACGGAATTATTAGGGCCAGATACTTTCAATTTAGATAAACTAAACTCCAATCTGTTATGAGGACCAAATTTCACTATCTATTCATCGCGCTGGTTCTGCCGCTGGGTCTTTATTGCCAGGCCATAACGTTGCCGGAACGCTTCGGCGTGGTGGACGTGATCCCGAACAATCAAAGCGGCGAAACGGACCAAAATTCCGAGCCCAGCCTGGGTGTTGGTGTTGATGGCAACTACGGTAAATTTGTCCTACACGCTTTTATGCCAGGTTGGAACAATCCCTTCTTTGCATCTGCGGACTCCGGGATCCATTGGATGCTGGTTGAGCACGCCTCCAGCAGTGATGTTACACTGGACTGGAACTCAGGCAGCAACGCGTACGCGTCGATTATGCCCCTGATGGGAGACCGTATATCGGTTCTGACTTCCTCGGACCCGAGTACTGGCGCGATCTTTTCATCTGTTCATGATTTGTTTGGTTCTGTGGACCAGCCTTGGCTGAAAGTCGTGAATGTGAGCGGTGTAGACCATATTTATGTCGGCCTTGGCGACTTTGACTACTACCCTGGGAACGCCACAGTTGCCTTCTCGCTGGACGGGGGCTCAAAATGGACCATCGAGAGTGTTGAAAAGACAACCCCTGGGCTGGGTGATGGCACTTCGGCGCGGTTGGCCATATCTTCGGACGGAAAGACCGTCTATGCTCTTTTCGAGCGCTATCAAACCAACGCGAGCAACCCGAATCTGGATTACGCAGGAGACATGGTGCTGGTGCGTGATGACAACAGTGGTTTGAACGGTTTTACGGACTTGCCCGGCAACGGCACTGTCGTGACGCAAAATATCGTCCTCCCGTGCACAACCTGCACCGGCCCCTATAACGGAACGTCGCTCGGGAGCGAGAGAGTGCGTTTCAACTGCGACGTAGCGATCAATCCAAGCAAGCCAAACCAGGTTTATGCCGCCTACACCGAGGTGCTTGGCACCACACCCGTTATCCGGTTGCAGTATTCAAGCGACAGTGGCAAAACCTTTAGCCTCGTGCATACTACAAGCATCGCCGCCGCCAACCCCGCGCTGGCGGTCGCCTCGGATGGCACCGTGGGCCTGCTGTTCGCCGCGGAGGTCGGCAACAACCTCGAAATTCATTTTTTCAAAGCCGATTATGGCGACTTTACCAAAACCAACGAACGCGTGTTGGCAAGGTTTCCGGACAACAACCCGGTCCTGCAGTACACTCCCTATATTGGAGATTACTTCCAGTTGAAGGCCGCCGGCGACAACTTTTACGGCACATTTTGTGCCTCGGGCGACCCTCAGCCCAGCCATTTCCCGAGCGGAGTTTTCTACCAGCGCAACGTCGAAGTGAGCGGCATCGTTACGAATGGCATCTGGCTGCTCTCGCCCGGCACGCTGATCGACCTCGCCAGCCAGCCGGTGGCTCCCTCCATCGATCCCTTCTTCTTTTACGACATCGCTCCTGCGTTCATCAATCTGCCGATTCTGGAGTATGTGCCACAATGGTTCATTGACCCAAGCGACCCTCTCTCAGGGGTCGCCCACCTCACCTGGCCGGTCTTGCCTCCGGGTTATCCCCAATTCCAGCTTGAATCCACGCCGGAACTTGGGCCTTCGGCAAGTTGGGCCGGGGCTGGTGTGGGTGGAACCATTCAAGCCAACGGCAGGTTCGAGACACCCATACAACCATCGCAGCAGCAACAGTTTTTCCGCCTCAGCCAGAACGTGGCCGCCGGCGCCTTCAACCTGTTTGCGTCGGCCGACAGTCACGGATCGCTGATTCCTGGAGGCATTTTGGCGGTGGACGGCACCGGAAGCCAGATGTTCACGGCAACGCCCAGCAACCAGTATGCGATCGGCAATTGGTACGTCGATGGGATCGTTGTCCAATCCGGCAGCCCAACCCTGACCCTCAGCAACATCAGCGCCGAACATACCCTAATGGTAACCTTTGTTGCTTCCAATGATCTTGCCGTGGCCTTGGAGGAGTTGCCGAGTCCCGTTTTGGTGGGCAGTAATCTGCTTTATGTCGCCAAGGTCCAGAACACGGGCCTCAACCCCGTGACGGGCGTCACGTTGACCAACACACTGCCGCTGACTCTGTCTTTTGTCTCGGTTGTCTCCAGTCAAGGCAGTGTCACCAATTCCTCCAACCTCGTCACTGCCAGCCTTGGTGTGCTCAGCCCGGGGGCCTTGGCCACGGTTACCATAACGGCCACAGCGAACTCGGAGGGACCAATCACAGACACGGTGACTGTGGCCTGCAGTCAGTTCGAGCCGAATTTGACAAACAATACCGCCACCGATTACAGGACCGTCATGTCGCTCGTGGCGATAACGAACCAGCCGTCACCACAGTCCGTGCCGGTCGGCGGCACCGCGAACTTCACCGTCGGGGCTTCCGGTACGCCGCCCCTCACCTATCAATGGAGTATCAATGGCACGGCCATCGGCGGCGCCACCAACGCCACGCTCATGTTGACGAACGTCACGGCAACAGAAGCCGGTTCCTATGGTGTGGCTGTTTTTCAGATACCCGAGCCTGAGGATCCGTTTGAAGCGGATAGCATCCCTGCCACCCTGACTGTTTTGCCAGTCGGTGCAGTTCAACAAAGTCGCGCCTCCGTCTCCAATGCTGCTGGCTTCGGTAATTAGCCGATGGATGACTTTTCAAGCGCCATCCGTGACGCAAGTGGCGTTGCCGGGCGGATGGACCATCGGAACTCTCCCGCGTCGGTTGTGTCACGATCTCGTGGTAGTGACGTGTGGGTCTTGTCTGCGCAATTTTATTTCAACCGTGCGACAAAGGTTGTCCAAGCTCTCTGGTGCGTTGGCGATTGGCATGCCATCTTTGGCTATTGGTAACCCGCTGCCGTCCAGTTTGGCCCGCGCAAAGCAGCGGGTGCTTGTGGTCCAAGTTCGTGAAGAAATTGGCAAGCAATCGTATTGCCGTGTTGAGCATTTCCGCCTCGCAGCACCGTCCCAATCCGAAAAGCCAAAGCACGGGGGATGCTTGCGACAGAGGACACAACCAAGACTTCCTTTGCTCGCGTGAGTGCGACATAAAACAGTCGCCGCTGTTCCTGAAGGTGCGCGGGTCTTTCGGCTGGCGGTAGATCATTATCCACAAAAGGAATCAGGCCGTGGATACAGCCCACAATGATAGTTGCTCGGCTAGTCAATCCTTTTGACTTGTGAAGGCTCATTATCCTTACGAAGTCTCCTTCGGTGGGCATTTCTGGTTGAGTGATCTCAGTCCGCAGTAAATCAAGCAAACCTTGAGCATCCTCAACTTCGTCGATTTTACCGGTCACTAAATCGCGTATTGGGTCAGCCCACGCGCCACCGGCAGGGAATAGGTCGCCAAACAAATTAGCGACACTTAGTTGGTTGAGGCGGTTCACCTCGGCCAGCAATTCTTGGTATCGTATTGTGAGTTGATTTACACCAGCCAACTGAATCTGCCCTGCTACTGCTTGAGCCAACACCTCGGCCGGCGCTAGTTCGTTCTGCTCACAGTAATCACGCAAGGACGCATACTGTCCGCGACGCCACGAGGGGCTTCCAATACCAAGCCAGAATCGCAAGGCCACGCGATCCTCAGGGTCGCTCAAGAGCTGAAGTTTGGTTATCGCAACTTGAGCTTCTTCAGGCTCAAGAAGCTTGTCCTTGTAGAAGCTATGGGCCGTAATGCCGAAACCCGGAGCTGCCAAACGGTGCTTGATTTCGTTGGCGATTAGCCGTCGTGGCGACAATACGAGAATTTCACCGGCAGCGAATCCCCGCTGAGTAACCAGATGGCGAATGAACCCGGCTATTCCATCAGCCTCTGCGTTCAACGTTGGCCACTGAACAACACGAACCGTGGCCGGACCGGGTTGTGGTTGCAAAGGGACTAGCCGATGGTCTGTTCCGGGAGGGTAGTTTCCTCGGATCACGTTGTCCGACACGGTAACGATGAGTTCCCGACACCGCCGGCACTCATCGAGTTCGTGGTCTTCCACGTTTTGGTGACGATTGCTGAAATCTGTAATTCCTTCAGGGTGAGCGTAACGGAAGCGGTAGATCGATTGGTCAACATCTCCAACAATGGATAGATTTTCCCCTGCTGCCACGACATCGATGAGTTCCTGCTCTGCTCGATTCAAGTCCTGATACTCATCTACCACGATGTGATCGTATTGCTGCAAAGCGGGACTCGCAGGGTTGTCTCGTAGATACCGCAAAGCTTCTGGTACAAGCTCGCCGATGAGCATCCCCTTGTGAAATCGCAACCAGGCGGTGAGCACGATGTGAAATTGCTGGTCAATCGGGTCAAGTGGCCAACCTGGTTGCTGATGCTGCATCCGCTCCCAGTCGGCTTCAAACGCGCGGATTCGCCGAGTCATCTCTCTTCTCGCGCCGAAGTTCCCAAGCGGTTGAATGTCGGCTAGCAATGGCTCAACTTCAAACCCGTTGACTCCTTTGTTATTGAAAGTGATTAAACCGCGTGGAACACGTCCAAGGAAAGCGAACACGTCGTTTCTCAGCAAAAGTTTAAAGCAAAAAGAATGCACTGTTCCCGCCGAAATGTCTTCGCACCCAGGAACCCCTAGATTTTGAAGTTCGCGTTCGAGGTCGCGGGCTGCTGTGCGCGTAAACGTGACGGCGAGAATTCGTTCGGGGTCAGCGTTGTCTACTTCGATTAAGCGGGCAATACGGCGCTTCATCGCGAAGCTTTTCCCCGTCCCTGGCCCAGCCATCACGCGGATGCGCGGTGCTGTGGATGCCGCGATGTTTAGATGCTCTCCAGTAAGGTCTGTGTTCCAGCTCATGGTTAAAAGGTGTGCGCTGGTCAGGTTTGCGGAAGAATCACTGTCCGTGTCCGCCCGTATGCGATCAAGTCGTCATACGTGAGCAGTTTAACCTGCTGTAGGAACCCTGCTGGCATGGTTTCGAGTGTGCGCCGATGTTTTATCCGCGTCAATTCCGCGTTATCTGCGCAATCTGCGGTTGAAAGAAAAAGGGCGTCCAACTTTCGTCAGACGCCCGGCGTTAATTGATTTCAATGGCGTTCAGGCTATCGCGGCCTTGCGTTTGCGGGCAAACCCGCCACGCGCGGCGAGTGGGACAAGGGCGAGACCGAGCAACGCATACAGTGACGGCTCCGGAACGCCAACGGCGGCGACCTGAGCGTTAATCAATGCCGTCATGCTGTTGAACGGACCGCCTCCAACCGCGTAGGCCAGCGTGTCGCCAAAATTAAGAAGAAACGGTCCGGATGCAAGTGGGACATCGCTTCCTGGCCCAAAACCCAATACGCTGCCGCTGGCCACCACAACGTTGTTATGCAAAAGATACACAGTGCTCGCTGTGCCACCGGTATCGATACCCTCGAACGTTCCCTGAATCGTGTAGATCCCATTAGCCGGAGCGCTGAACTGCACCATGCCGTACTCATCGTTGGGCCCGGCATGCATCGCCAGCATGCCTGAATTGAATAGCGAGGTTTCCGGTCCGACGGTCAAGCTTTGGGCAGCCGCCGTTCCATTATGGAAGACGCCCACCGCGCCGAACGCCGGCGACTGCCAGGAATCAACGACCGGGCCGGGCACTGAGGGAAGCGGAATGGGAAGTGTCAAAAGATTAAACGGGGAACCGATGGGAACGGATTCATAGCCATAGGTCCAAACGCCGTTCGGATTGGCGGTGGGAGAGAACTGCGCCGACGGGTCAAACTGGGCCGAGGCCAGCCACGCTGTGCCGAGCACCAATCCCAGAAGAACTGCGATGGCGCCATTGTTTCTGATGGGAATCTGCCCTTTGATGCACCGTCCTTTAATTGACGTTGCGCGGATGAACAGCGATAGCGCTGCGACTGAATACGAAACCAGTCTGGTTTTACCATGGGTTTTCATTTAGATCCTTGTTTTTGTGGTTCAGGGTTGAAGTTACGTCGCGAGAAAGTGAGCAAGCTTGGAGCCGACCGAGATGAAGCTTGAACCTCGAGACAGGGTTGGAACGGCGAGACCGAAAACTGTCGTTGCCACCTTTTTGCGTCCAAGGCTTATGTTAAACATAAGATTAACCTATCTCTGACGCTTAAATTGTATAGCAAATCAGGTAATGGCAGTCAATTTGTTTCTGAACGTTTTTTCAGGTTCCCCAACCGCTAAACAACGGCCGTTAATCCGTTGGTTGAAAGAAAAAGGGCGTCCAACTCTCGTCAGACGCCCACGTCAATTGATTTCTGCGGCGCTCAGGCCAGCAACGGATTTTCAGCCGCGACCGCTGCCGCCGGTTGCTCCGGCTCGGGTTCATCGCTGGCTTCCACCAATATCTTGAGATGCACCTTGCGATGGTGGTCAAAGCCGGTGCCCGCCGGAATGATGTGACCCATGATGACGTTTTCCTTGAAACCGCGCAGGCTGTCGATCTTGGATCGTGTAGCGGCTTCGGTCAGCACGCGGGTCGTGTCCTGGAAGGACGCGGCGCTGAGGAAGCTGTCGGTTTCGAGCGACGCCTTGGTGATGCCCAGCAACACCGGCGTGGCTTCGGCTGGTTTGCCGCCCATCTTCTCCACCCGCTCGTTCTCTTCTTCAAAGTCGAGCTTGTCAATCTGTTCGCCCCAGAGGAACGTCGTGTCGCCCGGTTCGGTGATGCGCACCTTGCGGAGCATCTGGCGCACGATGATTTCGATGTGCTTGTCGTTGATGGTGACGCCCTGCAGGCGATAGACCTCCTGCACTTCGCTGACGAGGTGTTCCTGCAATTCCTGCGGGCCGCACACCTCGAGGATTTCGTGCGGGTCGATCGGGCCTTCGGTCAATTGCTGGCCTTTCTTCACCATGTCGCCTTTGAAAACGATGACGTGCTTGCCAATCGGAATGAGGTGTTCCTCCTCCACCTGGGTCTGCGGGTCTTTGATGACGATACAGCGTTTGCCGCGCACGCTGGCGCCAAAGTCCACCAGGCCGTCAATCTTGGAGATTTCCGAAGCGTCCTTCGACCGGCGGGCCTCGAACAATTCGGCCACGCGCGGCAAACCGCCAGTGATGTCCTTGGTCTTGGCCATCTTGCGCGGCGTCTTGGCCAGCAACGTGCCGGGGAAAATTTCATCGCGTTCCTTCACCACAATGTGCGCGCCAGAAGGAATTGGATAGTTCGCCGCCACTTCGCCGTCGGCGCCGCTGATAATGATTTGCGGGTGCAAATCCTCCTTGTGCTCGATGACAACCATGGCCTCCTGGCCCGTGGTTTCGTCCATCTCCTGCTTCATCGTCACGCCTTCGATGATGTCATGGAACTTCACCTTGCCGGCCTTCTCGGAAAGAATCGGCACGTTGTACGGATCCCACTGCACGAAGGTTTCACCTTTCTTCACCTGACCGTGGTCCGGAACAGAAATGACTGAGCCGACCACGATGTTATGGTTTTCCAGTTCGCGGCCATCGCCGGCGAGAATGGACACCGAGCCGTTCTTGTTCAGAACGATGTTGTTGCCGTCTTCGAGCTGCACAAGGCGCAGTTCGTTGTAACGGACGGTGCCTTCGTACTTCGCCTTGATTTGCGGAATCTTGAACACGCCGGCCGCGGTGCCGCCGATGTGGAACGTCCGCATCGTCAATTGCGTGCCCGGCTCGCCGATGGATTGCGCGGCGATGATGCCGACGGCCTCGCCGAGTTTCACCAGGCCGCCGGTCGCGAGGTTGCGGCCGTAACAATTGACGCAGACGCCGTGCTTGCTTTCGCAGGTCAGCACGGAGCGGATGCGCAGGCGTTCAATGCCCGCCGCTTCGATGCGTTTGGCCTTTTCCTCGTCAATCTCCTCGTTGGCGCGGATGAGAAATTCCTTCGGGTTGGTCGGGTTCACCGTATCGTCGCACGCGAACCGGCCAATCAGGCGATCGCCCAATTTCACCACTTCGTCCTCGCCTTCGTACACGGCCGAAACCCAGATGCCGTTCGACGTGCCGCAATCCGCCTCCTGGATGATGACATCCTGGGCCACGTCCACCAGCTTGCGCGTCATGTAACCGGAATCGGCGGTCTTGAGCGCGGTGTCGGCCAGACCCTTGCGGGCGCCGTGCGTGGAGATGAAGTATTCCAGCACCGAGAGGCCCTCGCGGAAATTCGCAAGAATGGGTTTCTCGATGATGTCGCCGCTGGGCTTGGCCATGAGGCCGCGTAACCCGGCGAGCTGGCGCACCTGCTGTTTGTTGCCGCGGGCGCCGGAATCCACCATCAGGTAAACCGGATTATACTCCTTCTTGCCCTGGTTGGCTTCCAGTGTGCGGAACATGACGCCGGAAATCTGGTCGGTGCAATGCGTCCAGATGTCCACGATTTTGTTGTAGCGTTCGCCCGGCGTAATGACGCCCTTGCGATACTGTTTCTCGACTTCCTTGATCTGTTTCTGGGCGGCGTCAATCTGCTCGTCGCGTTCCTTGGGCACGATCATGTCGTCGATGCCGATGGACACGCCGGACTTGGTGGCTTCGCGGAAGCCCAGTTCCTTGAGTTTGTCGAGCATGGTCACGGTCTTCTCGTGGCCGGCAAACTTGTAGCATTTCCAGATGAGATCGCCGAGCTGGCTCTTGCCGGCGGCCTTGTTGTAAAAGCCGAGTTCCGGCGGCCAGATTTCGCTGAAGAGCACACGCCCGATGGTGGTCTCGATCAGTTTCTTTTTCGCGTCGCCAAAAACGGTCTGGCGGCCCAGATCGGGATTGGCCAGGCGGACGCGGTCGTGCGTCTTCAACGCGCCGTCACTGTAGGCAAACAAGGCTTCCTCTTTCGAGCCGAACAGCGGGAGCTTGTTCACGTCGGAGGGCATCGGCGTGCGCGGTTCGGCCGTGAGATAATAACAGCCGAGCGTGATATCCTGCGTCGGGGTGATGATGGGTTTGCCGGACGACGGGCTGAAGATGTTGTTTGTCGCCATCATCAGCAGGCGCGCCTCCATCTGCGCTTCGACCGACAGCGGCACGTGCACGGCCATCTGGTCACCGTCGAAGTCCGCGTTGTACGCGGTGCATACCAGCGGATGAATGCGGATGGCCTCGCCTTCGATGAGTTGCGGCTCGAACGCCTGCACGGACAACCGGTGCAACGTCGGCGCGCGGTTTAGCAGCACCGGATGGCCTTTCGTTACTTCTTCGAGCACGTCCCAGACTTCCTTGGTCTGGCGCTCGATCATCTTCTTGGCCGAACGAACGGTGTGAACGTAGCCGAGTTCCTTCAAGCGGCGGATGATGAACGGTTCGAACAACACGAGTGCCATCTTCTTCGGCAGACCGCATTGGTTGAGCTTGAGTTCGGGACCGATGACGATGACCGAACGGCCGGAATAATCCACGCGCTTGCCCAGCAGATTCTGGCGGAAGCGACCGCCCTTGCCCTTGAGCATGTCACTCAGGGATTTCAGCGAGCGGTTGCCCGCGCCGGTGACCGGGCGGCCATGACGGCCGTTGTCGAACAGCGCGTCCACTGCTTCCTGCAACATGCGCTTTTCGTTGCGGATAATGACCTCGGGCGTCTTGAGCTGGAGCAGCGTCTTGAGCCGGTTGTTCCGGTTGATGACGCGGCGATACAAGTCGTTCAAGTCGGAGGTGGCAAACCGGCCGCCTTCGAGCGGCACGAGCGGGCGCAAATCCGGCGGAATCACCGGCAGCACCGTCAGAATCATCCATTCCGGACGGCTCTTGGAAATTTGCAGACCCTGGAGCAGTTTGATCCGTTTCGCGAGCTTCTTGCGGATTTGCTTGCTCTTGGTCTCGGTCATGGCCTGCTGCAGATGGTCCACGCCCTTGGCCAGATCCACCTTGGCCAGCGCGTCGCGCACGGCTTCGGCGCCCATTTTGGCCTGGAACGCGTCGGCGCCGTAGGTTTCGCGCGCTTCGCGGTATTCGTGCTCATTGAGCAACTGGTTTTGTTTCAACGCCGTGTTGCCTGGATCAATCACGAGATAATCCTCGTAATAAATCACGCGCTCCAGATTGCGCGCCGTCATGTCGAGCACGAGGCCGATGCGCGACGGCATGCATTTAAAGAACCAGATATGGCAGACGGGCACGGCCAGCTCGATGTGGCCCATGCGCTCGCGCCGGACGCGGGCGAGCGTCACCTCGACACCGCAACGGTCGCAGACGATGCCGCGGTGCTTGATGCGCTTGTACTTGCCACAGGAACATTCCCAGTCCTTGACCGGGCCGAAAATTCGTTCGCAGAACAGGCCGCCCTTTTCCGGCTTGAACGTGCGATAATTGATGGTTTCGGGGTTCTTGACCTCCCCTTTGGACCAGGAACGGATGGCTTCCGGCGACGCGACGGAAATCGCGACGTAATCCACCTGGTTCACCTTGTCCAGCCCGAGCAATTCACGGGCGCTTTCTTTGGTGCTGATCATACAAAAATAATTTTTAGACTGCTGTCAATGCTGCGGCCGCTTCACCATTTCCGCTGGCGGCATGTTCAATGGGATTGGAATAACCGACCTTGACGTCAAGACCGAGCGACTGCATTTCCTTGACGAGCACGTTGAAGGATTCCGGAATGCCCGCCTCCAGCGAGTTGTCGCCCTTGACGATGCTTTCGTAAATACGCGTGCGGCCCTGCACGTCGTCGGACTTGACCGTGAGCAGTTCCTGCAGCGTGTAGGCGGCGCCGTAGGCTTCCATCGCCCACACTTCCATTTCGCCGAAGCGCTGGCCGCCGTACTGCGCCTTGCCGCCCAGCGGCTGCTGGGTGACGAGCGAATACGGCCCGACCGCGCGGGCGTGAATCTTGTCGGCCACCAGGTGGCCCAGCTTCATCATGTAAATGTAACCGACCACGATTTCCTGGTCGAACGGCTCGCCGGTGCGCCCATCAATCAAATGTGTCTTGCCGTGTTCCGGCAGCGACGCGTCCTTGAGATAGCTGCGAATTTGCTTCTCTTTGATGCCGTCAAAGACCGGCGTCGCAAACTTCATCCCGAGGATTTTTGCCGCCCAACCCAGGTGCGTCTCCAGCACCTGGCCGACGTTCATGCGCGAGGGCACGCCCAGCGGGTTCAACACGATGTCCACCGGCGTACCGTCCGCGAGGAACGGCATGTCCTCTTCCTTCACGATGCGTGCGACCACGCCCTTGTTCCCGTGACGGCCGGCCATCTTGTCACCGACGGACAGCTTGCGTTTGGAAGCGATGTAAACTTTCACCGACTTGACGATGCCGGCTTCCACGCCCTCGCCCGCCTCGGCGCGTTCCATTTCCTCGTCGTACTGCATCTGTAAATCATCGAACTTCTTTTTGAACTGCCCGATGATTTCATTGATCTTGTTGCGGATGGGCGACGGATCAATTTCGATGCGGTCATAAACCGTCGCGAGTTTGCGCAACAGCGTCTTGGTGATCTTGCGGTTGGCCGGGATGATGATTTCGCCGGTCTCGCTGTTGACCACGTCGAGCGGGATCTTTTCACCGAGCAGAATATTGCTCAACGCCTCGGTCAACTGGTCGCGCAATTCCTCGGTCTTCTTCCGATGGTCTTCCTCAATCTGTTTCGCGTGGCGGCGTTCGTCGCTGGAACTGGCCGCCTTGACCCGGTCACTGTCCTTTTTGGACGAAACCTTCACATCCATGACGATGCCGTAGGTGCCGGACGGGACCTTGAGCGACGTGTCTTTCACGTCGGCGGCCTTTTCTCCGAAAATGGCGCGCAGCAGGCGCTCTTCCGGCGCGAGTTCCGTCTCGGATTTCGGCGTGATTTTGCCGACGAGAATGTCGCCGGGTTTCACCTCCGCGCCGACGCGGATGACGCCGTCGGTGCCGAGATTTTTCAGCGCCTCGTCGCCGAGGTTCGGAATGTCGCGCGTGATTTCCTCGGGCCCGAGCTTGGTGTCGCGGGCGCTGACCTCGAATTCGTCAATGTGAATGCTCGTGAAGATGTCCTCCTTCACGATCCGTTCACTGATGAGAATAGCGTCCTCAAAGTTGTAGCCATTCCAAGGCATGAACGCGACCAGCACGTTGCGCCCCAGCGCAAGCTCACCATCATGCGTGCACGGGCCGTCGGCAATCACCTGGCCCTTTTTCACATGCTCGCCCTTGTGCACCAGGATCTTCTGGTTGATGCACGTCGCGGCGTTTGACCGCATGAATTTGCGCACAGGATAAACCCAGACGCCATGTTCGGGGTCGTGTTTAATCTTCTTCTTGCCTTCAGGCAATTTGCCGTCGTCGGTGATGATGATCTGGTTGCCATTGACGGACGCGACCTTGCCACTTTCCTCGGCCACCACCACGGCCCGCGAATCGCGGGCGACGCGGTCTTCGAGGCCAGTCGCGACCAGCGGAGCCTCGGTCACGAGCAGCGGCACGGCCTGGCGTTGCATGTTCGAACCCATCAACGCACGGTTCGCGTCGTCGTGTTCCAGAAACGGAATCAATGAGGCGGCGACCGAGACCAGTTGCTTGGGTGACACGTCCATGCAATTCACCCGCGCGGGTTCGACGTCAAGGAAATCACCGTTGCGGGCGCGGCAAACGACGCGATCGCTCAGGAAGTGGCCCTTGTCGTCAATCAAGGTGTTCGCCTGCGCCACAATGAATTGTTCCTCGCGGTCGGCGGTGAGATATTCGATTTTCTCGGTGACGCGGCCGTTTTCCACCTTGCGATAAGGTGTTTCCAAAAAGCCGAATTCGTTGATGCGCGCGAAGGTGGCCAGCGACGCAATCAAACCAATGTTCGGGCCTTCCGGTGTTTCAATCGGACAAATGCGGCCATAGTGCGACGGATGCACGTCGCGGACCTCGAAGCCCGCGCGGTCGCGGCTCAAACCACCCGGCCCCAGTGCGCTGAGACGGCGTTTGTGGGTCAATTCCGCCAGCGGATTGATTTGATCCATGAACTGGCTCAATTGCGAGCGGCCAAAGAAATCGCGAATGACCGCCGAAAGCGCCTTGGGATTGATGAGCTTTTGTGGCGTCATCGCCTCGACGCTCTGGTCGAACAACGTCATGCGCTCCTTGACCAGGCGTTCGGTGCGGGCCAGGCCGACGCGGCACTGGTTGGCCAGCAATTCACCGACGGTGCGGATGCGGCGGCTGCCGAGGTGGTCAATGTCGTCCAGCGAACCCTCGCCCTTCTTGAGCCGGAGCAGGTACTTCGTTGCCGCCACCAGATCGTCCTTGCTTAAAATGCGCGAATCTTCGTCATCGCGGTTTTTGAGGCCAAGTTTCTGGCAAATTTTGTAACGCCCAACGCGCCCCAAATCATATCTCTTCTTGTCAAAGAACAGGCGTTTGAGCAAGGCACGGGCGTTCGCCGCGGTCGGCGGATCCCCCGGACGCAAACGCCGGTAGATATCCTTGAGTGCCTCCTCCTCGTTTTTGGCCGGGTCCTTCTTGAGGCATTTGATCATGACGCCCTCGTCCAGGGAAGTGTCCACCATCTTGATTTTGTGGGCGCCCAGCTCGGCGATTTGTTTGACGATGGCCTTTGACAGCGGCTCGAACGCACGCGCCACGACGAGGCCTTTCTCTTCATCCACAGCATCTTGAATTAAAACGCGGTTCGACAAATCCTCGAGCTTCTCGGCCTCTTTGACCGTGAGCTCCTCAATTTCATAGAACAACTTGATGATTTCCTCATCGGTGCCGCGCGTTTTTTCGCCATTATCCTTGCCCTTGCCGATGCCGCCTTCCACGTCCAGAAAACTCAGCGCGCGGAAAAACGTCGTTGTCAAAAATTTCCGGCGGCGTTTCTTGCGGTCCAGATAGACGTACAACAGGTCACTGGTGTCAAACTGCGCCTCGTACCACGAGCCACGGTCGGGAATGACGCGAAAACTGTGCAGGATTTTGCCGTTCGGATGCTGCGTGGCTTCGAAGGCGATGCCGGGCGAACGATGCAACTGGCTGACGACCACGCGCTCCGCGCCGTTGATGACGAACGTGCCCTGCGGGGTCATCAGCGGGAGCTCGCCCATGAAAACCTTTTCCTCCTTCGCGCCTTTGCCCTCCTCCATCAGCTTGAAAGTGACATAAAGCGGCGCGCCGTAGGTTAAACCTTCGCGCAGACATTCCAGCCAATCCACCTTCGGCTCGCCGACTTCGTAGGAATCGTAAGCCAGCTTGCACTTGCCGTCGTAGCTCTCAATGGGAAACACTTCCTGAAAAACCGCTTCGAGACCGGCGTGCTTCTGGCGGCGCTTGGGCGCGGCGTCCGCTTGCAGGAATTCCTTGTAGGAATTGGTCTGCAATTCAATCATGTTCGGCGGCACGACAATCTCTTTGATCTTGCCGAAGTTGATTCGTTCTGTGGTTCGCGATGGCATTTTTTTCTTTCTCGTCCTCGTTCTCGTCCCTCGTCCTCGATTACGAGGACGACGACGAGGACGAACTTGTTGTTTTATTCAACGACACAAGGCAGGCGCGCCGCGTTCAACCCCGACATTCCGCTGCCGGGGTCAACGGCCTGCCTGCCCAACCAAACTGCTGTTTGCTCCAGTTCGTAATTCTTTAAATCCTTTACCCGCAAAAACGCGGGCAAGAGGCGGCAACCCCTGATGGGCTGCCGCCCAATATAATTCAACTTTACTTGACTTCCACTTTGGCGCCCGCTTCTTCGAGTTTCTTTTTGGCGGCGTCCGAATCCGCCTTGTTGGCGCCTTCGAGCACCGGCTTGGGCGCGCCTTCCACCAGTGCCTTGGCTTCCGCCAGACCCAGTCCGGCCTTCACTTCGCGGACGGCCTTGATGGTGGCAATCTTCTTGTCCGCCGGGGCAGACACGAGAATCACGTCAAAGGTGTCCTTGGCAGCGGCCGGCGCGGCGGCGCCTCCGGCAGCCGGAGCCGCAGCCACCGCCACGGGCGCGGCGGCGGTAACGCCCCATTTTTCTTCCAGTTTCTTCACCAGGTCGGCGGCTTCGATCACCGTCAACTTGCTCAATTCCTCTACGAGGTTTCCAATGTCAGGCATTTTTCTAACTTCTACCTTTCTTTCGTCTCGTCGTTTGCCCAAGGTACAACGGGCTTCCAGCCCGTCTCTCTTCCGCTTGAGCGGTTTTCCACGACGGCTTCGCCGTCGCGGGCAGGCAAGATGCCTGCCCTACTTTGTTGCAATTTTAAGTTCTCGCGAACCGACGATTTACGTTGTTGTTTCTTGTTTGTCCGCCGGCACCCGCCGGTGGAAATTGTTCAAATCATCACGCCGTTTTCTCCGACTTCGCCTTGATGACCCGCGCGAGCTGAGTTGCGGGCGTGTTGATCAAGGTCACCAGTTTCGTCGCCGGCAGGTTCACCAGGCCGAGCAACGTGGCGCGCAAAACGTCCAGGCTCGGCAAATCGGCCAGCGCCTTGATGGCTGCCTCTTCGAGCCGCTGATTGTTCAAATAGCCGAATTTGAACTTCGGCCTGTCAAACTCCGCGTTAAAATTCTTCAGCGCCTTCGCGGCGGCGGAGATGTCCTTCTGCCCGGTGACCACGGCAATCTGTCCGGCCAGCGCTCCGTTCAGTTCCCCGACGCCGGTTTCCCGGGCCGCAATCTGGAAGAGGGAATTTTTAACCACGTGAAATTCCGCTCCTGCCTGCGCCAGGCGTTTTCGCAACTCGGTCAGATGGGTGACCTTCAGCCCACGATAATCCACCACGATGAAGAACGGCGAGCCGTTCAGCCGCTTCACGTATTCCTTCGTCAAAATTTGTTTTTCAGCACGCATGGTTCAAATCCTCGTTAATTGTTGGAAAATTCCCGCACGTCCACCCGCACCGGCGGACTCATCGTCGCCGAAATCGTGCAGGAATGGATGTAGACGCCCTTGACACTGTGCGGACGCGCCTTGGTCACAGCTTCAATAACCGCGCGGGCGTTTTCCTCAATCTGGTTCGCTGCAAACGACAGCTTGCCGACCGGCACGTGCACGTTGCCGGCCTTGTCAATTTTGAACTCGACGCGACCGGCTTTGACTTCCTTCACCGCCCTGGCCGTGTCATCCGTCACCGTGCCGGTCTTCGGATTCGGCATAAGACCGCGCGGTCCCAGCACCTTGCCGAGTTTGCGGACCTCGACCATGGCTTCGGGCGTGGCCACCGCCACATCAAAATCCGCCCAGCCTTCCTGGCATTTTTTTATCATGTCTTCAAAGCCGACATATTCCGCGCCGGCGGCCTTGGCCGCGTCGGCGGCCGCGCCACTCTTGGCGAACACGAGCACGCGGACGGTTTTGCCGCTGCCGTGCGGCAAGGGTACCGTCCCGCGGACCATCTGGTCGGATTGTTTGGGATCCACCCCGAGGCGGAACGCGAGATCAATCGTTTCGTTGAATTTGGCTTTGGGGAATTTGGCTAAAACGCCGACCGCTTCCTTGAGCGGATAGGCTTTCTTCCCATCCACGACTTCTTTCGCCTTTTTGTATCTTTTGCTGGGCATTTTGTTGAGTGCGGTGCAAACGAGTTTTTGGCTCTCCCGCGGTTTTCTAGTTTGGATTAAGTTTGAAATTAAGATTAAGAATCGAAACTGGCCAATCCGACGGCTGCATTATAATTCCGATTTTCATCTTATCCGTGTTGTTAATTATTCGACGACTTCAATTCCCATGCTGCGCGCCGTGCCGGCAACGACCCGGAACGCCGCCTCGGGCGAAGTCGCGTTCAAATCCTTTGACTTCATTTTGACGATGTCCAAAACCTGTTTGCGCGTCACCTTCCCGACCTTTTCCTTGTTCGGTTCCTTGGAACCGGCGGTGATGCCCGCGGCTTTTTTCAACAGCACGGACGCCGGCGGCGATTTGGTGATGAACGTGAACGATTTGTCCTGGAAAACCGTGATGACCACGGGAATCACCAGACCCGCGTCCGCCTTGGTCGCCGCATTAAATTCCTTGCAGAAACCCATGATGTTGACGCCGTGCTGGCCGAGCGCCGGGCCGACCGGCGGCGCCGGATTCGCCTGCCCCGCCGGAATCTGCAACTTGATGATGCCTGTGACTTTCTTTGCCATAAAACTTCTACGCTTTCTCCACCTGCCAATATTCCAACTCCACGGGCGTGTTGCGCCCGAAAATATTCACGGTCACTTTCAACTTGCCGCGTTCGGGATCAATTTCCTCGATGACCCCGCTGAAATTCAGGAATGGCCCGTTGTTGATCTTGATCGTCTCACCGACTTCAAAATTGACCTTGGGCTTCTCCGTTTCTTCGGACGCGGAAATCTGCGCCTTGATCTGCTCCACTTCCGCCGCCGGCGTCGGCGTCGGCGGTTCACCGCCGACAAACCCGATCACTCCCTGCGTTTCCTTGATGAAATACCACGGCTCTTCGATAATGCGGTTGTTTTCATCCAGCAACACCATGTCCACAAACACATAGCCCGGCCACAGCTTGCGGCTCGACACGGTCTTTTTCTGATTACGCACTTCGACGACCTTTTCCATCGGGACCATGACTTCCTTGATGAAGTCCTGCATCTCGTCGGTCTTGACGCGCTTCTCGATGCTTTCCTTGACCTTCTGTTCCTGGCCGGAAAGCGTATGTATGACAAACCACTGGCTGCGCATGTTGCTTAGAGTTGAAATAAAATTGCAAAAAAGACCTTGTCCACGACGTAGACAAACCCGCCGAGCAAGGCGATGGAAATGGTGATGACCATCGTTGAACCTTTCAACTCATCCCACGTTGGCCACGAACATTTCTTCAATTCCTCGCGCGTTTCCAGCACATAGGCCGCCAGGCGCTTGATTTGTCCCTGCCACCATAAATAGGCAAAGAGCGCGCCGATCACCGCCGCCCAGATCAAAATTTTAGTCCAACTGTTCACAATAAATACAAGATCAGGAGTACGATTAAGATTAAGAACCACCAGGTTCTCCGATTTACCGTTTCTTAATCATCATCTTAATCATCATCTTTCCATTCTGGCGGAGAGGGAGGGATTCGAACCCCCGTTGGGCTTTCACCCAAAGCGGTTTTCAAGACCGCCGCGATAGACCACTCTGCCACCTCTCCACGAGTGACGAGGGCCGCGTGACGCGGGACGAGACTTCACGTCACTCGTCACTCGTCACCCGCCACCGGTTGGCACGGCAGGAGGGACTTGAACCCCCAACCAACGGTTTTGGAGACCGCTACTCTACCAATTGAGCTACTGCCGTATCCACCAACCGATGCGGCAGGTGACAGGTGACAAGTGACAAGACATCGCACAACCGTTTCGTGTCACCTGTCACCTGCCACCTGCCACAATCGAAATCAGGCGATGACTTCCGTCACCCGACCGGCGCCAATGGTACGACCGCCTTCACGGATGGCGAAGCGCTGGCCCTTTTCCATCGCAACCGGCGCGATGACCTTGACTTCTA
>Ga0209517_10004415_pt1 | contig 18482 bp, 12 predicted proteins | sample PeaSoiMetSII2010_FD_187695 | JGI IMG/M metagenome (GOLD analysis project Ga0209517, IMG submission 187695) | Peat soil microbial communities from Weissenstadt, Germany - SII-2010 (SPAdes) (version 2) | ecosystem: Environmental > Terrestrial > Soil > Wetlands > Peat | place: Germany...
TCGGACGTAAGCACCTTGGGAATCTATTTTGGTTCATGGGCCCCCCAAGATGGCAGCGCCAACAGTTATCCGGTTAATGGGGTCACTTTCCAGGGTTTTGCCGATTTGCCAGGCTTCGCTGCCGGCTCGACTCTTGACAATGGTTACAATGGCTTCGGTTCGCCGAATACTCCTGACACTAACTACAACACACTATTGCAGTATGCCCGCTTCTCTAACGAAGGCACCACCCCGGCAACGTTTAGCTGGTCTGGCATGAATCCAGGTCACACGTATTTGATCGAGTTTTGGGTGAATGATGGACGCAATATTGGCGAAAGCCGTTCAGAAACCATTACCGGGGGAACGAACACCTCAGCCCCTTTAAGTTATGGGTCCGACGGATCCGGGCCCGGACAATATATTATCGGCACTTTTGTTGCGGACAATACGGGGGGGGAAACTTTGACGCTCACCCCCTATTCCACCGGGTCCAACCCGGATCCCCAGATCAACCTCTTTCAGGTTCGCGACATCACCACGAATCCAGCCGTAACATGGAGCGCTCCGGTCACTATTTCCGGCACCTCGGACGTAAGCACGTTGGGAACATATTTTGGCTCCTGGGCACCGCAAGATGCCAGCGCCAACAATTATCCGGTCAACGGCGTAACTTTCCAGGGCTTCTCCGATTTGCCGGGTTTCCTAGCCGGTGCAACTCTGGATAACGGTTTTAACGGCTTCGGCTCGCCAAATACTCCCGATAATAATTACAATACGTTGTTGCAATACGCCCGCTTTTCCAACGAAGGCTCGACCCCGGCAACTTTTAGCTGGTCTGGCATGAGCCCAGGCCACACCTACTTGGTTGAATTCTGGGTGAATGATGGACGGAATATTGGCCAAAGCCGCTCGGAAACCATTACCGGCGGGACTAATTCCTCAGCCCCGCTAAGTTACGGGTCCGACGGGTCCGGGCCGGGACAGTATATTATCGGCACGTTCGTTGCGGACAATTCCGGCGCGCAAACGCTGATCTTGACAGCCCAATCCACCGGGTCCAATCCCGATCCACAGGTCAACCTCTTTCAAGTGCGTGACATCACCCCGACTGCGCCGAGGATTACGAGTATCGCGGTGAACGGGAGTTCGCTCACGATTGCGGCAACCAGCGGCCCCGTGAATGGCGCGTTTGTATTGCTGGAAAGCCCCAACGTGACGCTGCCAGTGGCGCAATGGACACCTGTTTTGACCAATTCCTTTGACGCGAACGGCAACCTAAGTTTGTCCACCAATGTTGTTAATCCAAGTAATCCGCGTGAGTTTTATATTCTGCGGACACAACAGTAGTTGCCCAAAGCCACCCATTTGCTGCGCGGCAGAGTGGGTGTCTCCTTGGTTGGACTCGCAGCGAAAGGTTCTCAGGTGAGCTATTTCCCGGCGCTCCAGCCTCCATCAATCATTAACGCGCTTCCCGTCACCATGGCGCTTTCGTCCGAGGCGAGAAAGAGGGCGGCCGCGGCAATCTCCTCGGGTTTCGCCATTCTCCCGTCCAGTTGAGTCGAAGCCATCTCGCGATAGGCCGCTTGCGGATCGGGATATTCGATATTCTTTGAGTCGCGCGAGCACGAAGGGCGTTTCGACACGTCCAGGGCAGATGCAATTGACCCGCACCCCAGTGTGTACGATAGGCGTAGCACGCATGAGTCAAGTGGGTTTCAAATCACAGCTTGCACCGGCTTCTCGAGGTGTGCGGTAAAGGCCGCCTTCGACCAGGCAGGGATGAACGAAGTGGTCACGCAAATGCGGGATGTGTTCGAGAAAGACAATTTCGTGTCCGAGCGCGATGTGGTTGAACAAGACCAGGTGCTGATGCAATTGTCCCATGTCGCCCACGTGCGGAACGACTGGCACGCCGAACTTCCTGCACAGCAGGCTCACGGCGATGAACTCGCTCACGCCCGCGACGCGCACAGCGTCCACTTGCATGAAGCCCGCGCAACGCGTTTGCAAATAATTCTTAAAGACGACGCGGTTCGGGACATGCTCGCCAAGCGCGAGCTTGGTCGGCGCGATGGCCTCGGCGAGTGTCCGGTGGCCGAGGACGTCGTCGGGATGCGTTGGCTCTTCAATCCAGAAGGGATCGATGGCCCGCAATTGTTGGCAGATGTCGAGCGCTTGAGGCAGGGTCCATTGCTGGTTCGCATCCACCATCACCCGGGCCTGGCTCCCGGCAGTTTCGCGCACAATTCCGGCGCGGCGCAGGTCGCGCGCAGGGTCGCGCGAACCGACTTTGAGCTTCATCGCGTTGAATCCGTTAGCGATCGCGCGTCGGCAGTTCTCGCGGAGCTGTTCGTCCTCGTAGTTGAACCAACCCACCGAGGTGTCGTAACCCGGATAACCCAACTTCAACACACTCTCGCGCGACGAACGCGTCGGCTGGTGTTGGCGGATGACTTCCAAGGCTCGCGCTGGGGTGAGCTCATCCTCGAGGTAGGGAAGGTCGAGGGTGGCGACGATTTGGTCGGGGGAAATCTCCAGCAAGAGTTTCCACAGCGGCAGCCCGTGGGTCTTGGCCCAGAGATCCCAACACGCATTCGTCACTGAGGCGAGCGCGAGTTGCACCACACCCTTGTGTGGACCGAGCCAGCGGAAGTGCTGTTCATCGGCCAGCTCACGCTGCCACGCGCCAAACCGCGCCATGAGTTCTCCGATCGGCTGACCCAAGAGGCGTTGCGCATAAAACCTGGCCGCCTCGCAGACAAGCTGATTGCCCTCGCCCAGGGTGAAGGCCAACCCGACGCCCATGCGACCGCGGTCATCCTGCATCTCCGTGACGGCGTATGAATAAATCGGGTCCCGATGAATCGCATCGCTGCCATGCCCGTGGCCAAGCGCAAACCGCGCGTCGCGAATGGAAACGCTCTGAATCATAGGCGGGTCAGCGCCGATAGCCGAGCTCGGCTCCGCCGCTCACGTGCATGATGTGGCCAGTGATAAAGCGCGCTTTGTCCGAGAGCAGGAAGACACAGGCGTCGGCGACGACCATGCTCTCCGGGCAGTAACCCAGCGGGTGTATTTCCTCGAGGTAACGCGCGGTGGACGTGGGATCGGGTTGTTCGGAACACCATTGTCGCAACATCGGCGTCCACACACCCGCAGGACATACCGCGTTCACACGAATGCCATATTTCGCATAGTCGAGGGCCATGGATTTGGTCAGCGCGTTCAAGCCGCCTTTGGTCGCCGTGTAGGCGGCGTGGAGTGCCTGACCGATGACGCCAACGAGGCTCGAGGTGTTGAGAATGCAGCCCTTGCTGGCCACCAGCGCCTCAAACGCATGACGCGTGGTGTGCAGCACGCCCTTCAAATTCACCTCGAAGAGCTCGTTCCATTCGGTGTCTGTTGTGTCGTGAACGGGTTTGCAAGGGGAGGAAATGCCGGCGTTGTTGTGAACCGCGTCTAGGCGGCCAAAATGCTTCAACGTTCTTTCCACTGCGGCCTTCACCTCCGCATCACGGGTGACGTCGCAAACAAGCCCCATGTGGTCCATACCCAGCTCCGCCGCGACAGATTCAACTCCATCCTGCGCGCGCGCTACGACGACCATTTTTGCGCCTTCGTCAGCGTAGGCTTTGGCACAGTCGCGACCAATGCCGTAGGATCCTCCGGTGAGAAAAATGACTTTGTCTTTGAGGAGCAGAGTGCTCATGGCAAAAAGAAAACTTCCTGGGTATCAGCCCAGATTTTTCCGGCCGCGGCGGCATCCGGGAGGGGCAACTGACAGGGATCGGTTTCTTTCCACCAACGTTGGGTTTCGGGATCGGCCGCCATCTGTTTCATGTCCGCCTCGAAGTTTGTGCCGGTATATTCGAGATACGCGAATAGATAGAGCCGGCCATCGATCTCCCGTTCGTGAATGGAAAAATTCCGGATGTGGCACGCTTTGATTTGCTTCAGCACACCCGGCCACGGGTGCGCGTGGAGCTGCTGATAATGAGCGGCCTTCTCCGGCTTAAGCCCGGTTACCCAGGCGTAACGCTGCGGCGTTCGTTGGGTGGTGCAGCCCGCGAGGCAGGTTGCCGCCACGAGGCACGAAAAAGTCTTGAAGGTATTGAGTTTCATACGAGTCATCGGAAAATCAGGTACAGCGCGACAAATGCCGCCAAGACCAGGCCGGCAACCACACGGTAACTCCCCAGGCTGCCACCGCCAACTTCGCCGCGCAAGGGTTCGCGCCAATCCGCCCAAACCAGCAGGCGCGCTTCGGGCTTGAGCGCTTCCGGAAACAGGAAAGTCGTCACCGCCATAATGACCACACACACGACGAGCAGCAAAAAGGCAATCAACATAAAGTCGCCGCGGTAGAGGTTATTCCAATCCAGTAGAAAGGCGACAAAACCCAGGACCATACCGAGCACGAGTGTGATCAATGCCGACCTGCCCGAAGCGCGCCTCCAGAATACGCCCAAAAGGAACACGGCGGTGATGGGCGGCGCGACGTAGGAAATGAGCTTGTTGATCCCTTCGAAGATCGTGGTGTAGTGGCCAAACAACGGCGATGCCCCAATAGCCAGAACCGTGCCCAGCACGGTGGTGCCTTTGCCGATGGCGACGAGTTTGTGATCGGTGAGGTTGGGGCGATGGCGTTTGAACAAGTCATACGCGACAAGCGTGGCGGTGGAGTTCAACGCGGCGGAGCAAGTCTGCATGGCCGCCGCCAGCATCGCCGCGGCGACGAGCCCCTTCAACCCAACCGGCAGCAGATGAGTGATCATAAAGGTGTAGGTGTCAGCGGCGGTTTGCGGCGCCGCGCCCCCGAACGCGTTTCGCTGCACCAGCGCGACGCAGATCACGCCCGGCAACACAAAGAAGAACACCGGCCAGATTTTCAGGAACGCACAGAACAGCGGACCGAGCCGGGCGTGCCGTTCGTTCTTCGCGGCCAGAACGCGTTGCACGATCGTTTGGTCGCAACACCAATACCAAATGCCGAGCACGGGATAACCGAGCAAAATCGAGTACCACGAGAGCCCTGAAGGGTCGCCCGGAGGTCGAGCCATATTCAGAAAATTCCCCGTGCCCCAGGTGACTTTGCTGGCCGCCACCGCGGCGAGGGGATGCGGGTTGGTGGCAAGGGTGTGGGCAAGCTCACTCCAACCGCCGATCCGCAGATAGCCAGCCACCGTGATAACGACGGCGCCAACAAGCAGCAAGACCGTTTGCACGCTCTCGGTCCAAACAACCGCCAGCAGGCCGCCGAGCATGGTGTAGATTCCCGTCAGCAAACCCAGCGCGCTGATAAACAGTAGCAATGCGTCCACGCCGAGAAGGGTTGCGCCGGGCGCGAGCCCGAGAATTCCGCGCAACACCCAAGCCGCCGTGTAAAGGGCCACGCCCATGTGAATCACAATCGCAGAGAACAGGGAGACGAGGGAGAGCACGTCGCGGCAACCGCGATTGAAGCGACGTTCGAGGAAGTCAGGCAGCGTGGCGACTTTGGAGCGCAGGTAGAGCGGCGCGAAGAACAACGAAAGCAGAATCAGCGTGAAGCCTGCCATCCATTCGAAGTTGCCGAAAACGAGACCGAACTTGTAAGCCGCTTCGGCGAGACTGACGAGGTGGACAGTGGAAATGTTTGCCGCGAACATAGCCAAACCAATCACCGGCCACGCCAGGGTATTGCCTGCGAGAAAATAGTGACCGCCTTCGCCCCCGATTTCATTCTTGCGACGCAGGAAACCCGCAGCGACGCCAAGTCCGACAACGCCGAGCATGTAGATGGCGATGATCGCCCAATCAACGCGGCTCATCGGATCGTTCATCGGGTGAGAGTCGCATCGGGATTAGTTCTCAGACAACTCAAATTCGCGGATCGTCGGGCCGTCAGTGGCCTCAAGGATATTCAGCCGAAACTCCCGAGCGGCGCAATTTGATCGTGATAGATGTTCGATGCGGTGGCTTGAACCTCGGACGGGATTTCTTGCACGGGCAGGTCCATGGCTGACCCGTCGAGTTCCAACTTCAGGAGGGTTTCGACCGGCTGGCGTTTGGCGGCGTGCACGTTCAGACTTAGCCTGCCATTCTGCTGAAGGAACTGGAAAATGCATTTGTTGAATAACGGTTGCACGCCACTATCGTTGCAAACACTGGCGGCGATAATCTTGCAAATTTGTTCGGCGAAGGATATTAAACAGATGTGGAACAGCCACGCCTCAATTCGATTTACCAGGCCCGCCGCAAACCCTACGAAATCGACACGTGCGCACCTCAAGTCCGTGCTATGCAGGAAGGAAAAATCAAGCTGTACGCGCTGACGAAGGGACATTATCCCGGCACGAAACTTTCGTCCAAAATCCTTCCAGGTCTGAACAGCATCGGCTTTTGGAACGGTGCAGGGCCCCAAGAGTGGGGGCTGGACGAACATCGGAACGAAGGGGTGGAAATCGTCTTCCTGGAAACCGGGAAGATGGTGTTTACGGTGGATAAGCGGCGGTTCGATCTGGGAGCGGGCAGCCTGACGATCACGCGGCCGTGGCAACTGCACAAGCTGGGCGATCCGAATATCGAGCCGGGCCGGCTGCACTGGTTGATTCTGGATGTCGGCGTGCGCCGGCCGAACCAGGAATGGCGCTGGCCGGACTGGCTGGTTCTGACGCCGCCGGATTTAGCCGAGTTGACGCGAAAACTGCGGCACAGCGAAAAGCCCGTGTGGAAATCGAGCCGTCCGATCGCGCAGATGTTTCAAAGCATCTCGCAGTGCATCCTGAATTGGAACCAGCCGCACACTGTTTCGCGGATGATCGTCAAGCTCAACCAACTTTTCATCGGTATCCTCGATGCGTTAAACGCGCAGCAGTTCGAGGAGAAACCCGAACTCACCTCACGGCGACGGACCGTAGAGTTGTTCCTGAAGGATCTGGCCGATAATCCGGTTAGCGTCCGGGAAGTTTGGACGCTGCCCCAAATGGCCAAACAGTGCGGCATGGGGGTGACGGCATTCTCAAAATACGCTCGCGAGCTGGTGAACGTGGGCGCGATGGAATACCTGAACCAGTGCCGGCTCGATCATGCCGCAAGCGAATTGCGCGAACACCCGGGAGCCTCAGTCACGGATGTTGCGTTTGGGAATGGGTTTAACTCCAGCCAGTACTTCGCTACCTGCTTTCGGAGGCGCTTCAAGAAATCACCGCGGCAATTCGTGGCTGAGCCCTCTGCGAAGAATGGGCGATGAATTCTGCACCCAGCCGTTCGTGACGATCCCGAACCTTGCGCAGTAGCGTTTATTTTTGTCGCTGGCAGCCCCGCCAGGTTCTGACCAATCTGGATCGCCTACGACATCCGCGCGCTTTGCCTTGCGTTTTGCGGGAAAGTAAGCGGAAATGAACGGGGGCGGTCCGCAGTGGTTGGGCTTGGTGATGTCACTGCGACCCCGAGATGTATGCTTTCGCGCGCAACCTTGATTTTGAGCTTGCTCCCGCTGCTGCTGTCCGGTGGCAGAATGCACGCTCAGGAACCCGCGCCGACGGAATATCAAATCAAGGCGGCGTTTTTGTTTAATTTTGCCAAGTTCGTCAATTGGCCACCTGAAGCGTTCGCGAAACCGACCTCGCCACTTGTGATCGGCATTCTGGGTGAGAATCCCTTCCACGAGGATCTGGCGAGCACGATCCAAAACAAAAGCATCGATGAACACCCGTTGATGATTAAGGAGTTCCAACTCGCCGCCCAGGCCACGAACTGTCACATCCTGTTCATCAGCACGTCGGAAAGGAAACGCCTGCCGGAGATTTTAAGAGGCCTCAAGGGGCGCAGCGTTTTGACCGTGAGTGAGACCGACCGGTTCCTCGAGGACGGCGGCATGATTAATTTTGTGCTCCAGGGCACAAAGATCCGACTGCAGATCAACGACGATGCTGCCACCAAGGCTGGATTGAGAATCAGTTCCAAGCTGTTGAGCCTCGCCTTGCGACGGGAGGGCTAGCTCAAGGGGTACCATTTCCGCCCAGCAAGCTGGATGCCGGGAGGTGTTTAGCCGTCAGCACAGCGTCGGGGACTCGGGGCCGGGGGTTTTGGCGCATGATTTGCTTTTTAGCCTCGGTGACGTGGAAATTGCCTTAACTATGCTCGATGCTGCCTCTGCACTGTCCTTTTCCGGGGCACTCAGAAGGTTTATTCCTGCCTATGCACAGGGCAATTTTTGTCTAGTACTGCGGCTTAACAGAGCGGTGGTGGGCGGCCCGGGGAGCGTGCAGGCGGCACTGGACGACACCGGCCACGACGAACTGAAGAGGGGCCAATGAATCCGATAAAACTCCTCCGGAATCTAGCCATCCGAAAGAAGATGCTGGCGATGACGCTGCTAATCTGCGGCACCGTGCTGTGCATCGTGATCATCGCCTTATTCGCGTTCCAGGTGTTGAACTTTCGCTCGAATTTCGAGCGTGATGCAGCCACGCTGGCCGTAATCATCGCCAATAACAGCACGGCAGCGGTGGCGTTCCGGGATGAGCAAACCGCCAAAGAAGTGGTGGATTCACTGGTGGCCGAACCCACGGTCTTAGCGGCCAGCCTCGTGTTGCCAGACAATTCCGTGTTCACACATTATGGAAAGCCCGAGGGCGCGGCAACACTGGGACAATTCCCGCCGCCGGGAGAGTCCCGGTTCGTGGGCGGCCACTTCCTAGTCACTCAGCCGATCATTTTGAAGCGCGAACAAGTGGGCACACTCTACCTTCGGTCGGACTTTCAGCGGACCTTCCAGCAACTGCTGGACTTTTACGGCCGGATCGCGCTGGGGATCATGATCGTTTCCATCGGTCTGGCTGCTTTCCTTTCGGACCGGTTGGGGCGAATGATTACTGACCCCATCTTGGAGTTGGCACGGACCGCGCGTGTCGTGGGCGAAAAAAAGGACTACGCGGTGCGCGCCATGGTGGGCATCCGGGGAGACGAGTTGGGTGGTTTGGCGGAGTCGTTCAATCAGATGCTTGGCCGCATCCAGATCCAGGAAGCGGCCCTGATCTTGTCGCAACAGAAAATGGAGGCCTTGGTTAACTCGATTGACGGCATCGTCTGGGAACGCACGGTCGATACGCATCAGTTCACTTTCGTCAGCCGGCAGAGCGAAGATATTCTCGGATACCCCCCGGAGGCGTGGCTAGGCAAGGCAACCTTGTGGGAGGAGAAACTCGAACCGCAAGATGCGGCGCGGGCCAGCCGGACGCGCGCCGAACTGACCGCGCGAGGACAGCCCTACACCTACGAGTACCGCATGATGGCCGCCGACGGCCGCGCGGTGTGGATAAGGGAGAGCGGCACGGTGCTGGTGGAGCAGGGCAAAGCGCTGGCGGTGCGCGGCATTCTGCAGGACATCACGCGAGAGAAGTTGGATGCGGAACAACTCGACAAGCTAAACCGGCAGTTGATGGGGACTTCTCGACTTGCAGGCATGGCTGAAGTGGCCACGGGTGTGCTGCACAATGTTGGCAACGTGCTCAACAGCGTCAGCGTGTCCGCCACGGTTGTGGGCGAGCGACTGCGCCAGTCCAAGGTCGCCAAGCTGCGGCGAGCCACAGCCCTCCTGCGCGAGCAAAACGGCCATCTAGCCGAATTCCTTACTACCGATCCCAAAGGCAAGCTGCTGCCGGAATACATCGCCACGGTAGCGGACGAGTTGGCTGGAGAGCAGACCAAACTGATCGCCAAAATGGATTCGCTGGGCGAGCACATCGAACACATCAAGGAGATTGTGGCGATGCAACAGACTTACGCCAAGGTCTCTGGCGTGTATGAGAATCTGCCCGTGGCGGGATTGGTCGAGGACGCCCTGCGCATGAATGCAGCGGCGTTCGATCGTCACGGCATCGAGTTGGTGCGGGAATTTGCCGAAGACCTGCCGCTGGCGCGCGTGGATCGGCATAAGGTTTTGCAAATTCTCATCAACCTGCTTCGCAACGCGAAGTATGCGATGGACCAAAACCGTGGCCACGCCAAGCGCCTCGTCGTGCGGGTGGCAAAGGCGCCCACAGGCCGGCTTAGAATTACGATCGCCGACAACGGCGTAGGGATTGCGCCGGGAGACCTGACGCGGATTTTCAATCATGGGTTTACGACCAAGAAAGACGGCCACGGCTTTGGGCTGCACAGCGGCGCAAACGCGGCCAAGGAAATGGGAGGGGCACTCGTGGCGCATAGCGAGGGCCTCGGCAAAGGGGCCGAGTTCAGTTTGGAATTACCGGTGGCGGCCCCAGCCCGGCAGGAAGAAGAGCCGGCAACTCTGACGAAGGCATGAAAAGCACCAACCTGAGACCAAACCGTCGCATTCTGATCATCGACGATAACGAGAGCATTCACGAAGACTTCCGGAACATTCTCTGCCCGGACAATTCGGAGCCCGAGGCCTCGACGGCCATGGAAGCCGTGATCTTCGCGGAGGATGCGGCGGCTCCGGCGGAGCTGGGTTTCGAACTGGACGCCGCTTTCCAGGGTCAGGAGGGACTGCAGATGGTGCAGCAGGCGCTGGAGGACGGGGACCCGTATGCCGTGGCATTTGTGGACGTGCGGATGCCGCCCGGCTGGGACGGGGTGGAAACGGTGGCGCGAATTTGGGAAGTGGAGCCGAAGCTTCAAATCGTGCTGTGCACCGCTTACGCCGACTATTCCTGGGAGCAGATGCGAGCCAAGGTCGGCCAACCGGACAGTCTGCTCGTGCTTAAGAAACCGTTTGACAATATCGAGGTGCAGCAACTTGCCAAAGCGCTGACCAAGAAATGGCTGCTCAACGTGCAAACGGAGCTGCAGATGGCCGAATTAAAAAAGGCGAATGAATTGCTGGCGGTTTCCGAGGAGCGTTTCTCCAAGGCGTTTCGCGAGAGCCCCCTGCCGAGCGGCATTCAGGGCCTGCAGGATCGGCGTTTCGTGGAGGTCAACCAGCGCCTGGCGGAGGTCAGCGGCTACAAACGCGAGGAGATGATCGGACGCACACCGGAGGAGTTGGTGCTATGGGAGAAACCTGAAGTGGCGGAGGGGTGGCAGGCAGCGTTATCGCGGGGGCAACCCGTGCGCGACCAGGAAGCCAAGCTGCGCAACCGCGCCGGCGCGTTACGCGAAGTGCTGGTGTCATGGTCCACCCTGGCGCTCGGCGGTGAGGCCCATCTGCTGCTGGTGGCCCAGGACGTTTCGGAACGGGCTTTATTGGAGCGCCAGTTGCGCCAGGCACAGAAGATGGAGGCGATCGGGCAGTTGGCCGCGGGCGTGGCGCATGATTTCAACAACATCCTCACGGTGGTGCAAGGTCATGCTGGGTTGCTTCAGCAACAGCTCGAACCCAAAAGTTCTCAGTCAAAATCCCTGAAGGAGATTACCGCGGCCGCCGGACGGGCCGCCACGCTTGTTCGGCAGTTGCTCATGTTCAGCCGAAAGCAAGTGATGCAATTTCGCTACCTGGACGTGAACGAGATCCTGCGTAACGCCATTAAAATGTTGGAACGCCTCGTGGGCGAGCACGTGTCAATAGATTTTCAGCCGCTCGAGGCGCTGCCGGCGATCCACGCCGATAGCAGCATGGTGGAGCAGATCGCGATGAATTTGGCCGTGAACGCTCGGGATGCCATGCCCAATGGCGGAAAGCTCTCCATTCTCACTTCCGTGCAGGCGGTGCGTCGCGGTCCAATTCCCGCCGATCCGGAGCGCCGGGATGGGGATTTCGTCTGCCTCGCGTTCCGTGACAGTGGCATCGGAATGGATACGGAGATACTGAGCAGGATTTTCGAACCGTTCTTTACGACCAAAGCAGTTGGGAAGGGTACTGGCCTGGGATTGTCCACGGTGTTTGGCATTGTGCGGCAGCACCATGGCTGGGTGGAGGTGGACAGCAAACCCAACCAAGGGACGACGTTCCGCGTGTATTTCCCGGCGACCCAGCAGACGCCGGAAAAGGTCGAGCAGGGGGTTGATACGTCGCTACGGGGAGGTCGTGAAACCGTGCTGGTCGCCGAGGACGAAGAAACTTTGCGCCAGATGGTCGTACAGGTGCTACGCATCCAAGGCTACACGGTGCTCGAGGCGGCTTCCGGCCTCCACGCGCTCGAAATTTGGCAACAGTCCACTCGCCCGGTTGACTTGCTTTTGACCGATTTGGTCATGCCCGGTGGCGTGATGGGCGGCGAATTGGCAGAGCGTCTGACGAAGCAAAACCCGCGGCTCAAGGTGATTTACACCAGTGGCTACAGCCCGGGCATGGCGGGCAAGGATGCCTCGTTGTTAGCGCGGCGAAATTTTCTGCCCAAACCCTATTCAATCGGAAAGTTGGCGCATTTTGTCAGAGAGTGCCTCGACTCCCCGGAGAAGCAAAATGGAACTGCGCCGGAGTCCGGATTGAGCGAATCGTCGGTGTCAGGGACAGGCCTGGTTACCTGCCCACCTTGTCGTGTCGGGGATACGCATGATTGACGATGCCAGGCCCACGAAGACAACCGCAGGATCTTTGGCCTGACTGTTCAGCCAGCGTCGCTTCGACTAGGAGAATAGGTTGGTGGACGGCCGAAGTGTTGCTGGTGTTCGCGCTGTTGTGCGCTCGGCCCGCCTATGCGGAACCGACCAACGCTCCGGCAAAACAGGTAGATCTGACAGAGTTGCCTTTGGAAGCGCTCATGAATTTGGACGTCCCCAAGGTTTATGCGGCGTCCAAAGTCGAACAAAAAACGACCGAGGCTCCCTCCTCCGTTACCATTATTACGGACGATGAGGTTAAAAAGTATGGTTATCGGACCCTGGCGGATCTCCTGTCGAGTGTGCAGGGCTTCTACGTCTCCTATGACCGCAATTATGATTTTCTCGGCGCCAGAGGTGTGAGTCTGGGCGATTTTAACGATCGCATACTACTGCTCGTGGACGGCCATCGCGTCAACAACAACTACAACGATGGTGCGGCGATCGGCAGCGACTTTATCCTGGATTTGGATTTAGTGGATCGCGTCGAGATTATTCGCGGTCCCGGCTCGGTGCTGTACGGCGACAATGCTTTCTTCGGTGTGATCAACGTCATTACCCGGGAGGGCAAACAGTTGGATGGCGTCGAGGCTTCCGGCGAATACGGTTCGTTCGACACCTACAAGATACGGGCGACCTTTGGCAAGCTCTTCACGGACGGTTTGCAGGTTCTCCTTTCGGGGACGTACTACGACAGCGCCGGCCAGTCCCGGCTCTTTTACAAGGAATTTGACACTCCGGCACAGAACAAGGGCGTGGCACAGAACCTGGATGGGGGTTCCGCTGGCAGTTTCTTTGGGTCGGTGGGGTATGAAGATCTAAAACTCGAGGGTGCCTTCAACCACCGCGCCAAGACCAATCCGACGGCCCAATACGACCTGACAACGTTTGATGATCCTCGCCTGCGGACGGTCGATGAACGGGGTTACGCTGCCCTGAAGTTCACCCACAGCTTCCCTGGAATGGTGGATGTGACGGCACAGGTTTATTATGACTCCTACAGCCACCAGATAGGATATCCGCAATCCTTGCTTTCCGGCACCAACGTACTATTCAGCCAGTTTTCGTCCGAAACAGATCTCGGAGAGTGGTGGGGCACCGAGGTTATGCTGAACAAGACTTTCTGGGACCGACTCGTCCTGAGCCTGGGAGGAGAATATCGGGACGATTTTCTGCAAGATTCGCGCGTCGTGGTCGAGAACATGCCGGACGAGGGCTTACACACCCGTACGAATCGGCAGAATTATGGCGTTTATGTTCAAGGGGATTTCGCCGTGCGGACCAACCTGCATTTGGACGCCGGCGTGCGCTACGACCAATACGGCAATTTCGAGCCCGCGTATGACCCGCGCGTAGCCTTGATTTACAACCCCTTGCAGGAATCAACCTTGAAAGCCATCTACGGCACAGCTTTTCGAGCGCCCAGTTTTTACGAGCTGTCCACGTCGGATCAGGCGCTTCAACCGGAGAAGATCGCGAGTTATGAGGTCGCGTATGAGCAGGAGATCGGGCCCCGTCTTCGGTCGTCGCTTTCCGGCTTTTACAATCAAATGGACCACTTGCTCGTTTTTAGCAGCGGCAGCTTCACCAACTTCAATGCGGACACGGCCGGCACGGAGGTGGCGTTCGAAGGCACCTGGGTCAGCGGAATTCGCGGACGGGCGAGCTATTCCTTCCAAGACACCCACAACACGACCGTGGGATGGCAGATGCCAGATTCGCCCAACAACCTGTTCAAATTCAATCTCAGTGCCCCCCTGTTAAAGGACAAAATCTTCGCGGGCGTGGAATATCAGTACACGAGTGACCGGCTGTCGCTTCACAATACGACGGATCCGAGCGGCCAGCCGGTTACCGTGCAAGGCGTAACTGCCGGGGGTTATGGCATCGTCAACCTGACGCTCTTTGGCCGGAACCTCATCAAAAACCTGGAATTCTCCGCCAGCGTTTACAACTTGCTCAATCGCCGGTACGGCGATCCTGCTTCGGCTTTCCACGTCCAGGACGTGATCGCGCAAGACGGACGCACGTTTCGCCTGAAGTTGACGTATCACTTTTAGACAGTTGTGGCACAATCTTAGCTAACGGTTGGTGTGGTCTCGTTTTTGAGATATGGATTACGGATGAGTCCCCGGACGTGGGATCGACTCCTACCCCTGTTTTTAACGGGTCTTTTTCTTTCCAGGTTGTGTTTCGCGGGTGGGCCACCTCCGGTGATCACTGTCCAACCTCAAAGTCAGACTGTCCCATTATTGGGCGCTGCAGCCTTCGGCGTAACCGCTTCCAGCGGGACGACGATGTCGTACCAATGGTATTACAATGGCAACAGTATTCCCGGGGCGACGGCCAACATATTCATTATACTTACCGTTTTGGGCAGCGACTCCGGAACCTACTGCGTTAAGGTGACCAATGCCGGAGGAACCGTGACAAGTTCCAACGCCACCTTGAATGTGGTTTCTCCACCTGGCATCACGACGCAGCCTCAGAGCCAAGTGGCCACGCAGGGTCAGAATGTCTCCTTTTCGGTCGTGGCCAGCGGGACGTCGCCCTTCACCTACCAGTGGTATTTCAACGGTTCCTCTTTGGGCAATAGCCATGGGGCGCGCACTGCAACCTTATCGGTACCCGGCGTGACAACAGAGAATTCCGGCTATTACTATGTTGTGGTGGCTAATGCTGGAGGTTCGGTGACAAGCGGAGCGGGAACCTTGATCGTCTATGTCCCCGTGGCGATCCAAACCCAGCCCCAGAACCAGACTGTGCCCCAGGGCGGGGCCACTTCGTTCTGGGTGGTGGCGAGCGGGTCCTCGCCGCTTACCTACCAGTGGAATTTCAACGGCTCGCCCATCTCGGGTGCCACCTCATCTTCCTTGACCTTCGCCAACGCGCAGCCCAGCCAAGCAGGCAATTACGCCGTAGTCCTGTCCAACCCCGCAGGGAGCGTTACCAGCGCCGCAGCGACCTTGACGGTCAACGTCCCCGCGGGAATTACGACGCAGCCACAGAGCCGGCTTGTTCCAAAAGGCCAGAACGTGTTGTTTTCGGTGGTAGCCAGCGGCACGGCGCCTCTCGATTATCATTGGTATTTCAATGGTTCCGATCTGGGCGGCGCGGGCAACAACGCCTCGATTAGCGTCAATAACGCGCAAACAAACAACGTCGGCAGTTACGTTGTAGTGGTAACGAATAATTGGGGCTCCGTGACGAGCGGGGTGGCAAGCCTGATCCTGCAGGGGAGTTCAGGCATGAGTTCTACCGGGTTTGGGTTCCAGTTCAGCGTGCCGGCAGGGCACACTTACATTGTCTTGGCCTCAGGTGATTTCGTGCATTGGGTTCCCATAAGCACCAACACAGCCGTTACCAGTAGCGTCGCATTTACCGATGCCGAGGCCACAAACCACCAGGCCCGGTTCTATCGCGTCGTGGTCTGGTAACCTTGCGGGTCTGAGGCTGGCGCAGATTAGTAGCCCCAACCGCCTCTGGGTCAGCGGGGCGCGGATGGTCGATCGTGACCATCGGCTCCATTGGCTTCCTTCTTTGTCCTCCCCGTAAAATCCCTGGACGAGGCTTAGGCATTTCACCGGGCCAAGAACCGTGCCTTGCCCCGATTGTTAAGTCCGCTCTTCTTGCCTAAGGTCAAGACAGTTTTGAACAAGAATTGGACAGTTCGGTTGACCTTCCCGCTCCCTTCCGAGGAATTATGAACGGACTACCTGTTGATTGGAGGCGAATAGGCTTCCAAAAATTTGCGTTCCTGCTGCTCCTTTCCGTTTTGGGGAGCACTTCCGCGTACGCATGGAATTACCTCACCCCTCTGACGAACCTAGTGGTTTGCCCTGGCGCCACGGCCACGTTTAGTACGGTCGCTTCCGGTCCAACACCCTACCATTTCCAGTGGTGGAAAAACGGAGTGGCCATGCCCGGCAAGACCAACGATATCCTCATTTTGACCGATGTGAGTGCGGCGGATACCGCGACTTATAGCATCGTGCTAGTCGGAGGCTACGATGATGTGACGAACCGCGCCACTCTGACGGTCAGGACGAATGTCAGCGCCACATGTTTGACCAATCTCGCTCGCTGTCCGAGCTCAAGCGCGACCTTTAGCACCGTCGCCTCGGGTACGGGTCCCTTCATTTACTCCTGGGAAAAGAATGGAGTCGTCCTACCCGGCCAGACTAACAGCAGCTTGACGTTGAACAACCTGGCGGCCACCAACGCCGGGATGTATGTGGTGATTGTCAGTGGGGCCTGCAGTTCCGTGACTAACGGCGCAACGCTGTCGATCAATCAACCCCTGTCTGTGGCTTGTGGCCCAGCCAATCTGACCAATTGTGTCGGTTCTACCGCCGTTTTTGCCGTGAGCGCCACCGGCACCGGGCTCAGCTACGAATGGTTCAAAGCCGGCGCTTTGCTGCCCGGCCAGACCAACAACACCCTCACGTTGACTGATGTGAGCGCCGGTGATGCCGCTACTTACAGCGTCGTTATCACCGGCGCTTGTGGTAGTCCGGTGACCAATCTGGCCACGCTCAGCGTGAATCAACCGGTAGTGGTCGCCAGCGCTCCCGCCAACCTCACCGAATGTCCGGGCAACAATGCCACTTTCAGTGTCAGCGCCACCGGCACGAGCCTGGGGTACCAGTGGTTCAAAGCCGGCGCTGTGGTGCCCAACCAGACCAATAACACTCTCAGCTTGACTAACGTCAGTGGCACGGATGCCGGCACTTACAGCGTCGTCATAACCGGTGCTTGCGGCAGCCCGCTGACCAACCTGGCCACGCTGACCGTGAACCAACCGGTGATCGTTGCCAGCGCGCCGACCAGCCTCACCGAATGCCCCGGCAACAATGCCAGTTTCAGCATCAGCGCCACCGGCACTGGCCTGGGTTACCAGTGGTTCAAAGCCGGCGCTCTGGTGCCCAACCAGACCAATAACACCCTCATGTTGACGAACGTGAGCGCCACTGACGCCGCCCCTTACAGCGTCGTCATCACTGGCGCGTGTGGCAGCCCGGTGACCAACCTGGCCACGCTGACCGTGAATCAACCGGTGGTCATTGCCAGCGCACCGACCAGCCTCACCGAATGCCCGGGCAACAATGCCAGTTTCAGCATTAGCGCCACCGGCACGGGCTTGGGTTACCAGTGGTTCAAAGCCGGCGCTTTGCTGCCCGGCCAGACCAATGACACCTTCATGTTGACTAACGTGGGCGCCGCTGACGCGGCCGTGTACAGCGTCGTCATCACGGGTGCCTGCGGCAGCCCAGTGACTAACCTGGCCACGCTTGTGGTAAACCAGTCTGTGGTCATCGCCAGCGCGCCGGCCAACCTCACCGAATGTCTGGGCAATAATGCCAACTTCAGCGTCAATGCGACCGGCACCGGCCTGGGTTACCAATGGTTCAAAGCCGGCGCTTTGTTGCCCAACCAGACCAACAACACCCTCATGTTGACGAACGTGAGCGCCACTGACGCCGCCGCGTACAGCGTCGTCATTACCGGCGCTTGTGGTAGTCCGGTGACCAATCTGGCCACGCTCAGCGTGAATCAACCAGTAGTGGTCGCCAGCGCTCCCGCCAACCTCACCGAATGTCCGGGCAACAATGCCAGCTTCAGCACTAGCGCCACCGGCACGGGCTTGGGTTACCAGTGGTTCAAAGCCGGCGCTTTGCTGCCCGGCCAGACCAATAACAGCCTCAGCCTGACGAACGTTAGCGCCGCTGACGCCGCCGCTTACAGCGTCGTTATCACGGGTGCTTGTGGCAGCCCGGTGACCAATCTGGCCACGCTGACCGTGAATCAACCGGTGGTCATTGCCAGCGCACCGACCAGCCTCACCGAATGCCCTGGCAACAATGCCAGCTTCAGCGTCAATGCGACCGGCACGGGCTTGGGTTACCAGTGGTTCAAAGCCGGCGCTTTGCTGCCCGGCCAGACCAATGACACCTTCATGTTGACTAACGTGGGCGCCGCTGACGCGGCCGTGTACAGCGTCGTCATCACGG
>Ga0209517_10004416_pt1 | contig 18478 bp, 15 predicted proteins | sample PeaSoiMetSII2010_FD_187695 | JGI IMG/M metagenome (GOLD analysis project Ga0209517, IMG submission 187695) | Peat soil microbial communities from Weissenstadt, Germany - SII-2010 (SPAdes) (version 2) | ecosystem: Environmental > Terrestrial > Soil > Wetlands > Peat | place: Germany...
CTGGAGCTGAAGGCCGGCAAGCGGCGCGTGGAAGCGCTGCGTAACCTGGCTGAACGAACCGGCGTCGACGACCTGAAGAAGCTGGTGGCCGTGCTCATTCAGGCCGACCGCTTCGGAACCGGCGTCGCCCAGAGCCTGCGCGCGCACGCCGACTTCATGCGCATCCAGGCCCGCCAGGTGGCCGAGGAAAAGGCCGCCAAGCTCGGCGTCAAGCTGATTTTTCCGATATTTTTCTGTATTTTGCCGTCGCTTTTCGTGGTGACGGTGGGTCCCGTGGCCATGAAGATCATACGGGAACTGATACCGATGATGAACAACATCTAGTACTTGCCTAAAGGTTAGGACTAGAAGCGACGATTTATTTTTGTCAGGAAAGGAGAAAGGACGAATGGACACTTCCACTGTTCGACTCGTTTGTGGCGTCATGGCGGTCTTGTTTCTCGGGATCATCGTACTGCGCCGAAAAAAGAACGTCGATTAATGCGGCTCCGGGCGGGGCATGCGCCGGCGCGGACGGGATGACCCCGGCTGTGCCTCGCCTTAGAGTTCGTCGCGGGAGCAGATAAGGGCCACGGGCGGCACAGGCACGTGACTGGTAAGTGATTTTTAGTCTTGGAGGATGGAGTTTACGTATGTTTCGCAAGCCTTGGATTTTGGCATTGACTGGCATAGTACTGATGGCGGGCGCGACGCTCGGCGGCACGTTCGGAACCGTCGTCTCCATTGGCGGCGAGGCCGCGGACCTCGCGCTCGATGAAACGCGCGGGGTATTGTACATCGCCAACTTCACCGCAAATCAAATCGACGTGATGTCGCTCTCCAACAACGTCGTCCAGACGTCCATCAACGTCAATCCGAATCCGAGCTCGATCTCCATATCGCCGGACGGGCACTGGCTGCTGGTGGCGCACTATGGCAATAACACCGCGCCCGCTACCCAGACCAACGCGCTGACGCTGATCGACCTGACCAACAACTACGCAGAGCAGGTGATCGCGCTAGGCAACCCGCCCCTAGGCGTCGCCTTCGGCATCGACAATAAGGCGCTGGTGGTCACCACCACGGCCTTTATCCTGTTCGATCCGAATCTCGGGACCACGCAGGTTCTGCAGAGCATCGCGCAGGTGGCCACCAACGCGATCCCTCAGCCGACCGGAAGTTTCCCGGGCAACATCGTCCAGGCTTCCATCGCGGCGTCGCGCGACGGCCTGACCATCGCGGGTTTCGGCGGCTCCAGTCCTTATCTCCTGTTTCGCTATAACGTCGGGACCAAAGTGATCACTTCGTCCTTTTATGTCTCGTCGCCCGCGGCCGGCCCGCGCGTGGTAAGCGTGGCCGATGACGGCAGCCTGGTGACCTATGCGTGGTGGGTCGCGGATGCCAATTTCGTCACGACCTCGGAATGGGGCAACCCATCCGGTCTGTTGAACGTCGGCAGCACACTGATCGATTCCTCGCGCAACTTGATCTATGGGCAGATTCCACCGAACGGAACTCCGGCGTCCGCGAATCCCAATCCTCCGCTGCTGCTGGTTACCGACTCCGATAACCTGACCGTGCACGATCAGCTCCAGTTACCTGAAAATCTGGCCGGCAAGAGCATTCTGTCCAGCGACTACAATACGGCTTATGCGATCTCCGATAGCGGCATTACCGTGCTGCCGGTGGGCAATCTGGGCGCGTATCCGCGCCTGGCGGCATCTTCCGAGGATCTGGTTTTCCGCGGGAATTTCTGCAATCGCAGCGTGAACACCCAGTCGTTTACGGTTACCGATCCGGGTGGAAACAGTACGCCGTTTACGGTTTCCACGACCACCAGCGGAGTCACGATTTCACCGTCCAGCGGCGTGACGCCGGCCGTAATCACCGTCTCAGTGGATCCCAACGTGTTCGCTTCGCAGAAGGGCACGGTGACCGCTTCTCTGACGATTTCCTCGAAGAGTGCAGTGAATCTCCCGCAGTCGGTCCGAATGCTGATTAATTCGCAAGATCCGTCCCAGCGTGGGTCTTTTATTGATATCCCGGGCAAGGTCGTCGACGTGGCCGCCGATCCCAAGCGCAACGTCTATTACGTACTGCGCCAGGATAAGAACCAGGTGCTCGTCTTCAACGCCGCCAACAATGCGCAGACAGCGACTTTGCGCACCTGCACGACGCCCACCAGCATGGCCATCACCTTCGATCAGCAGGACCTGCTGGTCGGTTGCGACAACTCGCACTACATGAGCGTGTTCGACCTGGACCTCTTGCAGGCGCAGCCTTCTATCGCCCTGCCATCCGATTACGTCGAATCGGTGGCGGTCTCGTCCAATGCTATTCTGGCGATGATTCGTCCGGGCGGCGGAGGCAATCCTGGAATCGACCAGATCAACATGGTCACTCACCAGGGCACCAACCTGCCGACTCTGGGCGTGTATCAAAACCAACTGGCGCAGGATACGGTGCTCTCGTCTTCGAGCAATGGCTCGCACATTCTGATTTCCGGCTCCGATGGATCCGTGATGCTGTATGACGCGAACGCCGGCACCTTTACCGTCTCGCGCAAGGATTTTTCGAGCCTGGGCGGAGCCTATGCAGCTTCGAACTTCAATCAATATCTGGTCGGGAACAACCTGCTCGATTCCTCCGGCGTGCCGCAGGCGACGCTGCCGCTTTCCACAGGCAACTCTTCGGGATTCGCTTTCGTCAACCAGACCGGTTATTTCGTCACCGCTCCGAATGCAGCGGCGCCTGGCATCATCGAACAGGTCAGCCTGAACAACGGCACCGCGATTCAGCCTACCGCGATGGTGGAAGCGCCGATTCTGGGCGCCGTCACATCGGCCACGCCGACTTCGGTCACCACGTGCCCTCCGGGTGCGATTCTGGTGACCACCACGATTCCGGCCACCGCGACCACCCCGGCTTCGACGACATCGGCATGTCAAGCCTTGTTCCAGCCTTCGATTAACTCGGTTTGGACCAGAAGCATCGCGCCGCTGCCCAACCAGACGGCCATCGTCACTCTGACCACATCCGGCATGACGATCCTGCCGTGGACCTATGCATCCGCAGTCGCGCCTCCGACCATCACTTCGATCGCCAGCGCGGCCGACGGCAGGTCTCCGGTTGCGCCGGGCGGCCTGATCTCGCTCTTCGGCAGCCAGTTGAGCCCGACCAACCTGGCCACGAGCCAGATCCCGCTGCCGACGGCTCTCGCGAATAGCTGCCTGACCGTGAACGGCCAGCCCATGCCGCTGATCTTCGTGTCGCCTTCGCAAATTAACGCGCAGATGCCGACCGAAGCCGTAGGCGACGTCACGGTAGTGGTTCACACCCCGGGCGGCGTCAGCGGCAACTATAACTTGACCTCCTTGCCGACCGCGCCCGCCGTGTTCATGAGCGGCACGGCCGGACCGGAAACGAATATTCCGACCGTGATTCGCACTGACAATAATCTGCTGGTGACGGATTCGAATCCGGTGCACCGCACCGATGCGTTGACCATTTACTTCACAGGCTGCGGGACCACGTCGCCCGCAGTCCCCGACGGCCAGCCGTCGCCTGGAAGTCCGCTGGCGATGACCGTCGCGGCGCCCACAGTTCAATTGGGCGGTATGAATATGAGCGTCAGTTTCAGCGGCCTGGCGCCGGGACAAGTCGGCGTCTGTCAGATCAACGCCACCGTTCCGAGTAACACTCCGGAGGGGCTCAGCGTACCGCTGGTGATTAGCCAGGGCGGCGCAGTGCAAACCATTTCACTGCGCGTCGTCAATTAACGAATCGAAAGCAAGGGAAGGGAAACGATATGAAATTCACTCTGACTCTGGTCGTGTCTCTCGCGATGTGCTGCTCCGTGTTCGCGCCCACCGCGACGGCCCAGAAATGGGAGACCGGTGGCGGCGTTGGCGGAGGTTTCTACACCTCCAACGATGTGAGCGCCCCGGGCGGCTCGGCTTCGGCCAAGATTGCCACCAGTCTGGCCGCCAGCGCCTGGCTCGCCAACAATGGCGTCGGGAAATGGGGTGGCGAGCTTCGCGGCGACTTTCAGCTCGGCTCCCTGGAGTTGAACGGAGGCGGCACGCAGGCTACCTTCGCAGCCCGCTCTTATGCCCTGCATTACGACGTTCTCTGGCACGCGACGCCGAATGGCTCCAGGATTCGCCCGTTCGTCGCGGTCGGCGCCGGCATCAAGGTTTACCAGGGCACGGGCGCCCAGGTCGCCTATCAGCCCTTGAGCAATTTCGCACTGCTCACGCAAGCTCAGGACCTGACACCTCTGGTTAGCGCCGGCGGTGGCGTGAAGGTTCAGCTTGCTCCTCACCTTCAGCTTCGGGCGGAACTTCACGACTATCTGACCCCGTTCCCCAAGCAGGTGATCACGCCGGCCCAAGGAGCCAAAGTCAGTGGCTGGATGCAGGATTTCGTGCCGATGGTCGGCATCAGCTACACGTCGGCGGAAGGTCGCTAAGCCACCGAAATCGAGGAGCCAGCCGCCGGGAGCGGGTCGCACGCGACCTCCCGAAGGCTGGCTCTTTTTCTTTTATCGAATGGTAAAAAAATCGTAAAAAGATGCCCACGGAGGGTTGAGGCGCCCTTCAGGGTGGTTTGATAACTTAAATTTAATCAGTAAGTTATCGCAACTCCACCACTCCGTTGCCCTCGCTTTGGCGTTTCTTACAAACAATCCGCGCTGCGCTACGGTCGGATATAGTGATGCCATGTACTCGCTTCGCGCATTGCTGCTGGCCTGCGCTCTAGCCCCGTCCGCGGCGCTGGCGGCGGACTACGTCGGCAGCAATGTCTGTAAGACTTGCCACCCCGACGTATGGTCGAATTTCTATCGCAATCCTCATTTCAAATCCGTCGCTTCGGGAAAAGAATCGCCTGAAAACAGCGGCTGCGAAAGCTGCCACGGACCAGGGAAGGCCCATGTCGAGGCTCGCGGAGGGAAGGCGACCGTTATCGCTTTCTCCGAACTGGCCCCCGACAAAACCCTGGACGCGTGTCTTCGCTGTCACGGCCAGACAATATCGCGAGCGAACATCCGCCGCAGCACCCACACTGAGCAGGACGTGGTATGTACCAACTGCCATTCGATTCACAAATCCCCCGCGCCGAAATTTCTGCTCGCCAAGACCCAGACCGAGCTTTGTTACACCTGTCATGGCTCGGTTCGAGCTCAGTTCTCCATGCCCTTCAAACATCGGGTGAATGAGGGCGTCATCCAGTGCACGGACTGCCATAATCCTCATGGCGCGTTCGCGCCCACGTGGAAGATGGCGTCCCGGCCACGCATGGTCGATCAGAAACAGGGCAACGAAGAAGCCTGTCTCAACTGCCACACCGACAAGCGTGGCCCTTTCGTCTATGAACACGGCTCGGTGCGCGTCGAAGGCTGCGAGACGTGCCATCAGCCGCATGGGTCGATGAATGCGCGCCTGCTGCGCCGTCCCACCGTGTTCACCATGTGCCTGGAATGCCATAACGGCGAAGGAAGCTTCGGCAACTTCGGACCGAAATTCGGCACCGGAGTGCAGCGTCCCCCGTCCGACCACAATCTGGCCGATCCGCGCTATCGCAATTGCACCACCTGCCATCCGCGCATTCACGGGTCGAACACCAGCGAGTTCTTTTTCCGATAGGAGACAGCGATGAAACCCACATTTTCCATACTGTGTCTCGCTGCTCTTGGCGTTTATGCGCAACCTCCGGTGGCGCCCACCACAGGTGAGCCGGTGGGCAATCCGCGCGGCGACAACACCGAAAACTACAACGTCATGGACTCGTTCGAACTCGGCTATCGCTTTGCGACCGCCGGTGGCGATTTCGATATGTATCGCAGCACGGTGAACTACACCGACGGCGTGCGCCTGTTGTCCAGCTCGCTTTCCATCCAGTCGCGCGATGGGCACGGACACTGGTTTGACCAGATTCAGCTCAACACGCAGGGCTTGGGAAACGATCCCTACGAGTCGGCGACGCTGCGCATCGAGAAAAGCGGCCTGTATCGCTACGACATGATGTGGCGGGAGAACGATTTCTTCGATCCGTCGCTGACGATAGCCAATGGGGCGCATTTTGAAAACACCAGCCGCCGCTGGCAGGATCACGATTTAACTCTATTTCCGCAGGGCAACTTTAGGTTTTTTCTAGGTTATTCGAATAACGTGGAGGACGGCCCGGCGCTCACCACCATCCAATTATTCGATTTTCGAGGCGACGAATTTCCTCTTATCGCAAATATTCACCGGCTTCAGAACGAATACCGGCTCGGCGGCGAGATTAAGGTGTTCGGATTTCGCTTGAATGTCCTGCGCGGGTGGGAGGATTTCAAGGAAGACACACCAACCAGCATTCTGGCCGTCGCCGAACCGGGCCTCAGCGGCCTGGCTCCGGCGACGCTGAACGCATTTCAGAGCAGCCAGCCGTATCACGGCACCAGCCCGTACTGGCGCGTCGGATTGTTCCGCGACGAAGGGCGCGTGTGGGCCCTCAATGGACGCTTCAGCTACGTCGCGGGCGAGCGCAATTTCATCGACAATGAATTCTCGGGCGGGATCACTCCCATCGGCGCGGCCATGACGCAGCAGATCCTTGCGATCGGCGACGCCCGCCGTCCGGCCGTCACGGGCAACCTGACCGTCAGCCTGTTTCCCGCTAAATTCCTCACGATTACGAATCAAACCAGCGTCGCAAACATCCGCACGGAGGGGGACGCGGTGTTTGCGGAGCTTCAAAACGGCGTCGCCATCACGCCGTTTATTCCGTACACTTATCTGGGCATCCGGACGATCGCCAACTCGACCGACTCGGAAGTCCGGTTTCGAAGATGGTTCTCGATGCACGCCGGCTACAGCTACTCGGACCGTCGCATCGGCGTGATCGATGGTCAGGAAAACCTGGGCGGTCCGGTCCCGAACGTCACTCCGATCACCCAGACGAATCTGCTGCACGTGGGGACGCTGGGGTTCCGTTTCCGTCCGATGGCGGGGTTAACGCTGCTGGTTGACGGCGAGATCGGGCGCGCCGACATGCCCTATACGCCGATCAGCGATAAGAATTATCAGACATTTCATGCGCGCGCCGAATACAAGCTAAAAAGTTTTCGTCTGGGTGCATTCGCCAAAACCGACTATAATCTCAACTCGGTTTCATTGACCAGCTACGCCTCGCATTCGCGGAACTATGGCGTGGATGGCTCCTGGACTCCCAACAACTGGTTTGCGATCGATGCGGGATACAACAAGATTCATCTGAACACGCTCGGCGGAATGGATTTCTTCGACGTTGGTCAGTTGACCAATTTCAACTCCCTGTATATCAGCAACATCCATACGGCGACGCTAGGCGCGCGGTTCAGCATCCGGAAGCGAGCCGACTTCTACGTCGGATACAGCCACACGCAGGATGTCGGCGACGGCCGATCCACCGCCGACGGATTGCCGCTGGGCGAAGGAGCTTCGACAAATCTCGACGCATTCCTTGTCGCGCAAACCTTCCCGGTGAAATTCCTGTCGCCCGAGGCGCGGTTTTCTTTGCAGTTGAACAAGAGAATGCGGTGGAACCTCGGATACCAGTATTACGGGTACGCCGAGCAGTTCTCCAGCATCCAGAATTTTCACGCACATACCGGATACTCGTCGGTTCTGTTCTCGTTCTAGCCTAAGGTAAACGCCCCGGTCCGCCGATGGAGAGAGCATGGAAGCGACCTCCACGAACGTGTCCGCGTTGCTGGTGGTCGCACTGGCTTGCGCCGCAGTTTTTTTCATTCTGCGGAAGCGTTATGACAGCAATTTGCCGCTGCTGTTCTATTTCGTGGCCCTGGTATTCACCAACATGTCGAGCTTCGAAATCAATCCCTATCTGCTGTACGTCGGCTTGGTTTTCGCGCTGCTTCTGCGCTTCGAATTTATGAACTCCGGATTTTCGAAGCTGATCGGTTTCCTGGCCACGGGTTCCATGGGCCTGATCATCTACGTGATGCTGGCCGAAGTGTTCGGAGACGGCTCCGCGCCATTCTAGCCGGACTACGGCTTCTCAACAGGCAGACCTGCCGCGTTCCACGCTCGCCATCCGCCGTCCAAAGAAATCGGGTTGGTATAGCCCATTTTCTGAAGCGCGTCGGCTACCAGCGCACTGCGGAATCCGCCGCCGCAGTACAGCACCAGCGTGGCCGATTTGTCCGGAACTTTCGTCTCGATGTCGCGCTCGATGATGCCTTTGCCCAAATGGATCGCTCCAGCAGCATGACCGGCCGCCCATTCGTTGTCTTCGCGGACGTCGACCAGCCGGTGCCCCTCGCGTGGCATTTTCCGGTATTGGTCGATATCGATTTCCTTGACGCGGGATTTGGCGTCGTTCACCAGCGCGAGAAATCGCTCATTGTGCTGCTTGTGCGGCGTGCTCATTGATTCTCCGGATCCGGGCGCCTGCGCCCGCCAGTTTAGCCTCGATTCTCTCATACCCCCGGTCGATATGATACACGCGATCGATCAGCGTGTCGCCCTGCGCGGCGAGCCCGGCCAGCACCAGCGACGCACTGGCTCTTAAGTCGCTGGCGATCACCTGTGCTCCCGAAAGCCGGGTCGGCCCGGCTACGATCGCCTGTCGTCCTTCCAGGCGGATGTTCGCGCCCATCCGCGCCAGCTCTAATGCGTGCATGAAGCGGTTTTCGAAAATTGTCTCGGTGACGATGGCGATGCCTTCCGCTTGGGTCATCAGCGCCATGAACTGAGCCTGCAAATCGGTGGCGAAGCCGGGGTGCTCTTCGGTGGTCATGTCAACGCTCTTCAGGCGGCCCCTCACTTGAACGCGCAGAGCATCGGGCCCCGTCTCCGTAATGTCGACGCCGGCCTGATTCAGTTTGGCGATCAGCGCGCGAAGGTGCCCGGGCTCGCAGCAGCGCACGATCACGTCCCCGCGGGTAATCGCTGCGGCTACAATGAACGTTCCCGCTTCGATGCGGTCCGGGATAATCGCGTGCGTGGCTCCGTGCAGCCGGTCGACGCCTTTCACTCGAATCGTGGAGGTGCCGGCGCCTTCAATCGAAGCTCCCATTTTGATCAGCAGCCCCGCCAGATCGGCCACTTCGGGCTCCTGCGCTGCGTTCTCGATCACGGTCTCACCCGTCGCCAATACGGCAGCCATTAGCAGATCTTCGGTTCCGGTGACGCTGATGCGGTCGAACGTGAACGGCGCGCCCGTCAGTCCGTTCGGCGCCTCGGCTTCGATATATCCGTGCTCCTGCGTCACGCGCGCGCCCAGGCGCTCGAGCCCGGCGACGTGCAGATTGATGGGTCGCGCGCCGATGGCGCAGCCGCCCGGCACCGACACGCGAGCTCTCCCGCAGCGCGCTACCAGCGGCCCCAGCACCAGGCTCGACGCGCGCATGGTCTTTACCAGTTCATACGGAGCTTCGGGATGCTCGATCGCGGATGCCTGAATTTCGACGCGGCCGTCTTCGTTCGCCACGCTGGCGCCGATGTGTGCCAGCAGCTTCTCCATCGTGGCGATGTCGCGGACCGGGGGGATTCGATCGAGAGTGACGCGATCGGCAGTGAGAAGGCACGCCGCCAGCGCCGGCAGGGCCGAGTTCTTCGCGCCGCTCACCAGAATTTCCCCTTCGAGCGGTACCCCGCCCTGAATCAAGAACTTATCCATTCGCTTTTAGGACCCCCGAAATCCGCCCTCCAGCGGCTGCCAGCAACCGCTCCGCGTCACTGCGTGAGACGGCCTTTTTTTCCATCACGATGGCGGTCCGCACGCCGCCCGCTTGCTCAAGCAGTTCCGCCGCTCGCTCGTCGGAAACACCGGCAGCTTCCGCGATGATTCGCCGTGCACGATCCTCCAGCTTGCGATTGGACGGCTGCACGTTCACCATCAGATTCCCGTAGACGTATCCCAGCCGGACCATAAGAGCCGTACTGATCATGTTCAAAACCAGTTTGGTTGCGGTTCCAGCTCGTAGCCTTGTGGATCCGGTAAGAATCTCCGGCCCGGGAACCGGCTCGATCGGAAAATCCACGGCGCGGGACAAATCCGAGCCCGGTACGCAACTGATTCCACAGGTGATCGCGCTCAAGCTTCGGGCTTTGGCGATGGCCCCGAGTACATACGGCGTGCGGCCGCTGGCGGCAATTCCAATCAGTACGTCTCCAGGCCCAAATCCGGATTCCATCAAATCCCTTGCCCCGGCCTCCGGATCGTCTTCACTTCCTTCCGAAGATCTCAGGAGCGCCGGGGGACCGCCAGCGATGATCCCACGCACAAGGTCCGGCGACACGTTGAACGTCGGAGGGCATTCCGCGGCATCCAGGACCGCCAGGCGTCCGCTGGTGCCCGCGCCGATGTAGACGAGATGCCCGCCCGCCTCGATTGCGCGCCGAATTGCCTCAACCGCGCGCTCAATTTTGGGAATCTCACGCGCAACCGCTGTCGGGATTTCGGAGTCGGCCTGATTCATCAGCGTAAGAATTTCGGAGGTGGTTAGCTCGTCCAGCCTCGCTGAGTCCGGATGAGGACGTTCGGTCAGGGGTTTCTCGTCCATCGCAGGCCTGTCCCATTGTACAGGTTGATCGCTTTGGGTCGGATGGGCTAAGAAAGCCGAACTTGAATCGTGAGATGGCTAAGCAAAAGACCCTATAAAAGTACCGGTACGTATGGATTTTAGTACTATCAAAACTCGAACCTAAGCTGTCTGATTTTGTGGTGTTGGCTCATACCAGCGAAGTGGGAAAAACCCCAATTAAAGTATTGACTTGCGCGCTAATACACCCTTATACTACCAACGAGCCAGGATGCTGTTCAAACGGCCCTTGGGTGCAAGTGAGAGATAGTCGGAGGGATGCGAAATGAGACGAGTTTTGGCTGCCATGGCGCTCTGCGCTTTGAGCAGCTCAGGGCTTTTTGCGGCGGGAGCTTGTACCGGCGCAACGAGCAATGGCGGAAATACCCTGACAATTTATAGCTCGGCTCCGTCAGGTGGGGATATCAACAACGCGACCATCAGCAACGGCCAGCTTCTGACGCTGGATTCGGTGGGAAATTGCGTAGTGGCAGGTTCAACGTTTTCGAATTTCCAAGTGGACGGCGGCGTTGGTTTTGTCGGCACGATACCGTTTGACCTCGGGCTTACCGTTGTGGGCGGAACCCAGGCGCAGTTCAACTATACGAACCTCGGAAATGGGGATATCGAGCTGTTCTTCCAGGCGAGCCCGGGGATCACGCAGTTGACGCTGGAAGATGGGTCAGCCACCTCGATCACAGAAAACGTTTGCTCCGCTGCTCTTTCGGCTCCGAACACGACTTGTCCGAGCACCACGCAGCTGGCTCAACTCAACACGAACGGCACCGGGCAATCCATAGACGGACCGGTAAGCATCGGCAGCGTTTCCACCGACTTTATCGTGGAGACCATCACGGGCGGCGGCAACAACACGCAGGGGATCGGTTCTGGCGTTCCGGAGCCGATGACATTGTCCCTGATGGGGATTGGGCTGCTCGGAATCGGCTTTTTGGGCGGCGCGCTCGCGGCTAATCGACACCAGACTGATCAGAATCTTTCAAGCCTAAGCTCACGCTTAGGCTTGACGTGTTTTCGAGGCCCAAAAAAGGGTCCGGTTTCCAAAGACCGTGCCCCTTTTGATTCCCTTGGTCCCTTTTCGATTACGCGCTGAAGGAGCTCCCGCAGCCGCAGGTCGATTTCACGTTCGGGTTGTTGAACTTGAATCCCGACCCTTCCAGCGTCTCGACAAAGTCCACTTCCGCGCCATCCAGGTACAGCAGGCTGGCCTGATCGACGAAAACCTTGAGTCCACCGAAGCTGTAGGTCTTATCGAGCATTCCGGGGGCATTCTCGAAGGCCATCGAGTAGCTGAATCCTGAGCAGCCGCCGCCCACCACGGCGATCCTGAGCCCGGCGGGCTTCGGCTCCTGGGTGTCGAGAATCTCGCGAACTTTGTGGACTGCCGTCTCTGTCAACTGAACCATGGCATTTTGCTCCTCAACTTGATTCTAGCGGCCATCCTGCTGAATTTCAAGCTCCGCCACGTTCCCGGGTTCTAGGGAATCTGCTATGTTGGGGGAAAGCCCTGCCACAGTCATCGGCGGGGCTCTTGTAGCCCCTCGCATCACATTTTGCGCGAACCGCAGAAACCCGGAGAAACCCGGAGCAAAGCTTTGGAAATGGTTGAAACCCCTCCCCTTCGGTCCACGTCGACACAGGTAGCTTATGAATGGCCTGATTGGAGCGCTTCCGTTTCCGGCTGTGGGCGAACGCCCCCGGGCCAGGACGCGAGTGGATCATAAGAATAGCGAGGAAGCCGCTCTAGTTCGGCGGGTGCAGGCTCGCGATGAGATCGCCTTCCGCGAGATCGTGGACCGCTATCAAGCCAAGGTATTCTCGATCATCTACGGAATCCTGCGCAATCATAACGACGCCGAAGACATCGCCCAGCAGGTGTTCTCCAAGGTTTATTTTTCGATCCGCAACTTCGATTTCCGAAGCTCGCTGCTGACCTGGATTTACAAAATCACGGTGAACGAGTGCTACGACTATTTGCGGAAAAAGCGGGTTCGGAAACTGGTTTACGAAAGCGATTTTTCCGAGGAGGATGCGACTCGAATGGAGGCATCCGACCCGGCGATTGATCCGTCGACGCCGATGGATCGGAAACTGGCGCAGCAGGACTTGGTGAACAAGCTGCTCGAAAAGGTCTCCGCCGAAGATCGCAGCCTGATCCTTCTGAAGGAGGTGGAAGGCCATTCGGTGGAAGAGCTTGCGGCGATGACGGGCCTGAACGAGAATACAATAAAGGTGAAATTGTTCAGGACCCGGCAGAAACTTTTGAAGGCGGCGCAGCGCCTCGGCCGTATTCGGCCGTTTGGAAAGTGACCGCGTGCGGCCTTTTAGCAAATGACCGGATTCGGACGTTGAGTAAGTAGAGCAGAAACAGCGGGCATTAAGACTCGCGAAACTGGTTCGTGCGGTTGAAGTGACTGAGGGAAGGACACCATGCATCGCGTGATTCAGGATCACCTGGAACAGGTATTGGCGGAATCGCATGCGCAGGCATGCGACGAGCACCTCGACCAATGCGACGAATGCCGCGGCGAGATCGAGGCCATGCGGAAACAAGCCCGTCTGCTGCGGGAACTCAGAGTGGAAGCCGAGCCGCGGGCTGGCTTTTACGCGCGCGTGATGGAGCGGATTGAGGCGCAGCGCGCCACCTCCATCTGGAACGTATTTTCAGATTCACCCTTTGGCCGGCGTATCGCCGTCGCGTCGATGGCTCTGGCGCTGCTGGCCGGCGTATACCTGGTGACGTCGGAACAGATGTCGGAGCAGAGCATCGCTTCCAGCCCGACGATTCAATTCCTCTCCGACCGGTTGCCTGGGGAAGGTCAACCCGGCCTCAGCACCGTCAAATCCGGACTGCCTGACCGCGAGGCGGTGCTGGTGAATCTGGTCACGTACCAGGAGCAGTAGAGATGATGGTCGTGGCCGAAAGAGCGCCCTGGCAGAATCCTCGTATTCTCTCGACGCTGGCGCTTGTGTTTCTGGCTGGCGCGGCCGCCGGCGCGCTCACGATGCAGCTCGGCATCCACGGAAAGATGCACCGATTGGCCTCCGCCGCGCCGCAGGACACGAACCGCGACGCGATCCTCAGCCGCTTCAAGACGCAGCTCGATCTTTCCGGCGCACAGACCGAGCAGCTCGGGATGGTGCTCGACGACTTTGGGCAATATTATCAGAGTCTCGAAGAGCAGCTCGACGATCTGCGCGCCACCGGGAAGACACGCATCATCGCGATCCTCAATCCCGAGCAGCGGGAGAAATTCGAGAAGATGATGACCGATCTGGCACCGCAGTTGGCTCCGCATTAATCCCGCTTCGACTGGCTTATAGTGGATTTTGGCTGACTCGCTGTTGATCACGGGACCACCCGCATCGGGAAAGTCCCGCGCCGCACTCGATCGCTTCCTTTCCGCACCGGGATCGCTCTTCTTCCCGCCCAGCGCGACCATGGCCGAGCATGTTCGGAACGAACTGGCGCGTGCCGGTCACACGGTGCGTCCGCATGGAATAACCACTCTGGCCCATTTCCTGGACGGCAGGTCGTCTCCGGCCACGCCGGTTGCGCTGCTGCACAAGCTCATCGAGGAGGCGCTGGATCGTTTGCGCCCGGATCGATTTCGCGCCGTTGCGGAGTTTCGCGGTTTCCGCGAGTGTTTGGCGGCATTGATCGAAGAAGTTCCGCCCGACGCCGCCGGAGCCGAGCTTGCGTCCGTGTTCGAGTTCGTTGAACGCGAGCTTCGCGGACGCGGGATGGCGTTGCGGCGCGATCGTTTGATGCAAGCCGCGGCGGATCCGGGCGACCTTCCCGGTCACGTTGTTCTGGACGGTTTTTTTTCCTTCTCTCCCGAAGAACTGCGACTGATCGCGAGCTTCGCGCGCCGTGCGACCGTGACGGTGACGCTACCGGATTGGGCGGGTGCAACCGGCGCGCGTAGCCGGTTGATTTCGTTTGGATTCGCGGAGCAGAAACTCGACCGGGTATTTCGGCGCGCGCAAATCACCGCGTTCTCCGCACCCACGATGGAGCGGGAGACCGAGGAGATCGCCCGTCGCATCCTGGACGAATCCGCGCGCGGACGACCGTTTCGTGAAGTAGGCGTCATCGTGCGAAGCCGCGATCCTTACGTGCCCGCGCTGGAGACCACGTTCGCGCGCTTCGGAATCCCCGCACGCTTTTATTTCGCCGATCCGCTGATCGAGCATCCGGTCATCGGTTTTCTCGCCGGAGTGGTGCGGACGATGCTCGACGGTTGGGATCACGCGGCGCTGCTGACTTTGTTGCGGATGCCGGTTTCGGGCATCGGCGCGACGCCGGCAGGAGACCGCTTCGATTTCGAACTTCGCCGGCGGATTCCCGGCGCCGGATTGCCGATTCCAGGCCTCGAAAACGCGCCAGGCGTCCTGGATTCGATGGCCGCGATTTCGGAGTGGCGGAACGATCGAATCGGCGGGGCAGCGTGGGCGGCTCGTCTCAAGACTCTGCGAACGGTTCTTCCAGAGCCCGCGATTACCGGCAGCGAATCGCGCGCGCAGATCGACATCCTGCGGTCGACCGCGGCCGCTTTGGAGGGGTTCGAGGCCGCCATCGACCAATCGGCGGAGGCGCTCGGCGAAGGTCCGACTACGCTTTCCGATTTCTGTCGGCAAGTGGACTTGACTCTCTCGGTTGAACCCTTGCGTGTACTTGATCGGCGCCGCAACGTGGTCCACGTAATGGATGTCTTCGAAGCGCGGCAGTGGGAGCTTCCGGTGATGTTCGTGTGCGGCCTGGTGGAGCGGAACTTTCCCCGTTATCACGGCGAGGATCCGCTACTGAACGACGCGGCACGCAGCAGGGTTGGGCTGAGGACGTCGGCAGAGCGGCAAAACGAAGAGCGGTTCTTGTTCGAACTCGCCGTCACCCGTGCGACACACCAAACTATTCTGAGCTACGCGCGTTTCAACGAAAAAGGCGAGGACGCGATCCCATCGCTGTTCCTTCCGGAGGGGCAGGCGGAGTCGTGCGAGGTACGGGTGCGGCCGCGGCCGCGCTACCCGGTTTCGGCAGCCGCTTCTGCAAGCATTCACGACGCTGAACTGCTCACGAGTCTCGGCAAGATCCATCGGAACATCGCGACGACTTCGATCGAACAGTTTCTTCAATGTCCGTTCCAGTTTTTCGCCGCGAAATCGTTGCGGCTGCGTCCAGTTCCGGCGGCGCCACGCGATCGATTGGATGTGCTGCTGCAAGGAAGCATTTTGCATCGCGCTCTGGCAGAATTGATCCGCATGCCGCTACTGGGTGCGGCGGTCTTCGACGAAGTCTTCGCGGAGGAATGCCGCCGCGCGCGCGTTCCGGCAACGTACCGCACCGAAGCCGTGCGGCTCGAAATGATGCGCAACTTCGAAGCCTTCATCGCCGACCGCCAAATCGCACTGGGCTGGTCCAGCCGCGTGGAGGAGGCGTTTAACCTTCCCTTGAATCCGCTGATGGCCATCACGGGTCGCATCGACCGGATCGACATCGGCGCGCGCAATCAGGCGCTGGTGATCGACTACAAGTACAGCGCCGGACAAAAGATTCGCGAACGCATCGAGGAGACGGCCGCGGGGAATCTGGTGCAGGGCGGTTTGTACCTGCTCGCCGCGGAGCGGTGCTTCGGCATCAAACCCGTCGGCATGCTTTACTGCGGCCTGCGTAAGGACGTGATATGGGATGGATGGCACCTGCAGATCGCCGGGTTGGAGGGAATCGGCGAAACCCGGGCAACGCTGAAGGATCTGGCCGAGGCTGCCGCGACTACGGCGACGGAAGTCTTCGACGCGATCGCCTCGGGTAGAATCGCGCCGGAGCCGGCGGATGAGAACAAGTGCGGCTGGTGCGACTTCCGGGATATTTGCCGCATTGAATCCGCCGCGCGGGCTCGGACGGCGGCAGCACGATGAGCCTCACCCGCGCGCAGCAAGACGCTGTGCGCCGTACCGGTCAGGACGTGTGCGTGGTCGCTGGGCCTGGGTCCGGCAAGACGCGCGTATTGATCGAACGCTTCGCGTGGCTGGTGGAAGAATGCAATACGGATCCGGCGCGGATTCTCGCGATCACGTTCACTGAAAAGGCAGCCACCGAGATTAAACAGAGATTGATTTCTCGATTCGCAGCGCGGCCGGAATTGCGTTCTGCGATCGAGCGTGCGTGGGTGTCCACCATCGACGGCTTTTGCACGCGGTTGTTACGCGAACACGCTGTGGCTGCGGGCATCGCGCCCGACTTCGCGGTGATCGAGGAAGTTGTGGCGAATCGGCTGGCTCGGGAATCGGCTGAGGAAGCGCTGGACGCGTTGTTTCAGGAACGGCCGCAAGACATGCGTCGGCTACTGGAGTCGCTGGACCTTTCGACAGCGGACGATTGGCGGCAGCCTGACCTGGCTCGGAGTCTGTTGGAGATTTACGAGACGATGCGGGTGTCGGATGTTCGTGATCTGGCTCCTGCTGACGCTGCGCCCGACGTCTGGCCGATCGCGAGGGAGCGGGCGCAGCAGGCGCTGGCCGATCGGCGGGCATCCGGGACGCATGCGGATGCGTTTCGTGCCTGGGCCGAAGCTTTTCTCAATTTGCCGGGGGAGATTGGCCGCGAACACTTCAACGCGACCGAAGCGGTGTCCAAGATTCATCTGAACAAGATCGGCAAGGGTACGCGAGCGTTGGAAGCCTTGCGAGAGCTGCGAGAGGATCTCGCGCCGCGGCTCCAGCAGCAATGGATGGGGCAGGTGAACGCCGGGTTGCTCAATCTGTTGCGCGTGGCCGTCGCCAGAATCGACGCTTTGTATCGCGCAAAAAAGCGGCGCGACGCGGTGCTCGACTTTGGCGACCTCGAAGAGCAGGCGATCCGGCTGCTCGAATCCGACGCCCAAGTGCGCGAGGAGACTGCCGGGCGGTTCGATGAAGTTCTGATGGATGAGCTGCAGGACACCAATCGTTTGCAGTGGCGCCTGGTGAATCTGATCCGCCGGCGTTTTTTCGCGGTCGGCGATATCAATCAGTCCATCTACAGCTTTCGCCACGCGAAACCGGAGGTGTTCGAAGAATATCGCGGCGCGCTGATCGAAGCGGGCCTCGCGGTCGACGATCTTCGCGAAAATCATCGCAGCTACAGCGAAATTCTGGAAGCCGTGTCGCTGATGCTCGACCTGCAGACGGGCATTGAAGCGCGTCCGCTGATCGCATCGCGTGGATCGGGAACCATAGTCGAACGGCTCGTGGGAGGGGGTGAAAACGCGGTCGAGACGGAAGCGAGCCTGGTCGCGTCACGCATCCGCCAACTTTGCGACTCGGAAGAATACGAATATAAGCACATCGCAATACTGATGCGTGCGATGAGCGCAGCCGAGCCGTTTGAACGCGCGCTCGACCAGTTCGGAATTCCGTTTCTGGTCAGTAGCGGCCGCACGTTTATGGAGGCGCGGGAAATTCGCGACCTGATGTCTTTGCTGGCCGCGCTGGTGAATCCTCTGGACGATATCGCCACGGTGGGCGTGTTGCGAAGTCCGTTGGTCGGGCTCGGCGATGAAGAGATTTTTCGCGCCGGACGAGAGGGCTGGAGAGAAATCTTCGAGGCGAGGTTCGGAAACTTAAGAAAGCTGGCAGGGTTCATATCGCCGGACCGGTTGCTGGCGACGGCGCTCGATGAGTCGGGTTATGCTCGCGGGCTTCCAGCGCGCGCGGAGGCGAACATCGAGAAATTCCTGGGGCGTCTTCGGCGCGAGCATCGTAACCAGCCGCTCGCCGAGGTTCTGGCGGATCTGGAGGCTCTGCGCGCGACGCAATCCGAAGCCGAAGCGCCGCCGGCGGAGGCGGGCAACATCGTACGTCTGATGTCGATTCACGCGGCTAAAGGACTTGAATTTCCGGTGGTGTTCGTCAGCGCGCTGCATCATACCCCCG